>ULVF01031622.1_pt1 | contig 26891 bp, 32 predicted proteins | sample 1959201 | NCBI WGS metagenome assembly ULVF01 (sample SAMEA4835779, study PRJEB28245) | human gut metagenome | biome: gut microbiome; material: fecal sample | place: Denmark | collected 2008 | reverse complement strand
TAAAATAATAATAAAATATTATTGAATAATTTATCTCCGATGGGTCTTCCAGACAGGGGAACTTTTTATGGAAAAAGTTCCACAAAACCACCCACACGCTTCATTTGCTAATAATTTGTAATGGCTCAACTTAAATAGGCTTAACTCGCTAACGCTCAAACAAAAGCCTATTTGAAGATTGTTTCGCCAACAATTATTGCTCATTCAGCTATTGTGGGGAATAAATTAATCACTACTTAACGAAACAATGACAAAACGAGTGCTGTTTGAGCGGTAAAATTTTTGATTCTGAAACAAGTTCAGAATGACTAAAATATAGCGAGTTCACTCGTTTTAAGTTGAGTTTAGTAGTGATTAGACAATCTGCGTGTTTTCTTTTCTTATGTATATTCTTTTCTTTTGCATCGCAACAAAAGAAAAGAATATACAACAATAAAATGATTTGATTAGATTCAAATAACATATATTATGTTATAAAATTGACAATGCATTTGCTTTTATTCTATAATTTAATATACTTGTTAAAGAAAGTAAAAAGGAGTGTGAAATGGCACAACAATTTAATGCTCAAAATATAAAAAAACGAGTTTCTGTTTTAGTTTTTCTAAAGGGATCTACAGCACCTTTAGTTTTATATGTTGAAAAACCGGAAGAACTTTATGCAGAATTACAACAAGCTATGAAAAGTCCTGCTGCAACTTTGATTGAAAAAGATACATTGGGACCTTTGAAAAAAGTTTGCTTTATCTCTAATCAGGTAGCAGCTTTGGCAATACAAGAAGAACAATACGTAGGATAAATAATTAAATGGATTACAAAATTTCTATTGAAGAATTGGAGAATAGCTCAGGAAAAACTCTTGAATTTCATTTTGAAGATAAAATTGAAGGGTTGAATTGTGTTACTCCGATTACTTCGGATTTAGAAATAAAATCTTTAGGTGAATTTATAGAAGTCACAGGAAATGTTAAAGGAATTGTTAAACTTGAATGTGATTTATGTTTAAAAGAATTTGACTATGAACTAGATTTTTCAATAGATGAAATGTTTGCTAAAGATAAGCTCTTAGAGGATTATGGGCAAGAATTTGAATTGAGAGACGGACAGTTTGTAACCGATCTTGACGGCGCAGATGAAATTGATATTTATGACTTATTGTATCAATCTGTAATATTAAATTTACCAAATAAGAAAGTTTGTGGTATAAATTGTAATGGGGATAAATTTTTAAAAGAAGAAAATTTATCCGATCCTAGATTAGAAGTTTTCAAAAACATCAAAATCGAAGGAAAGTAAGAAATATAAGTAGTATAAGAAAATAAAAAGGAAAAAGAAAAATGGCAGTACCTAAGAAAAGAACAGGACACTCAGCACAAGGACACAGAAGAAGTAACTGGAAAGCTACAAAACCAGAAACTACTAAATGCCCTAACTGCGGAGAAACAGTATTAACACACACAGTATGCACAGCTTGCGGAACTTACAAAGGAAAACCTGTAAGTATTAAAGACAGAGTTGAAGAAGAAGCAGTTAAAGAAGAAAAAAAATCTGCTAAGAAATCAACTAAAAAAGCTGAAAAAGCAGAAGAAGTAAAAGCAGAAGCAACTGAAGAAGTAAAAGAAGAAGCTCCTGCAGAAGAATCTTCAGAAACAGAAGAAAAATAGATTATAATATTATAACTTGAATGGTTTTATATACCATTCAAGTTATAAAAAATAAAAACCGTTATTTTATATAAGACTTTGAGAGGGATAAGATGACAAGAATAGCAATAGATGCAATGGGTGGTGATCATGCTCCGCATGAAATAGTTGCAGGGGCAGTATGGGCAGCTAAAGAATACGGAGTTGCAATTGAGTTAGTCGGAAAACAAGATAGAATTGAGCAAGAACTTGATAAGATTACTCATGAAGGATTTATGACAGATTACGGTAAAGGCGGAGCTGCTAAATACCGTGTAAAAATTGATACTTCTAAACTTGATATAAAAATTACCCACGCTTCTGAAGTAATTGAAATGGGTGAAGCTCCCGGACAAGCTATTCGTAAAAAGAAAAAGTCATCTATCGTTTTAGCAGTTGATGCTGTAGCTCAAGGAAGTTCTGATGCTGTTGTTGCAGCAGGATCTACAGGTGCTGCAATGGCATCAAGTTTATTCGGGTTAGGCAGAATCCCCGGAATTGACAGACCAGCTATTGCTGTTACTTTGCCTACTATTAAAAAACCTATTGTTGTAATTGATGGAGGTGCAAACAGTAATTGTTCTCCTGAAATGTTGTATCAATTTGCAATTATGGGTGCAACTTTCTCTAAAAATGTTTTAGGTATTGAACATCCTAGAGTAGGTGTTTTAAATATCGGTGAAGAAGCCGGAAAAGGTAATGAATTAGCTCAAGCTACTTATAAATTATTAGAAGCTCAACAAGATAAATTAAATTTTGTTGGAAATATTGAAGGAAAAGAAATTTTCTTGAGCGTTTGTGATGTTGTAGTATGTGACGGGTTCGTTGGTAACGTAGCATTGAAAGTTACTGAAGGAACATCTCAAATGTTATTCAGAATGTTGAAACAAGAATTTAAAGCTGATATTTTAGGAAAAATTATCGGTTTGATGGCAAAACCTTTCATGAAAAGAATTTATACAAAAATTAATTATGAAGAATTTGGCGGAGCTTTACTTTTAGGTGTAAAAGGGATTACAGTAATCTCTCATGGCAGAAGTAAAGCATATGCAATTAAAAATGCCGTAAGAGTTGCAAAACACGCTGTAGAAACAGGCGTAAACGAAAAAATAGCTAAGTTTTATGAGGAATAAAATATATGACAGATAAATTAATTCCATTGAGAATTGCAGGTGTAGGATATAGTTTACCTGAAACAGTTATTACAAATGATGATTTAACAAAATTGTATGAAACATCAGATGAATGGATTTATACTAGAACTGGTATTAAGGAAAGACGTGTAGTATCAGGCGAACAAAACGCTATTGATTTAGGATTTGAAGCAGCTCAAAGAGCCTTAGAAAAAGCAAAGATGAATCCTGATGATATTGACTTGATTGTTGCAGCATCTTCAGCACCTCCTGATTTATATCCTGCTATTGCTTGTCATATTCATCAAAGATTGGGCATAAAGGCACAAATCCCAGCATTTGATATTACAGCAGCATGCTCGGGTTTAATTTATGCTTTGAGTATAGCAAGAGCATATATTGCATCAGGTATGTATAAAAATATTTTGCTTGTTGCAACTGATAATAATTCCCGTTTGGTAAACTGGGAAGACAGATCAACTTCAATTTTATTTGGTGACGGTGCCGGTGCTATGGTAGTTACACAAGCAGAAGATGGTATTGACGATATTATCGCAATTGATATTAAAGCTGACGGTAACTATGGTAATTTGATTGAATTATCATTTGACGGTAAAAATTGTCCTTTGGTTGAACAATATGAGGAAAAACCAAAAGGTATCAGAATGAATGGACGCGGTGTATATACATTTGTTGCCAAAATCCTTCCTCATTATGTAGAAAATCTAATTACAAATGCAGGATTAAAAGCAGAAGATATTGACTATTTAATTCCGCACCAAGCAAATATTAGAATTATTCAAGCTGTTCAAGAAAGATTAGGATATTCTGATGATAAAGTCGTTACAAATATCAAATATTATGGAAACACTTCAGCAGCTTCAATTCCTATTGCTTTGGCTGAAAGCGTAGAAAAAGGTAATGTAAAACTTGGAACAACTGCTGTTCTTTGCGGTTTTGGTGCTGGTATGACATGGGGCGGTGCAATAGTTAGATTAAGAGAAGGAATTTGCTAGATGAGTATTGCTAAAATACAAGGATTAAAAATTTCAGCTACTCGTATGTCAGGTTTTACAAATCCGTCTGACATATTAGGTTTGTCTTTTGTTCATAATTTAAAGTCAAAAAATGTTGAAACAATTCGTTCTTGCAAGCCTTTTAAACCAGAATGTGAATTTTGTAAAGAAAAGCTTGGTCTTTTAAAAGACGATGTATTTACAAAATCTCAAAAAGTATCTAAATAAGGAGTATATTATGACAAAAAAAATAGCTTTTCTTTTCCCTGGACAAGGATCTCAGTCTGTAGGTATGGGTAAAGACTTGTATGATAATTTTGAGAGTGCAAAATCTGTGTTTGACACAGCAGATAAAGTTTTAGGCAAAAGTATTACAACATTGTGTTTTGAAGGACCGGAAGATGCTTTAAAACAAACCGTAAATACTCAACCTTGTATTGTAACTATGTCTATTGCAGCATTAGAAGCTTTGAAATCTCAGTTAAATATAAAACCTGATTTTGTAGCAGGACATTCTTTAGGTGAATATTGTGCTATGTATGAGGCTGGTGTAATGTCTTTAGATACAACATTAAAAGCTATTCAAAAAAGAGCTGATTTAATGGGTTCAACTCATGGCGGTGCAATGTCTGCAATTTTAAATGCTCCGGAAGGTGCTTTAGAAGAAGTGTTGAAAGAAGCTTCTCAAGTTGGATATGTAGATGTTGCAAATTATAATTCACCTGCGCAAGTTGTAATCACAGGTGATGAGGCTGCAGTTGCAAAAGCAGGAGAATTGTTACTTGCAAAAGGTGCAAGAAGAGTTGTTCCTCTAGCTGTATCAGGTGCATTCCACTCTAAGTTTATGGAAAACGCAGGGCATGAATTTGAAGGTTTTGTAAATTCTCTTGAATTACATAATGCTCAAATTCCTGTTGTGACAAACGTTGATGCTTCTGCAACAACTGAAAGTTCTGATTTTAGAGCTAAAATGCCAAAACAAATTTATTCATCAGTTCATTGGACTCAAACAATTCAAAAAATGGCATCAGAAGGTGTTGAAATTTTTGTAGAAATAGGTCCAGGTAAAGTTTTAGCAGGATTGAATAAAAAAATTACACCTGAAGCAAAAGTATTTAATATTTATGATAAAGCATCTTTAGATGCTACTATTCAATCTTTGAAAGAAGAATTGGTGTGTGTATAGTTAGGAGTAAAATCCGATAATCAATAAGGAGAAAATTCATGACAGAAAGAAAAATTGCATTAGTAACAGGCGGTTCTCGCGGTATCGGTTTAGCTTGTGCAAAAGAACTTGCAAAAGCTGGTTGTGATATCATTATCAACGATATTTGCGAAGCAGAAAAAGCTCAACCTGCTTTAGATGAAATTAAAGAATTAGGTGCAAATGCTTATTTTTACAGATTTGATGTTTCAGATCCTGTTGCTGTACAAGAAAATGTTGATAAAATGATTGCAGAACATGGTAAAATTGATGTTTTATTAAATAATGCCGGCATTACAAAAGACGGTTTGTTCATTAGAATGGATATGGAACAATGGGAAAGAGTTATTAAAATCAATTTGACAAGTGCATATTGTGTAACTCATGCTGTAATAAAATATATGATGAAAGCTCGTCAAGGTTCTATCATCAATATGTCAAGTGTTGTAGGCTTACATGGTAATCCAGGTCAAGCAAACTATTCAGCTTCAAAAGCAGGTTTAGTAGGTTTGACAAAAACTTTAGCTAAAGAATTCGGCTCAAGAAACATCAGAGTAAATGCTGTATGCCCTGGATTTATTCAAACAGCTATGACTGCAAACCTTCCTAATATCGAAGAATACTTGAAAGCTATTCCAATGAAGAGATTAGGAACTCCTGAAGATATTGCTAAAACTGTTAAATATTTAGCTCTTGATGCAGATTATGTTTCAGGTCAGGCAATCGAAGTTGCAGGTGCTTTAATCATATAATTTACCATCTGTTAAAAAAGTTAAGATTTTTAACAATATGGCTGTATGATTGTAAATTCCTTGCAAAAAAATCTTGCTCTAAGTATAATATTAGAGAACAAATAGTATAGTATACAATTTAAATTATGAGGAAATTAGAAATGAGTACATTTGAAAAAGTAAAAAAAGTTGTAGTAGATCAATTAAGCGTTGATGAAGCTTTAGTTACTCCAGAAGCTAGCTTCACAGCTGACTTAGGTGCTGACTCTTTAGATACAGTTGAATTAGTTATGGCTTTCGAAGAAGAATTCGGTTGCGAAATCCCTGATGAAGAAGCTGAAAAAATTCAAACTGTACAAGATGCAGTTAACTACATTGACTCTCACAAATAAGCTGCTACATTTCGTAGTCACTTAGATATCCGCTGATTTCAAGATATTTAGTGAGATTTTATAAAAAGTTGCGAGGGTGAAAATTTAATATTGATTTTCCCCTCGTATATTTCAAAGATAGTTTTAAAAAGGTAAAGAGATGACAAAAAGAAGAGTAGTTATCACAGGACTTGGAGCGGTTACACCATTTGGTGTCGGTGTTGATAAATTTTGGAATAGTCTTGTTGAAGGAAAAAGTGGAATTAGTACATCTGAGCTTATTGATATCAGTAAGCACGTTGTAAAAATATCAGGAGAATGTAAAAACTTTAATCCTGAAGAGTATCTTGATCCTAAAGAAGCTAAAAAAATGGACAGATATATTCAGTTTGCAGTAATTGCAGCTGATGAAGCAATAAAAGATGCCAAATTAGATGAAGTAAAAGATGTTGATCCTTATAAAATTGGTGTTATTGTAAGTTCTGCAGCTGGCGGTTTCAGAACTTTCGAAGAAAACCATGTTAGAATTTTGGAAAAAGGACCAAATAAATGTTCACCGTTTACAATTCCTATGATGATTGTTAATATGGCATCTGGTCGTATTTCAATGAAATACGGATTTAAAGGTATTAATAAAGTTGTTGTATCAGCTTGTGCTACAGGTACTCATTCTGTAGGTGATGCATTCAGAGCTATCCAATACGGAGATGCTGATATTATGGTTGCAGGCGGTGCAGAAGCTACTATTTGCGATGTAGGTATAGGAGCTTTCTCTAGTGCAAGAACTTTATCAAAACGTAATGATGAACCTACTAAAGCTTCTCGTCCTTGGGATGTAGACAGAGATGGTTTCGTTATGTCTGAAGGTGCTGGTGTTCTTATTTTAGAAGAATATGAGCATGCTAAAAAACGTGGCGCAAAAATTTATGGCGAAGTTGTTGGATACGGTCAGACAGCTGACGCTTATGATGTTGTAGCTCCTGATCCGGAAGGTCAAGGTGCAACTCATTCTATGCAATTTGCACTTGAAGATGCCGGTTTGAAACCTGAAGATGTTGATTATATCAATGCTCATGGTACAAGCACAGGCTTAGGTGATATTGCTGAATCTAAAGCTATTGAAGGCTTATTTGGTGATAAAGAAACTAATAAAAAATTGTTAGTAAGTTCAACAAAATCAATGCACGGTCACTTGTTAGGTGCAACTGGTGCAGTTGAATGTATTGCTTGCGTAAAAGCTATTAATGAAGGTCTTGTTCCTCCTACTATCAATCTTGATAATCAAGATGAAAAAGTTGGTAACTTAGATTATGTACCTCATAAAGCAAGAAAAGCAGACATCCATGTAGCATTGTCAAATTCATTTGGATTTGGCGGACAAAATGCTTCAGTTGTTATAAGAGACGTTAAATAAATTAGATTATTTATAATAAAAAAAAGACCGTTTTAATAACGGTCTTTTTTATTTCTTAATTTTCAATTAATACTCTATCAAGGCAAGCTTTTTGTGAATATTGCCATTCTCGGAATGTAATACGTTTTACTTTGTAGCCTGAGCGTTCAATTATTGCTTGTTTTTTCATATTTGAAATATGAGATTTGATTTTGTCATCTAAGCCGTCAATCTCGATTACACATTTGTCATCTACAAGTAAATCCGCACTTAGACCTGCAATATCTGCTCCTGCAATAACTCTATGATCAAGTTCTCTTATTTTTTCTGCTATTTCACGTTCCAGTGGATTTTTATATATGTTTTCGTCAATTTCTCCTGATAGCATTGCTTGTTTTCTATCTTGATATAATTGCATATATGAGATATAGTTTCTGAAATGTCCTTCGGGAAGCTCTTGAGGGTTGCGAGAAATAAAGTTAATGACTTTGTTTCTACCTCTTGTGATTGCTACATTAAATAAGTTTGGTTTTTGTAAGAATGTCAGACTTTGCATGTAGCTGTTATTTGCAAAGGCCCAAGAAATAAGCATAATATCACGTTCATCCCCTTGGAATGTGTGAGCTGTACCGATTTCTATTTGGTGTTTTTTAATCATGTAATCTGATAGAACTTTTGAAACAGAAACTTTTAATTGTTCCACTTGAGCTCTGAATGGTGAAATTATACCGACAGATACAGGGTTATCAGGGTTTTGTCTTTCATCTTCAATGATTATTTCATGCAAGCGTTTTACTACAGCTTCAATTTCCGGTAAGTTTCTTGTTGCATCAAAATCTACTTTCCCGTCCAATACTTCTACAAGTTCCAAAACTCTTTCATTTGGTTTATCTTTACGCATCACGCGAATTCTGTCATTATAGAATTCGTGATTTGAGAAGTTAATAATTGGCGGAAGACTTCTAAAATGTTCGTCAAGCATAACTGAATTCATAGAATAATAATCTGCCAAGTCAAACATTGAATTTGTTCTAAAACGCCACATAAGCTGATATTTGTCAGGAATTCCATATTGGCTTAAGAAGGATTGTTCTTTTGCTTTTTCCAAGAATGAAAGGTGTGGTAATTGTTTGTCATCACCTACAATTACAGCACGTTTCGCACGGAAAAGGATTGGGAAGCAGCTTGCTATATCGCATTGGGAAGCTTCATCTATGATTGCAACATCAAACATTCCGGGTTTCAATGGGAGTGAATCAGATACTGCATATGTTGTTACACACCAGCATGGGAATGCTTCTAATAGCGGTCTGAAATCTTCTTCTTCCAAAATATTTGTTTGCAGACGTTTTCTGTTTGTAACAAGAGATTTTGCATGGACTTTTAGTCTTCTGCGTTTGTTTTCATCTCTCAATAGGCTCTTTAGGGCTTCTCTGCGTTTATTTTTCAGAATATTTACAGCAAGTGTTTTTTGTTTGCGTTTCATCGTACGGATTTGTTCTGATAGCATATGGAGATTGCCTGTTTTTTGAATATCGGCTTCAATTTTTCTCAAAGACCATTCCATATTAGCAAAATCAAGTTCTTGTTTTAATTTTCCTAAGTTTTCGTAATTTACTTCAAAGTCTTTAAGATTAAGGATTTTCTTAAGTTGTCCTAAACTTGTGAAATTTGCGATTTTAGAAATAAAACCTGCTTTTTCCATATTGCTTTCAAGAATTTTTATAATTCCGGCAACAATATCAATTTCGCCTTTTTTAAGACTTTTTTTGATAAATTCTTTTTTTCCTAAAAGTTTTTCTTGTTCTTCAACCTCCAATAATTTGTCATGCCAATCTTTTTCAAGTTTAATTATGGTCTCAGACTTCATTTCCATATTTTTGAGCATGTCAAGATGGTCTTTCATATCTTTTGTGTCGACAAGCAAAATATCTTCTACATCCTCATCTAAATCAGTATTTTGAGAAAGTAGATTATTTAATTCTTCACTCAGTTGTCTTTGGTAATTCAAACGTCCTGCTCTTAGTGCCATGTGACTTGCACCTAAGTCATTAAGACGTTCTGCGACAACATCAACAGCTTTGTCCATGCGTGATGCAACTAGGACTGTTTTTCCGTTTGCAACTAGGTGAGCAACAAGATTTACGATTGTTTGAGATTTCCCTGTCCCTGGAGGTCCTTGTACTGCGACAAATTTGCTGTTGTCAATGTTTTTGATTACTTGAAGCTGGCTGTCGCTTAATGATAGAGGAGTAATCGGGTAAAAATCAGTTATTTTATTCATATCTTTAAGCGGAACTGATTTTTCTTTGCTTTGCGCATATTCTTCATTAATTATGTTTAATGCAGTTTCTCTATATGTTCCTGATGGTTTTTCTGCAATTTGTGTGAGTTCATGCAATACACCTGCAGTGACTGATGGACGTTTAGTGAGAATTATTGCACTTTGGTATGTGACAGCTATTTTTTCAAGCTTCATTTTTTGTTTAGCTTGCTCATTTTCTTCTTCTTCAATAATTTCGTCTAAGTTTTCGCCGTCAATTTTTTCTTTATAAAAATCTTTTGCTTTTGTGATGTTGTCTTCTTCTTTGTAATCTCCGATATTTTCGGCGATTTCTATTTCTGGTACAAGTGATTTTAGTGTTGTCAGAAAAATATTTAATTTGTCTTGAGTGATAGGTAAATCAGGTACAACATCTAAAATACCTTCAAGAAGTAAATCTACTTCGTCTTCATCATCATTCTTTCGCATAAGTGCAGCTAAAGCGCCTGTGTTTAGCGATAGCACTTCATCAAGCGGTAAGCAATTTATATTTACGCCGTTGCGTTCAAGTTTGCAGGGCATGTATAAAAGCGGAGTTAAAAATTCGTTTTGTCTTTTAGATTTTGAACTTTTGCCAACTAAGAATAAATAACCGTAAATCAGGTATTTATCTTTTTGTCCTAAATCGCTTTGAATCATTAATTCTGTAAGTTTAGGGTCGCTTCCGTCAAGTGAAATATATTCAGCTCCTGTAGAGAATAATTGTTCTTCTCCTTTTAGGAAAATCCATTTATTATCCTTATCTCCTTTAAGGTTTCTGAATGTAGAGCTTTTTACCTCTTCTCTTACGCAATCGTGAAGGTATTGGCTTAATTTTTTTATAAAACTGTTATTGAATGCTGAATTTATAGCGCGTGAAGCTTCCTGTAGCATGTGTTCTCCTTATTATAGATTTTCAGATGTTCAGAAAGCAAGAAGGCAGGCTGATTTCATAAAAAATTTTGTGTTTATAACCTTAATTAGCTTGACCTCTTGACATCTGTCATCTGGTCTTCTATTAACTTGTTTATTTATACATTTTACGCTAAAATGCTTGATATGAACATCATCAATATAAAGGATACTTCAAATAAATTGTTTTATATCGGCGGAGTTGTCCGTGATGAATTGTTAGGGCGAGAATCTTTTGATATTGATATTACATATGTCGGCAATGCTATTGAATATTGTTCTAAATTCGGTGAGGTTATTCAAGAAAATCCTGATTTTGGAACTGTAAGAGTTAATGTTGGCGGAAGGGAAGTTGATTTCGCATCTACGAGGTCTGAAAGTTATCCTAAAAAAGGTCATTTACCTGTTGTTGAAAAAATAGGTTGTTCTTTAAAGGAAGATGTTATGCGTCGAGATTTTACGATAAATGCTCTTGCAAAATCAGTTACAACCGGAGAAATCGTTGATTATACGGGCGGACTTGAAGATTTGAAAAATAAAAAACTCAAAGTTTTGCATGATGAAAGTTTTATTGATGATCCTACAAGAATTATTAGAGGTTTAAAATTTTCAATACGTTTTGGCTTTGATCTGGATGAGCATACGAGAAAATTACAGGCAGAATATTTGTCTAATATCAATTATGATATGAGCTATAAGAGGGTAAAAAAAGAATTAATAGAAACTTTTAATCTTAATTCACAAGAGGCTTTTGGAAGATTTATAAACGAAAATATTTATAAACTTGTGACAGAAAATGATGTGAAAATTCCTCATATAAATATAGAGAAACTCATCAATGATTATAAACCTGAATACGTATGGCTTGTATATGCAGGAGTTTTGAAAGATTTATCTAAATTGCCTTTGACAAAAATTGAACAAAAAATTCTAGATGAAATTCCAAATAAAATTTTGAATAATGATTTTGAAATTTATAAGGCGTTTGAAAATACAAGACTAGAGACAGTTCTTTTATATGGAATTTTGTATGATGAAAAAATTGCACGACATTATCTTGATGATTTAAAACAAATTAAAATTTCAGTAACAGGAAATGATTTGTTGAATTTAGGAATAAAACCTTCGCCTAAATATAGCCAAATTTTTGATGAGGTATTAAGACGAAAACTTGAAAATCCTCAATTGACTCGTGAGGATGAAATCTCTTTGATTGAAAAGTTAAAATAAATATGTTAAAATAATAATGTAAAAAGATAAAGGGAGCAAAAATGAAAAGATTTAACGCAGAACAGGCACAAATATCTTATGATTTAAAAGATAATTGTGTTGGTTTATTTACAAGTACGCTGCTCGGGGGGGGGGAATTTAAAGCTTGCTCCACAAGGCTTTCGAGGGCTTGAAAAAACTATAAAAAAAATGTCATATTAGTGATATGAAACATCACAAATATGGTTTTACGCTTGCGGAAGTATTAATAACTTTAGGTATTATTGGTGTTGTTGCAGCAATGACAATGCCTGCATTAATATCAAATCATAATAAAAAAGAAGTGGAGACCCGCTTACAACGAGTTGATTCTATTTTAAATAGTGTAGTTAAATTGGCTGAAAATGATTATGGTGAACCTCGATATTGGGCTGATGAAGATTCTCCAAAAGTTTTACAGACATATTTTATGCCTTATTTGCCAGGTAGTATTTTCTTAAACGGTGAAGATATTAAAGATTATAAAGTTTATAATGCTGATGGTACAAGTGTTATTAATTTAAATGGAAGTTATGCAAATGGTATAAGGATAAAAACTGGAGAAATAATTAGGATTCCGAATGGTTTGGAGCAAGAATCTGGATTATTAGAAATAGATGTGCTCCTAAAAGAAAATAAAGCAGGCAAATATATAAGTGGAAAAGATTATTTTACATTTTTTATGGATACATCAAAAGGTATTGTTGATGTAAAAGCTGGAGCTGATTTTTGGAATGTTAAATCTTGTTCTGATAATAGAGATGCTATTTTGACAAAATGTAAAAGTTCTATACCTCATTCAGCTTTGTGTCTTATGTTAATAGAATGCAATGGGTGGAAAATTCCTAAGGATTATCCAATAAGATTATAATATAACTATAAATCATTTATTTGTTTAACTGTTTCTTTGATGTATTGCTTTACGGCTGGGGTGATTAGCAGGTCAGGCTCAGACATTGTAAATTCATCAAGGATAATTACTCCGCGTTTTAAATTCCCGTTTTCAATGTATAAAAGTCCAAGTAATACTTTGTTTAGAACATTTTTATCATTGGTGTATTCTTTTATTTTTGTATTTGCTAAACCTAATTTTTTATAACATTTAGCTAAATCTTTGTAGTATTTAAAATTTAAGCTGTATTGTTTTACGGCATCTTCGTATGGTTGTCTAGCCATATCAGGATAACCGATTTTCATATAAGCATCTCCAATGTTGTTATAATATACGGCAGTCGCTTGAGTATTTGGATTTAGGCTGATTGCAATTTTAAATTCTTGGATTGCGGCATAATAGCAGTGTTCATTCATATAGCGAAGTCCAATGTTATTGTGCAAATATGCATTTTTTGTCGCATCAATCACATATACATCGGGTTTTCTATATCCTGATGTTAGAATGCTTAAAAATAACAAAGATATTAATAGGACTTTTTTCATACTTATCATTTTAATTATGATTTACATTAAATCAATTTCAAGACCTTCATAAGCAAGGATTATATCATCTTGAGATTTATATTGTTCTTTTATTGAATTTAATTTGTTATCATCATAGCTTGGGTCAAAGTGGAAAAATACTAATTTTTCAGCACCTGATTGATTTTTTGCATCAACAGCCATTTCAAATGTTGAGTGTCCGTAACCTTGTTTTGGAACAAATGAATCTAAATAATCTTCTGTTGTATATTGGGCATCATGGATTAATAAATTGCAGCCTCTTGCGTAATTTATTAATTTTTTATCCCCTCCAGGGTAACTTTCTTTGTCTGTTGCGTATACTAAAGTTTTGTCTTTATATTGAATTTTATAAATTAATACACCTTCTTGCGGGTGTGCATATGACCGATAGCAAGTAATTAGGACATCATCCTCTTTTTCTAATTTTGCATCTTTTTCATTTTCAATTCTTTTAATTATTGGATTTTCGCCGTGACGAAGAATTATACCTTCTGTTTCATTCAAATCTTTTATGTTTAAATTTCCTGCAATGTCACCCAAATCAAGTGGGAAAGATTTTCCGAACAGTAATTCTGATATTTCATCAGCTAGGCTTTCGTTATAATTAACATTTCCAAATACGTTAATATTAGATGACGGTATATGAAGCGGTCTAAAAAATGTAAAACCTTGAATGTGGTCTTGATGTATGTGTGAAATTAAAACCGTTGCATTAATCGGAGTTCTTTTTTCAGCTTTAGTTGAAGAAGCAATGTATTTTGCAATAAGGTCGTTCCCGATATCGATTAATCCGGTGCCGGCATCAAGAATTATCAAGTGTCCGTTTACATTTATTTCAACACAGGATGTATTTCCTCCATATTGCAAAAAGTCTTTATTTGCAATAGGATAACTTCCTCTTACACCTCTAAATTTTACATTAAATTCGCTCATAATTTTATCCTTCTTTAAAATTTGTACAAAACCCATTTTTTATTGTAGGTTTGCAATTTTTATGCAAATCAATTTACGGGTGGAGTGTATGCTCCTATTTTTTTATTGTAATTGTTGCATTTTGGTCTTTTTCTTCACCTGTATAAACGGTAGTTCCGAATACAAGTATTTTAGCAAGTTTTTGAATATTTGTCAGCTTTGTTTCCTTATTTTCTATATTGAATACGACTTTGTTTCTGTAATTTGATACGGTCACCATTCTAAAAGCATTTGGATAGGAAACTAAAGACGGGCAGCTTACGTATAGTATGTTGTCTTTTTGTGTAATTTTAGCTCCATGATAATGACCTTGAAATACTGCTATTGGATTTTTATATTTATTTAAAATTTCTTCCATTTTATCTGCATCTAATAGTCTGTGGTTTGGACTGTTGTATGGTTCAAGTACAGGTACATGCATAAAGATTAAAACAGTATCTTTTTTTGAATTCGCAAGTTCATTGTCAAGCCATTTTAATTGTTCTTCTCCCAGTCTTCCGTTTGAGGTTAGGCGATCTCTGATAATTGTGTCCAAAACAATTACTTTGTAACCTTTTTGCGGAATGAATGAGTAATATGATTTTTCAAATTTATAGTTTGTGTTGTATTTATTTACCAATTGCATGTATACTGCAGGGGTTAAATAACCGCCAAACATTGTATCGTGATTGCCGAAAGCAAAATACCATGGTGCATTTATTTTTTCTGTGTGTGGCAAAAATGCACTTAATTCTTTTTCAAAAGGTTTGTCTATTTGATCACCAGTGAACATTACAAAAGATACATTTGGAGTCGCGTTTATTTGTTCAATTGCATCGTCAAGAAGTTTTGGAGATTCTGCAATCATTTTGTAAGTTGTGTTATTAGTGCCTGTATAATAATGAACATCACTTACTTGTGCAAATTTTAGACTTGATGTGCTGCTAAATGATTGGAGCCCAAATAACATTGCTCCTGCAAGTAATATAGATATTGACCAATTTTTTAGTCTAGTCATTGCTGTTTCCTTTGTTTTTACTCTTTTTCTGTATCTTCTTGTCATTATTTTTTATCCAATTTTGATTTTATTTCATTATACTTAGAAGAAAGTTCTTTGTCGTCATCAGAGAGTATGATTGCTTTATCCGTGTTTAACAAAGCTGATGGATAATTCCCCATAGCATAGTCACATAGACCGATATATTTATATACCTCTGCTGTCTGGACATTTTTTGATAGAATATTTAATTTTTCATGTGCTTGAGTATAGTCTCCTTTGTAATAGAGAATTTCTGCTTCTATTAATAAATATGAAATATCTTCTTCAATATTTATAGCTTTTTTTATGTCGTTTTCAGCTTTATCAATATTATTTGTATTAAGATATGCTTTTGCTCTTAGTGCATATGCAATATCTGAATTTTTATTATACGCTAAATATTTATTTAATGCATCTATTGCGTTTTGGTAATCTTTTATTGCAAGATATGCTTGAGCAAGATTAAGGTAACTTTGAGTGTAATCAGAATTTAAGGAGATAGCTCTTTGATAGGTATTAATTGCATTTTTGTAATCTGAATTGTTGAAGTAAACTTCAGCAAGAGAGTACACTGACCAAAAATCATTTGCTACAGCATTGAGTGATGATATTTCTTTTTCATAATTTCCTTGGCGTTTTGCAATTTCTGAATTATTTATGTTTTTATTTTTTGTTGTTAAATAAGATTTTGAATTAGGATTTGTAATTCTTAGTAATGTATTTTTTAAATCCTTTGCTTCATTGTTATTTGGCTCAAGTTGTAAAATTTTATCAAGATAAGTAATAGCATCATTGTATTTTCCATAAGTGCTGTAATTTGTTGCTATATCAAAATAGTCCTCTGTAATTTCACTTGAGGATGCTGCTATGCAAGGGAATATTAAACATAACAGAAGCAATTTTTTCATACTAAAATTATAACATAATTTCATATAAATGTATGAGAAATTAAAGTAAAAATATTTTTTTTCCGTTATTCTTAATATCATGACTAAAAGTTTTTTTGTAAACCCATTTGAAAAGAAACCAAATAAAGAGCCTATGGCACCTACTTATGTAAAGCCTGATGGAACTCAAGTTATTGAAAAACAAGAAGTATTTGGCCGTAATGTTTATGAAAAGTGCCCTGACGGTGCTTTGATTTTTAGAAGTTATAATCAAAACGGAAAGTTGATGTTAGATTTTGCCAGAAATCTAAATTTTGAAGTAGGACATAGATATGATGATTTAGGAAATATCATTTACAAATATGATTCTGTATATGATGAGCATAACGTGCTTGCTATAAAAAATGAATATGATATTGAATATTATGATAATGGTCAAAAGAAATTAGAAGTTATAACGAAGTTCCCAGAAGAAATTACAATATATATGCAATATGATGAGTCTGGGAAACGAATTGAAAAAATTGAGGAACGAGGAACTGTAAAAACTTGGTTTGATGAAAATGACAAACCTATAAAAAGAGAAATTGACAGAGGTTCAGGTGGGATTATTACTCAGGATTTAAGAAATCAATAAAAAAAGAGTATTGTTTAACAATACTCTTTTTTTTATTTAAATATAATTCAATTAAAATTGTTAAATATTCATTGCTCTTAAGATTTCATCCATATCTGATGACGTTTTCTTAACATCTGAATTTGAATATTTAATTGCATTATCAGGATCTTTTAGTCCGTTGCCTGTTAAGATACAAACGATTTTTGAACCTTCTTTTACTTGGTCTTTTACTTTAATTAAACCTGCAACAGATGCAGCACTTGCTGGTTCTGCAAGTACACCCTCGCAAGATGCGATAAGTTTGTATGCTTTTACGATTTCTTCATCAGTTACGCAATTTATCATACCATTGCTTTCATCTCTTGCTGCTTCTGCAAATTTCCAGCTTGCAGGATTTCCTATACGGATTGCAGTAGCAAGTGTTTCAGGTTTGTAAATTCTTTCCCCTTTTACGATTGCAGCAGCACCTTCTGCTTCAAATCCCATCATTTTTGGTAAGTTAGAAATTTTTCCTGCTTTGTGCCATTCTTTGTATCCTTTCCAGTATGCGGTTATATTACCGGCATTCCCGACAGGTATAAAATGATAATCAGGTGCTTGTCCTAAGGCGTTACAAATTTCAAATGCACCGGTTTTTTGACCTTCTATTCTATATGGATTAACTGAGTTTACAAGTGTAATCGGGTAGTTGTCAGAAATTTTTCTTACCATTTCAAGAGCTTCGTCAAAATTCCCTTGAATTGCAATAATTTCAGCTCCATACATCATTGCTTGAGATAATTTGCCAAGAGCGATGTAACCGTCAGGGATTAGTACGAAAGTTCTCATCCCCGCTTTTGCACCATAAGCTGCTGCGGATGCAGATGTGTTACCTGTTGAAGCACAGATAATTGCTCCTGCACCTGCTTCTTTGGCTTTAGATACAGCCATTGTCATTCCGCGGTCTTTGAAACTTCCTGTCGGGTTACAGCCTTCAAATTTTAAATAAATTTCAGCATCAAGCCCTATTTTTTTAGCTAAGTTTTCAGCTTTAATTAATGGAGTGTTACCTTCGTTTAATGTGACAACAGGGGTTTTATCTGTTACCGGAAGGTATTCTCTGAATGTATTGATTAATCCTTGATAGTACATACTTTCCCTCTTTTCTTTGTAGAAATATTAATATTTTATATTAATGTTTTTATCAGAACTATTTAAAAAGTCATTTAACTCTTTAGCTATATTGTCTGCTTCATATTTATGGTGTGAGCTGGCAGAGAAGAATTTTTGTTTTTCTCCGTTTTTTGTTAATGCATAAATATGATATTTTAATATTTTTTTTCTTTGGATCCGAGCTTGATCTGAAGAACTTGCATTGAAATAATTCCAGAGTTTCATAATATCGATAGAACTTGATACATAAAATCGGCTTATTGAATCTAAATTTACTCTTTTTTCTTTCACTGTGTATCTGAACAAGTTTTGTTCAACAATTCTACATCCTGAATATGACGAACAAATCAAATTAGATGTCGAAATGTTATAACAACAAAATAAAATTACAATTATTGGAAGGATTATAAGAATTAACTTATTTGTAAAAGTTAGCTTTTGCTTATTTTCTGGCATTTACCTTCTCCTGTGATTTTATTAAACTTGTACTCTTATTAAGCTTTTTACGATATTTCCATCTTGTTCAATTTGTTTGATTGCATTTTGCATGTTTTTTTCTTTTACAAGTTCTGTAATAACAGTGATGTCTGCAGTATTATCTTCTGATACACAGCGTTGTACAATACTTGCTAAGCTTATGTCGTTGTTAGCACAAATAGTTCCGATTTTACCTATTACACCTTTGTTGTTTTTAGCATTAATAGATATGTAATATTTGTTTATTGTATCGGAAATGTTAATCATATTAGCATCATCACTGTGTTTACATCTCATCATAGGAAGTATATAATCAGATTTCCCAATTTCTGCAGCGATTGCAAGGATATCTCCGACAACTGAACTTGCTGTTGGAAATTCGCCGGCTCCAGGCCCTGAAAGAGTTATACTACCTATCGGGTGACCGTTTAATGATACTGCATTAGTAACATAATCAATGTGTGCAAGAGTTGATTTTTTTGAAACAAGCATTGGGTGTACTCTTACATCAACATTTTCATTATCATCCATATGTGCTGATGCGATTAGTTTAATTTTATATCCTAAATCATTTGCAGCTTTCATATCTTCTGCACGAATTTTTGTAATTCCTTCTCTGTATACATTTTCAATTTTTATTCTTTTATTGAATGTAATTGATGCAAGTGTTGCAATTTTATATGCAGCATCAAATCCTTCAACATCTCCTGTAGGATCAGCTTCTGCGTATCCTAAATCTTGAGCTTCTTTTAATACATCAGAGTATTGAGCACCTTGTACGTCCATTTTAGTCAAGATGTAATTTGTTGTGCCGTTTACGATAGCTTCTATGTGGTTAATTTTATTCCCTGCAAGAATAGTTTTAATAGGCATTATAATTGGAATCCCGCCAGCTATTGCCGCTTCGTATAAAATTACTCTGTTGTATTCTTCAGCTATTTTAAATAATTCTTCTCCTCTTTTGGCAAGGAGTTCTTTATTTGCGGTCACAATATGTTTTCCGTTTCTAATTGCTGTTGCGATTAAGTCAAAAGCAGGCTCTAGACCGCCTACAAGTTCTGCAACAATATCAATTTCAGGGTCATTTACGATTTTATAAGCATCATCTGTTATAATTGATTCATCTAACCCTTCAATATTTCTTTTTTTGTTGATATTGCGAACTGCAATACTCTTTATTTCTACATTCTCAAAAGACTGTAATGTCTTAAAAACTCCGGAACCTACTGTTCCTAATCCGATTAACCCAATTTTAATTTTCTTTTCCATATGAAGATTGTATCATAAATAAGAAAATTGATTAAAATTTTTATTTATTGTTTTTTGAGAAATATATTTTTAATTGAATTAATTATTTGTGCAATCAATTTTGCGATGGAGAAATTATCTTCAGGCATTTCTGGTTCTTTGTCAAAAGTGAAGATATCTCCTTCATCTTTTTTCATAAAAATGCTTTCATCCAAGTATTTTCTTTCTTGTTTTTCTTCTTTTTCCCCTTGAGCCATATACCCGAGGTTACCTGCGCCGCCGTCATTTTGCATGGATGCTGCTGCTTTGATAACCGGTTTTGTGCTCAAAACATTTACATCAAATGACATTTTTTTCACCATAACTTTACGATTTTTTATATATTCGTAAACCCCTTTTTATTTCCTTATATATATAAAGTATTTTTCATGAAGAAATGTTACAAAAAACGGATATTTGTAACAAAATTTTTACAATATGTTATTCGCTGAATTTTAAAACACTTTGGCACTTAAAGCCAATTTCAAATAAATCTCTTTTTCTTATCGCAGAAGTGATATCAGGTCTAAATTCCGGAGTATTTGGAGTAAGTATAAATTCAACGATATTATTTTCTTCATCATAATTAAGGTGAATTTTTTTTATTAGGTTAAGATGTCCTCTGTCTAATCCGTCTGAAATTTTTAGAATTCCAGCAAGGCGTTTAACAATTTTTCTTTCTTTTTTTTCAAGTGTATTATAAATTTCATGATCATTTTTATCAGGTAGCCCGCCTCTATGGTATCTGCAAATACAGCCTATAATTTTTTCTTCATTCTCATTAAATCCTGCTATGCCATTTTCTATAACCATTTTCATGCTGTGCTTGTTATGACCTTTTGAGTCAATATAATAGCCGATATCATGCAATAGTGCTGCGGCTTCAAGAAATTTTCGTTCTTTATTAGACATTTCTCGAATTTTTTCATTTGCTTCATCAAAAATCATCATACAAATTCTACGCACTTCAGTTGGATGTGACGAGCTTTTTGAATATTTATTAAGCAGTTCTTGTGCAGATAATTTCATAGTTAACATTAAGTTTAGCAAAAAAATGGATTGCATACAATATTTTTGATATTATATTAGAGGTTATGGAAAATATAGAAAATATAAAAAATTCAGATTTTGATATCCCATCTGATGTTTTAGATGAAATTCAAAAAAATATTCAAAATATAATTGAGGGATTTGATATCCCTGATGATAACAAAATGGATGTTATCAAAAAAATTAATTTTATGTACACGCAGACAAAACAGATGTCTTTTACTGATCCTTTGACGAGATTATTTAATCGAAGACATTTTGACAGTAATCTTCAAAGAGAGTTTATGCGTGCAAAACGTTATAATAGTAATTTAAGTATGGCAATTATCGATATTGATTTTTTCAAAAAAATTAATGATACATATGGACATTCTTGTGGTGATTATGTATTAAAAGAGGTTGCATATAAAATTTTAAATAATTTCAGACAAACGGACTTTGTGTTCAGATATGGTGGGGAGGAATTTGTAGTTTTGCTTACTGAAACATCTTTACAATCAGCAATTTCTCCTCTTGAAAGATTAAGAAATTCAATAGAGAATTCTCAATTTTTTTATCGTGGTGAACAATTAAAAGTGACAGTAAGTATTGGGGTTAGTTCATGTCTTGATTTTGATGACCCTTGGGAAATGTTTGACAGTGCCGACAAAGCTCTTTATGAGGCAAAAAATAACGGGCGTAACAAAGTTAGGTATAATGGATAATTGATGTTATTTATGACTGAAGATAGGATATAATTATGATTAAAAATATTTGTAAATTATTTATTATGTTATTTTTATTAACCGGTATCGTTTCAGCTGAGGAGTATTCAACTGTGCATGCTGAACATATTCTTGTTAAAACTGCTGCTGAAGCTCAACAAATTAAAAAAGATATTGATAATGGTGGTAGTTTTGAATATTATGCAAGAGCTTATTCCATTTGTCCATCGGGTAGAAATGGCGGAGATTTAGGTTACTTTGGACGAGGACAGATGGTGCCTGAATTTGAAAAGGCTGCTTTCAATACACCAGTTGGAGAAGTTTCAAACCCAGTTTACACTCAATTTGGCTGGCATTTGATTAAAGTTTTGGATAAAAAATAGAAAAAAAAAGAAGCTTTATTTTTTAAAGCTTCTTTTTTTATTGATTATTTAAAATTATTAACCGCCAATTTTAATTGGTTCATTTTGGTTTTGTTGAACTTCCTGTTTTTGATCAGGAGTTTGTTGTTTTGTTTTTTCTAATTCTTGTTGTAATTTTTCTTGTTTTTTGATTAGCTTAGCCATTTTTTTCAAAGCTTTTACTTCGCCTTTAGGTTTGTTAAATGACTCAGGATTTAATGTTACCATTTTTTCCCAACAGCCAGGTACGTTGGATTTTTCTCCGCAAATACAATTTCTCCAAGTTTCACCTGTTTTTTTATCAACTAAAATTGTTATCATATTGCTGCCTGTAACAACATCATATCTGTTTTTTGTGCTCATATTAGCAATTTGTATCCACATTGTAGCAAGGATTAAAACTGCAAGTGCAATTAAAATATTTTCTCTCATAAAACCCTCTTTTCTAATTCGTAAATTTTTCAAAATTAATTATACATACAAAGTCTAGTATTAGCAAGTTATGTAATAATCCTTTATTCCAATGAAAATTAAAGATTGAGAATTTAAAATTAAATAAAAGAAAGGAAAAAATTTATGGTCTTGCTTGTTCGTTGGATATTATTTGCTTTAGCTATTATTTTTGTCGCTTGGTTAGTACCGGGTATTGAGGTTGAAAATTTTCAAAGTGCAATGCTCGTAACTGTGATTATTGCTCTTATCAATATTTTTATAAGACCTTTAATTGTATTTATTACTTTGCCGATAAATATTTTGACATTAGGTGTATTTACTTTAGTTATCAATGCTTTGTTGTTAATGTTGGCTGGTTACCTTGCCCCTGGGGTTGATGTAGAGGGATTTTTAAGCGCATTTATAGGCTCAGTGGTTCTTGCTTTTTTAGGGTTAATTATTAACATGGTGACATTAGATAAACCAAATTAAAAACAGTTTTTAAAATTTTTGATATTGGTAAAAACTCCGATTTTTTCGGAGTTTTTTATGCTAAACTTTTTTTATGAAAGCTTTAATTTGTGAAAACGGAAAAATTCAAATGGTCGAAAGACCTATGCCTGTAATTAAGAATGCAAAAGATGCAGTTATAAAAGTTACTTTATCTTCGATTTGTACGAGTGATTTACATATAATTCACGGTTTTGTGCCTTTGGCAAAAAATGGAGTTGTGCTCGGACATGAATTTGTAGGAGAAGTTATAGAAACAGGAAGTGATGTTAAAAATTTTGTTAAAGGTGATAGGGTATCTGTAAATTGTGAAACTTTTTGCGGAGAATGTGAATTTTGTAAAAAAGGATTTGTGAATAATTGTATAAATGGCGGTTGGGAACTAGGTTGCAAAATTGACGGATGCCAAGCAGAATATGTGAGAGTTCCTTTTGCGGATAACGGACTTACAAAATTACCTGATAATGTTAGTTATGAAAATGCATTATTTGTAGGGGATATTTTATCAAGCGGTTATTGGGGCGCAGAAATTTGTGAGATTAAGCAGGGTGATTCAGTTGCTGTGATTGGGGCAGGACCTGTCGGACTTTGCGCAATGCAGTGTGCAAAATTTATGGGCGCAGGTAAAGTTATCGGGATTGATATTGATGAAAAAAGACTTGAACTTTCTAAAAAATTAGGTTTTGCAGATTTCACAATTAATCCTAATAACTCAGATATTGAAGATATTATCAAAAATATTACAAATTACGGTGCTGATTCAGTAATCGAGGCTGCAGGTGGTAAAAATACTTTTGAAATGGCCTATAAAATCGCAAGACCAAATGCTATTATCGCTATTGTTGCTATGTATGAAAAAAATCAAATTCTTCCCTTACCTGAAATGTATGGAAAAAATTTGATTTTTAAAACAGGCGGTGTCGATGCTGTGCATTGCAAAGACTTAGTCAGATATATTTCAGATGGAAAAATATCCACAGATTTTTTGATTACTCACAGATTTGCATTTAAAGATATCAAAGATGCTTATGAGCTTTTTGAGCAAAAATCTGATAATTGTTTAAAAATAGCAATTGAATATTAATTGTTATTTAATGCGTGACCTAAAAACCTGCAAAGAATTTTATAACCGGCTTTTGTTGCTTTGCTTTCTTTCAAAGCGTTAAGCAGCATAAAATCATGAATAGTGTTATTAATTCTTACACAAGCTGTATCGACATTTGCTTCTATTAATTTTCTTGCGAGAGCTTCACCTTCATCTCTTAAAACATCATTTTCTGCAGTAATGATAAGAGTTGGAGGAAGATCTTGTAAATCTTGTAATTCTGCTTTCAAAGGAGATATAAACATATCATTTTCTTTAATTTCTTTTTTAGGTTTGTAGCAGTCAAAGAAGTATTCCATTGATTTTTTAGTAAGCCATGGACCGTCTTTAAATTCTTTATAAGATTCTGTATTCATTTCTGAATCTGCTACAGGATAAATAAGGGCTTGGAATAATAGTTTTGGACCGTTTTCAAATTTTGCTTTTATAGCTGCTGCAATTGCTAAATTCCCGCCTGCACTATCGCCTGCTATTGCAATTTTATTTGTATCAACGTTGTTATCGCTTCCATATTCTGCAAAGTATTTTACTGTAGCATATATTTGATTTAGTGCATCAGGATATTTGAATTCAGGAGAACGAGGGTAGTTTACAAATGCTACTGCAGATTTTGTGTAGTTTGCAATTTTTTTGATAGTCATATCATAAACATCAGCATCTCCCATTACCCAACCGCCGCCATGGCAATAAATTATTACTGGGAGTTTTTTATCGGTATTTCCTTCAGGCCTGAATATTCTTATGCTGATATCGCCAGCTGTTGTACTGAATATTGTTATATCTTCTGTTTTTGCATTAATTGGTGTATAGAATTCTTTTTGTAATTCACTTAAAAATTCTCTTGCTTCATCAGGGGTAATTTCATTTAATGGTTTTGTTTTTTTTGTTTCAATGTAATCGATAAATTTTTGAACTGTTTTGTCAAGATTTGGTTTTGTCATAGTTCCTCCTTTTTATTAGATTTTTTTCTGAATGGATTTTTATGTCATTACCGTTTTGTAATATCTTTTTTTATTTAATTAATTGCCTGATTAGCTAATAGCTTTTTTTTATGGACTGTTTGATGATGTATTCGCTATGAAAAAATTGTTAATTATATTTTTTTTAATGATTGTTGGAATATCTGCTCAGGCTCAGGATTGTACTTGTGATGAACAAGTTTTGGGCAGAGAACATATGTTCTGCGAAAAAGGGGCATTAAGTAATAATGTTACAATTACCAATTTGAGAAATATAATTTGTAAGGGTAATGCTTTTAAAGTTGTATTTGATTGTAAATTTTGGTCAGAATGTGCAAAAGCAGGTGATAGAGTTAATTTTTCTGTCCCTGGTGCCATATATACTCAGGAAGGAACTTTGCTAATACCTGCAGGTTCAAAAGTTGTGGGCACAGTAATAAAAATTGAAAAGCAAAGAATTCCTAACAAAAATGCGCGTGTTTATTTGAATTTTGAATGTTTGTTATTACCTGATGGAAGTGCAATTCAAATGTCTGCAAAACCTTTGACAAAAGATTCTTCTCTAAAAGAAGGCCCTTGGCATACTGCAGGGAAATTGACAGCTTACACATTAGGTCTAGGTATAGTGGGAGCAGGTGCAGGTACCGGTTTTGCATTTATTCCAAATCCTGCAAAATTGGGTGTTGGTTATGCAATTGGTATTCCTGTCGGTACAGCTGTTGGTTTGATTACGGGGTTAGTTACTCCGGGGCTTAAATATCATGCAAAAGCAGGTGAAGAAATTACGATAATTTTATGTGATGATTTAGCGATAAAAAAACAATGTGAGTAAATATGTCAGCTTGATGTTAGAAATTTCATCGGGCTGACAATTTAATTTTATGGTGAGGATTATGAAAAAAATTTTTTATTTAATTTTAGTATTTTTTATTTTTTGTAATGTAAGTTATGCACAAAATATTAAATTTATTCAGGTGACGGATGTGCATTTAACTAAAGATAATTCGCAGTATTTGAAAAATTTTATTTTTGACGTAAATGAGAAATTCAGTGATGTAAATTTTATTGTTTTTACCGGGGATAATATTAATAATGCGAATCCCGAGGATTTAGATACTTTTTTGAGCATTTTAAAACAATCTAAAATAAAGACATATGTTGTAATGGGAAATCATGATTTATATAAATCTAAGGGAATGTCAAAAGATTATTATATGCATACAGTAAAGAAAAATTTAGGTCATTATCATAGTTCAAATCCGAATTATGTTTTTAAAACTGGGAATATCGTTTTTGTTGCAATGAATGGAGTAAAAGAAGTAATCCCAGGTTCTTGCGGTTATTATAGAGAAGCTGAATTAACTTGGCTTGATAAAATGCTTTCGAAATATAAAAATAAAAAGGTTGTAATCTTACAGCATTTCCCTTTGCTTGATAATGATACTAAAAACCATGATCTATATAAAAAAGATGAGTATGAAAAAATGTTAGCAAAACATGATAATGTGATAGGAGTTGTTTCAGGGCATTATCATGAAAATAGAGAATTAAAAGATGGAAATATCTATCATATTGTTACAAAGAATTTTTCTGATAACAAATATTATAAATTGATAGAAGTAGATGAAAAAAATGATTTGATATATACAATGCTAGTGGATAATAATCAAAATAAATAATAAAAATTTTTATTATTGAAGAAATAAATTTTTAATGCTAATATAAATTTGCTATAGCGGCATCGTCTAGAGGTTAGGATAGCAGATTCTCATTCTGTTGACACGGGTTCAATTCCCGTTGCCGCCGATTATTAAGAATTTAGGGATACTTATGTTTGTTTTCTTTGCTTTTTTGATAATATTGTGTGA
>ULVF01042124.1_pt1 | contig 28021 bp, 30 predicted proteins | sample 1959201 | NCBI WGS metagenome assembly ULVF01 (sample SAMEA4835779, study PRJEB28245) | human gut metagenome | biome: gut microbiome; material: fecal sample | place: Denmark | collected 2008 | reverse complement strand
ATTATTTTAATTTTAATACTTTAAATTTTTTACACTTCAATATCAAAGAAATTTGAAATTTCTTTTTTTGCAGAAGTAACATCATCTGAAGAATGTATTAAATTGGCTTGTTTTTCTCCCGGTGCAAATTCATTTCTGATTTCTCTTTTAATTGAGCTGGTTTTGCTTATTGCATCTTCTCCACCTACTAATAATGCTCGAATTTTACCGGATTGCAGAAAATCAATCCATTGTTTGAAGAATGATTTATGTTTATATTGTTCGTAGTTTCCTTCAAGTTTTTTACGAGGAGCAATCCCTTCCCATTGTTGAATAATTTCTAAGTTATTATCGTTTAATCTTTTCATTATAATTGTATCAAGATTTCTTTTGAATGAATCAGGTTTTAGCATCATAAATGTTTTTTCATATGCTTGAAAAGTCGGGGTATATTTATTTTGAATTCCATAATTTGAAAATAATGTGATCATATTGTCAATATTAACACTAAAAGAAAAATTTTTTTGCGTATATTTTTTAATTAAATAACATCCAATTTATTACGAAAAGTTACAATCATTAAAGATTTTGAAATCCTTAACCGTTTAATATTTTAGTATATATACAGGAGTACTATGAGTTTAGTAATTGATTCTAATCTTGAATATTTGCAGAATATATTGCATATAAGCCAAGTAACTTTTGAAGAAAAATATGCAAATATGTCTGTTGATGAAATTCTTGAAGCAGAAGCTGCATCTGGAAATCAATATGCAATTGAATTGGCTCAAGAGTTAACTTCAAATACGAGTCTTATAATGCAGCTTTTTGACTTAGCGGACACAGAAAATAAATACATGATTTTGCGAGAATTAACAGCTCAGCAATTACAGGTATTTTTACCGGAAATGGAAGAAAGTGATATGCTTCAGGGGTTGTTTTATTTTTCTCAGGATAAGTTAATGAAAATGCTTGAGGAATTACCATCTGAACAGCTTGTAAATACTGCTTTTGAACTTTTTTCAAAAGAAGAAATAGTTCAATTGATGCCTGAAGAACAATTAGATAAATTTTTGACAAGTACAGAAATTGATAAAAATAAAATTCTAAAGCATATGCAATCAATACCACCTGAATATGTAGCTCAAGTGCTAGAGCAGATTACAGGAGAAGCCCATGACAATATGGACAGTATTGATTTGTCTAAAGAATTTGGCGGATTGAACCCCTTGGAATATCAAGACGCTCTTAAAGCTTTTCAACCAACGCAAAAGCAGCAATTAGTTTTATCTTTAGGTAAAGAACATGAAGAATGGTTCCAGTTATTTGATGCAGAAGCTTATACTACAATTATGAACAGAGAAAAACAGCAGCCTGAAATTATTAAAGGTATGTCTGTGATTGAACCGGAATATATTCAAAATATGATTACAGAATTGCCTAATGATTTATTATCTTTGGTAATTACTCAAATGGATACTGAAAAATTCGCTGAAATTTTAATGGATGAATTCCCAGAAGTTATTGCTGAAATAATTATGAAATAATTATTACTGTTTTAATGTTTCAAGAACAAATTTTAGAGCTTCTTCTGAGAACATAAATTTCATATTTTTTCTGTTGTATGCAGGGTTAAGCTCAAATTTTTTAACTGTAATTTTACCGTTGTAACCGCAAGCTGCATACATCAAACCTACAGGTTTTGCTTCACTGCCTGTCGGGCCTGCAACACCTGTTGTACAAATTACAATATCGCTTTTCGTAAGCTGTAAAAGGCCTTGAGCCATTTCTTTGGCGCATTCTTCACTTACAGCCCCGTAGTTTTTTAATGTATCTTCTGAAACATTCAAAATTCTGTGTTTAGCTTCGTTCGAATATGTTACGAAGTTCGCTCTTACATAGGCAGAACTTCCTGATACATCTGTTAATCTTGAACTTATAAGTCCGCCGGTGCAGGATTCTGCAGAAGATATCTGGATAGCTTCTCTTAATAAAATTTTTCCTATTTCATTAGGAAGTTGTGATTTTTGACTTAGAATAAATGCTTTAAAATTTAAAAATGTTTTTTTCATATAAATAGATTTTTGAATGATAAAATATTTTTGTCAATAATTCTTTACATGCAAAATTATTTTTTATGTAATATCATGTGGTAACAGGAGAAAAATTAAGCATGGCAGTAAAAGAAAAAGAAAATAATTTAGGGATGTTACCGCAGAATATTGAAGCTGAAGAAGCTGTTTTGGGTGCAATTTTAGTAAATCCTAATGTAATTACAAAAGTTGTAGAAACTCTTAAACCTGAAAGTTTTTACAAACCTGCACACAGATATATCTATGAGGCTATGCTACAGCTTTTTAACAGTAATGAAAGAATTGATATTGTATCTGTATCTGATGTTTTGAATTACAATTCAAAACTGGAAACAATTGGCGGTCGTGCGTTTGTTAACGATTTATGCTACAAGACAATTACAACTTCAAATATTGAATATTATGCAAAAATTGTTCAGGAAAAAGCAATAAAAAGAGCCTTAATTAACGCAGGTTCAGAAATAGTATCTTTTGGATACGATGTAAACCCGATTGATCAATCCCTTGATAGTGCCGAAAAACTTATATTTGACATCGCTTCTAAAAAAGCAACTACCGATTTGGTACATGTAAAAGATTTGGTTTTAAATACTTATGAAAAAATTGAATATCGTTATGAGCATAAAGATGAATTAACAGGGATTCCGACTGATTTTTATGAATTGGATGCTATATTAAACGGTTTACAAAAATCAGATTTGATAATCCTTGCAGCCCGCCCTGCAATGGGTAAAACAGCTTTTGCATTAAATATTGCACAAAATGTTGCTCTAAAGGCAAAAGTTCCTGTTGCAATATTCTCTCTTGAAATGTCAAAGGATCAGTTGATGCAGCGTATGTTATGTTCAGAAGCTGAAATTGATTCTCAAAGGGTAAAAACCGGTAATATGCAAAGCAAGGACTGGGAAAAATTGGCTACAGCCATGAATGCTTTTGCTCAAGCTCCTATTTATATTGATGATACATCAGGATGTACGATTACGGATATTCGTGCAAAATGCCGAAGATTGAAAATGGAAGAAAAAGATCTTGGGCTTATTTTGATTGATTATCTTCAATTAATGGAAAGTGCAGGCAGAGAAGATCGTATGCAACAGATTTCTGCAATATCAAGAGGTTTAAAAATCCTTGCAAAAGAATTAGATGTGCCGGTAATTGCGCTATCTCAGTTATCTCGTGCAGTAGAATCAAGAACTGATAAACGTCCGATGCTTTCAGATTTGAGAGAATCAGGATCTATCGAACAAGATGCTGATATTGTAATGTTTATTTATCGTGACGAATATTACAGAAAAGCTGAAGATGGCGAAGAAGATGCTGCTGCAAAAGCGCAGTCAAAAGGTGAATCTGAAATTATTATTGCAAAACACAGAAACGGATCTGTAGGTACTGTTAAATTGTTATTCCAAGGAAATATTACCAAATTTAAAAATCCGATTAAAACTGATGCTTTTTAATCTTTAAGGTAATCTTCAAATGTTTTTATGTTAACTTTATATCCGCACCCTTCATGAAGTTTGGCAGGGTAAAAGATTTTTTTAGCAGGGTAATTTTTGCACATTCTCAATCTGTGTTCATAATCAGAACATAGTCCATCTTTTGTGACAAGTTTGCAGGCAAAAATTAAATTTCCTTCTTCATCTTTTCCTTTTATATAAAATCTTTTATATGCAGGAAATAGAAATTGCATTATTTTAAATTCTTTTTCAGTATATGTGTCATAGCTGTACATGTAGTTACAGCATTTTCCGCACTTTTTGCATTCTCCTGTTATTTCGTAGGAGACTTTTTCAGGTACAAAATATGAGCGGATTTCATTTATTATTACAAATATAAAATCAGGTATATTCATAAAAATAGTATACCATATTTGCCAAGAAAATTATTTTATATTAATATTATGGAAGTTGATGAGGGAGTATTCATGTCAAAATATTATGTAAATAGAAATTACACAGCAAGAGAAATGGCAAAAGCTAACATATCTAAAAGAGCTAAAAAAGGCGGAGGCTTTTTTTCTACATTGAAATTTATTTTCATATTAGGTTGTGCTTGTGCACTTGCAGGTGTTGCATCTTTAGAACTTTACCTTTCTTCTCTTCCGCCAATCAACAATTTAGAGCAATTTAAGCCAAATATTGTTACGAAAATTTATTCTGGTGATGGGGAAATTATAAAGACTTTTACTGCTTATACTTATGAAAAAATTGAATTGAATGATATTCCCGATAATTTGAAAAAAGCCTTAATAGCTACAGAAGATAAGAATTTTTATCACCACCATGGTTATGATATTACAGGTCTGGCAAGATCTACAATTCAAAACGTCTTAGCAGGCCATGTCGTTCAAGGCGCAAGTACTATTACTCAACAGCTTGCAAGAGTCTTGTTCTTAAATAATGAAAGAACATTTGACAGAAAATTAAAAGAATTGTTTATTGCCGCAAGGATTGAAAAAACAATTTCTAAAGATCAAATTTTGGAAATGTATATGAATAATGTATATCTTGGCGCAGGTGCTTATGGAGTAGAAGGAGCTGCACAGATATATTTTGATAAGCATTTAAAAAATTGTGACTTGGCAGAACTGGCATTGATAGCAGGATTGCCGCAAGCACCTTCAGTATATAATCCATTTAATAATATGGAATTAGCTGTAAAAAGACGTAATCAAGTTCTTACGAGAATGTATAAAATGAGATATATTACAACTGAGGAATATGAAAAAGCGAAAGAAGAAAAAGTTCATCTTGCAAAAGTTCCTCAATATTATACAACTAATAAAGCTCCGTATTTTTGTGATTATGTAATGAAAGAGTTAGAAAAATTAGGCTTTGATGAAACTGAAATTTCTCAAGGCGGGTATAAAGTTGTAACAACTCTTGATTATAAAGCTCAAAAAGCTGCTAATGAAGCTATTTTGAAAAATTTAAGAAATTGGGGCTTAACCGGTGATAATAACCAGGCTGCAGTTTTTGCATTTAGTCCTATTGATGGCAAAATACTTGTATATTCTGGTGGAAAAGATTATACAAAAAGTCAATATGATAGAGTTACTCAAGCGGTTAGACCTCCGGGATCCTCATTTAAACCTTTTGTCTATGCAGCTGCTATGGAAAAAGGTATAACTCCGAATGATATGATTGAAGATAGACCTATTACTATTGGTCAGTGGTCACCGCACAATTACGGAAATAAATATAGAGGAAAAATACCTGTATACAAAGCTTTAATGTTATCTTCAAACGTATGTGCTGCAAGAATGATTAAAGAAGTAGGAATACGTTCAGTAATTCAAATTGTTCGAGTTCTCGGTATAGAAACACCTCTAGAGTATGATTATACAATTGCTTTAGGGTCAAATGGCGTTAAGTTGTTTGAATTTACAAGAGCATATGGTGCATTTGCAAACGGAGGTTTTGTAGTACAGCCTTATGCAATTGAAAGAGTAGAAACATCTCGTGGTAAGGTTGTATATCAAGCACCTAAAACTAAAATTACTCATCAGTTAAGTATGAATACTGCAGCTGAAATGACTGCAATGATGAAAACCGTAATTGCAAGCGGTACAGGGCGCGCTGCAAATATCGGGAAACCAGCTGCAGGTAAAACTGGTACTACTGATGATAATAAAGATGCATATTTTATGGGTTATACTCCAAATGTTGTTGCAGGGGTATGGGTCGGAAATGATGACAATACAGTTATGAACAGATCTATCCAAGGTGGTACTGTACCTGCTTTAATATGGAAAGATGTTATGAAAGTAGCAACTGAACCTTATGGAAAAGCAGAATTCAATTATCCTGAAATAGAATTAATGAATTATTCAAATGGCAGCAATGTAAAAGTTATTGGAGAACCTAACAAGCCAAAAGTTGATGATAATACTGATGTACAACAAACTGTTGATTTAAATGAGTTGGAACCTAAATTGCCAGAATCTGTGAAAAAAATTGAACAGGCTAAAACTCCTGCTCCGCAAAATCAAGCTCCAAAACCTGTTGCTAAACCTGTTCAAGTAAAAAATACAGCGGCTCCTGTTCCTATTCCGATGGCAGTTCCAGAAAGTTTGCACTAAGGAGAATAGAAAGTTTATGGTAAATGATTATATTCCCCATATTGGAACAGATGAATCCGGAAAAGGTGATTTTTTTGGCCCCCTTGTAATTGCAGGTGTTCTGGCTGATGAAAAAAATGCTCAGTATTTTTTAGACTTAGGAATTAAAGACAGTAAAAAACTTTCTGATAAGAAAATGTTATCACTTGCTGTAGAGATAAAAAAAGTTGCCCCATATTCTATAATTGCAATTTCAAATTCAAAATATAATGAGTTGTATGCAAATATTAAAAATTTGAATAAATTATTGGCTTGGGGACATGCAAGAGCTATTGAGAATATTTTAAATACCAGTCATTGTGAATATGCTTTATCTGATAAATTCGGGGATGAAGCATTAATCAAATCAGCATTGATGAAAAATGGTAGAAGTATAAGATTGGAACAAATGTGTAAGGCCGAAAGTGATATAGCTGTTGCAGCAGCGTCTGTGCTTGCGCGTGCAACATTTGTCAAAAAAATGCAAGAGATGGAAAATACATATGGAATTAAATTCCAAAAGGGCTGTTCCCCATTGGTTAAAGCTGTTGCTTCAGAATTTATAAGTAAATATGGAAAAGATAGATTAAAAGAAGTTTGTAAAGCTCATTTTAAAACTTATAATGAAGTTTAAATATGCGTAATTCTATAATATTGCCTGATTGGGTAACTTATGCTATAATCCTGTTATAGAAACGGAGAGTTTATGAACTTAATAAATATATTTACAGATATTCCTATTTTAATTGTTTTGTTTACTTTTTTATTTTCACTTATTTACTGTTTAAAAAATTATTTATTTGTAAATAGAAACTTAAATATATTTTGGAACTTTATTTCTGGGTTTAAAAAAACAGATTTGAATTTCAGATTTAAAGAAATTGATGAATGGATGTCTTTAAATCCTTATGTATCAAATATTTGGAAAGAATTTAAAAATACTCTTGTATATTCAGAGTCAATAGCTCTGAAAGGAAAAAATAATGATTTAACATATAAGGAAGTTTCTTCAACAGTACAAAATATTCAAACAACTGTTGATCCTTTGTATTTTTTTAATGAGGAAACTTTAATTACATCAAAATTTAATAATAAATTTTTACAGACGGTACCTACAATTTTGACTGGTTTTGGTCCGTTATTTACTTTTTTAAATATCGCTATTGCCTTTGGTAAAATTGATTTTTCATCTCAAGAAAAGACAATATCTTCTGTTGCAGGATTGATGTCAAGCATGCAGACAGCAGCTCTTGTATCTGTAATTGCGGTTGGATCTTCTTTGTTGTTTTTGATGTTTGAAAGAATTACTTTCCAATTGTTATGCAAAAGACCTCTTTCATTATGTGAAGATTTAATTGGACAATTATTTGATAATATTTCTGCTGAAAAATTCTTATTAGAACTTTTGAAAGAAACTAAAATTCAAAATAATTCAATATCTAATTTAATTACTGCAATGCCTCAGCATTTCAAAGTTGCATTAAATTCAGGTATTGCAAGTAACCTTGTTCCTTATTTGGAAAATTTAATTTTTGGTGTTAATCAAATGAACAAGAATATAAAAGAGTTTGCTAAACGTGGTGGAAAATCTGATGATATTGACGATTTATTTTAGTCAATTTTAGGGAGAATATTTATGTCAATAAAAATGAGAAAAGTAAATAAATTTGAAAATGACAGTAATATATTCTGGACTACAATGGCAGACCTTTTATTAGGTTTGGCAATCATTTTTATGACTTTGTTTGTACTTGCAATGACAGGTTTTACTCAACAGACATTAGAGCAAAAAAAACAACAAATTGAAGTTAATAAGGAATTAATTGCGAATTTAAAAAAAGCCAATATTGATGCTCAAGTTGATCCAATGACAGGGGATATTAAAATTTCTGATTTGGAACTTTTTGAATTGAGCAGTTATAACTTATCTCCTAAAGGGAAAGCTTATTTGAACAAATTAATTCCTATATATATAAATACAATTTTTTCAAAAAAAGAATTGGTAGATGAAATTGAAAATATTATTATACAAGGACACACAGACAGCCAATCTTATGCAGGTATAAAAAATCCCGATGAACAATATATGCGTAATATGTCTTTAAGTTTGCAACGTGCAAATTCTGTTGCTGATTACATGTTTAAAACAAATTTTGATAAAAAATATAACGATAAGTTGAAAAAGATGCTTGTGGTTGAAGGTAAGAGTTATTCCGAGCCTATTCTTGTAAACGGTAAAGAAGACTATGCAAAAAGCAGACGTGTAGAAATGCGTTTAAAAGTGAAAAAATTGGATGTTACAGAATTATTATTTCATGGAGCACAACATTTATGATAAAAGAAGATTTGATATTAGAAACTATAAATATGATAAAGTTATACAATCTTGATATAAGAACTGTAACTATGGCGATAAGTCTTAGAGATTGTATGGATAGTGATGTTGATGTTGTATGTGATAATATTTATAAAAAAATTACACATTATGCAAAAAATCTTGTAGAATATGCTAATGAATTTGAAAATGATTATTCTATTCCAATTGTAAATAAAAGGATTTCTGTGACTCCTATTTCAATAGTTGGAGAATCCTGTAAAAATCCTGATTATGTAAAAATTGCAAAAACATTAGACCGTGCAGCTAAAGATGTTGGAGTAAATTTTGTCGGAGGTTTTTCAGCTCTTGTTGAAAAAGGTATGACAAAAGGTGATAAATTATTAATTGAAAGTATTCCCGAAGCTTTGGCGCAGACAGAATTTTTATGTTCATCAATAAACGTAGCATCTTCAAAAGCAGGAATTAATATGGATGCGGTTCTAAAAATGGCTGAAATAATTAAAAAATCTGCAGAATTGACAAAAGATAAAGATGGTATTGGCGCTGCAAAATTGGTTGTTTTTTGTAATACTCCAGGGGATAATCCTTTTATGGCAGGTGCTTTTTGTGGAATTGGTGAACCTGAATGTGCTTTAAATGTTGGAGTTTCAGGCCCCGGTGTTGTAAGAGCTGCTGTAGAAGCTCTTGATAAATCAGATGATTTGAGTGCTTTAGCAAATAAAATTAAACAAATTGCATATAAAATTACTACAACAGGTGAACTTGTAGGTAGAAAATTAGCTGCAAAATTAAATATTCCATTTGGAGTGATTGATTTATCATTGGCTCCTACTCCTGCAATAGGGGATAGTGTTGCAGGAATTTTTCAGGCAATGGGATTGGAACATGCAGGAGCTCATGGAACAACTGCTGCACTTGCTATGCTAAATGATGCAGTTAAAAAAGGCGGTATAATGGCAAGTTCCCATGTCGGAGGTTTGTCAGGCGCATTTATTCCAGTATCCGAAGATGCAGGAATGATTGATGCAACATCTAAAGGTTATTTAACATTTGATAAGTTGGAAGCAATGACTTCTGTATGTTCAGTGGGACTTGATATGATTGCAATTCCTGGTGATACTCCTGTAGATACAATTGCAGGGATTATTGCAGATGAGATGGCTATAGGAATGATTAATAAAAAAACAACTGCTGTTAGAATTATTCCTGTAGTGGGAAAAAGTATAGGAGATGAAGTTATATATGGCGGATTATTGGGAAAAGCTCCGATAATGTCTGTAAATTCTTTATCATCTTCAGGATTTGTACGCAGAGGCGGAAGAATCCCAGCTCCAATTCATAGTTTGAATAATTAATATGTTTGTTGAAAGATGAAACGTAATATCGAGGTTATTGATGGCTGAATCTATAAGAGTTTTTGAAAACAGTTTAAGAGATTATTTAATAAACGTTCAGACTGATGCGTATAATTCAAGCATAAAAATCGAGCAACGTTATAATAATTTGAAAGTTTATATGGAGCCTAAAAAAACATCAATTCCTCATTTTTGGGTATCAGTAAATATTTCTGCTGTATGTTATCAGATTGACCCTGTAGAAAAATTAGATGGCAGCATGGGTGCAGATGAAAGATTTGTGACAATGTGGGCCGGCAGACCTAATATTAACGGTGAATTAAAAAAACATTGGATTTATATTACAAAATCAAACGAAATTTTAAATCAACAAGTTCAAAATGAAAAGAAAACTGAAGAAAATTTGGAAATTTCAAAAGCTGAATTGAAAGATGCTGCAGAAGCAGTAACAGGATCTGGTGTTCGTCATAGATTAAGAGCTTTTGAAGACAGATGGAAGAAAAAGCGAAATAAACGTAAATATAAAACAGAATAATAATTAATTTTTATTTTCAATCATAGATTTAGATCTTAATTTTCTGTGGTATGTTATTGCAAATCTGTGAGCTTCATCTCTTATTCTTTGGAATAAAAATAAAGCACTTGAGTTTCTTGGCAAAATAACCGGTTCGGATTGTTTTGGCAGAAATACTTCTTCATGTTTTTTCGCTAAACTAACTACGTCAATTCCTGAAATACCTAATTCTTCTATAATTTCCATAACACTTGATAATTGTCCTTTTCCGCCATCAATTATCATTAAATCAGGCTTAGCCCATTTTTCTTCACCCAGATGTGATAATCTTCGAGTAAGTACTTCTTTCATTGATAGAAAATCGTCAGGTTTTCCCTCAGTCATTTTGACTTTAAATTTTCTGTATTCTGATTTTTTAGGTAAGCCGTTAATAAAAGTCACCATAGATGCAACTGTATTTGTTCCTTGAATATGTGAAATATCATAACATTCCATTCTGTGCGGGAAATTTTTTAGTTGCAATTTTTCAGCCAGATAAGAACCTATTTCATTAAAATCATCTCTGATTTTAGACATTTTGGAAATTTTTGCATTATCAAGTACTACTTTTGCATTTTTATCGGCAAGCATTTGTAATTCTTTCCCTTGAGCAGATTTTCCATAGCTTATTTTTACTTTCTTTTGAGCTAATATTTCAAGCCATTCTTCATATAGCGCTTTTTCTCCGATTGCTTCTAATTCATTAGATACAATTCTGTCAGGGTATTCAAGTTTTAGTGTTGTATAATATTCTTTGAAAAATGTTGCAAAAAATTCAGTTCTGTCTTCTTCTTCGACTTCGTATGTAAAGTCTTTTTTATCAATAAGTCGTCCTTCTCTAATCATAAGTATTACTATTGCAAAGATACCATCATCAGCCATTAGAGATATTACATCTTCATTTAATTTAGTATTTTCATATACGACTTTTTGTTTTTCTAAAGTTTTTGCAAGGTCGTTGTAACTGTCACGGAGTTTTGCAGCTTTTTCAAATTGCAATGTGTCTGAATATATTTGCATTTGTTCTTTTATTTGTTTCATTAATTCAGACTGTTTTCCTGATAGGAATAATTCTGCCTGTTTTACTATTGCTTTGTATTCTTCAGGTGTAACTTTATTTTGACAAGGAGCCATGCATCTGCCTATGTGGTAATACAGGCAGGGTCTGTCTTTAAATTTTGGGGTTCTGCATTGTTTCAGAGGAAATATTTTTTTTAGGAAATCAAGAGTTGCATGCATTGCTCGAATATCTGTATATGGCCCGTAATATTTACCTTTTTCAGGATTCATATTTTTCTTGCGTACAATTGTAATTCTTGGAAAATCTTCATCTGTGATTAGAAAATAAGGATATTTTTTGTCATCTTTGAGTAAAATATTATATTTCGGTTTGTATTTTTTTATTAAATGACTTTCAAGAATTAAGGCTTCAACTTCTGTATTTGTTATTATATATTCCAATCTTTCAATTTGAGAAACGAGCACGTTAACTTTTACACTATCATGTTTTCTGTTGAAGTAGCTCATTACACGACGTTTGAGGATTTTTGCTTTTCCGACATATATTACTTCTCCTTGGTTATTGTAATAAATATAACAACCAGGTAGTGATGGAAGAAGTTTTAATGTTTGTTTTAACTGCTCATTCATAGCTATTATTATAACATATATTATGTGCAGGATTGAAAAAATTTTTTTCACAAATTATAATAAATATAGTAGTATGAGTATTGGATTAAGAAAAAAAGGATTTATATTTTTTACATTATTAATTTTTGCAGCTCCTGTTTTTGCCGCAAATAGACCAATATGGACAGATTTTTGTCCACGAGGGCTTGAAAATGCTGAGTATAAAGAAATTCAAAATTTTTGGCCTGATGGGACTAAATCTACTCAAGCTATTTATAATTATTGGGCAGAGAGAAGAAAAGAGTTTGAAAAGGATTTGGCCAAATGTGATGCATTGGGTAGCGCGAGTAACAGTAGTTGCTACATACTTTTAAAAGAGCGTCAACTATTTTTTAATGAGCAATATCAAAGAGATATTCAACAAAAGCAGATTTCAAACCAGATTTGGCGTGATATTCATGATAAAGGCTCAAGTCCTATAATGATTAATGTTTTTTCAAGATAGTTTATTACTTAATAATTGTTGCAACTTGTTCTGTAATATCATCTCCTCCGAAAAGTACAGTGTTTTTAGGCAATACCATGTTGTAATTCATTGAACGAGCTTTTTCTACAACTGCTGTTTTAATTTTATTATCAATTGCAGTTAATTTGTTGTTATAAGATGTATCCAACGCTAATTTTTGTTTGTTAATTTCATTCCTGTATTTTTCTTCCAATTGTGCAATTTTTGCAGGATCTTGTTCTTTTGAAATTTCTGCTTTTGCTTTGTCAATAGTTGCCTGCATATTTTGCATTTGTTTTTCCTGTTCAATTTTTAATGCATTAATTTCTTTTGAATTTTTGAGTATTGTTGCTATATCAACTACTGCAATTTTGTATTCTGGTGTTGTATTTGAGATTGCAATACTGTTTATTGAATATCCTGCAATAAATGCACTTATTACGATTATTGTAGCTAGTATTTTGTATTTCATGTGTGTAAATCCTTTCTTATACAAAATAAGATTACCGTGAATTATAAAAAATTTAATTGGTTACTTGGATTAATTTCATGTTTTTTGTATGATAATTTTGCGAGTACATGAAAACTCGGGTTATTTGCGGGGAAAGCCTCGTTTTAATTAAGCCGAAAAGGAGAGAAAACATGAAAAAATCAATCAACGATTTAGGTGACGTTAAAGGGAAACGTGCTCTTGTAAGAGTTGACGTAAACGTACCTTTAGACGAAAACCACAATGTAACAGATGACACAAGAATTCAAGCAATTGTTCCTACAGTAAGAGCTTTGCAAGAAAAAGGAGCTAAAATTATTTTGATGGCTCACTTGGGCAGACCAAAAGGAGAATGGAAACCTGAATTCTCATTGGAACCTGTTGCAAAATATATGTCAAAAGTTTTGGGTGAAGACGTTTTATTTGTAAAATCACCTGTAGGTGAAGGTGCTGATAAAGAATTAGCAAACTTAAAAGACGGTCAAGTAGCATTATTGGAAAATATTCGTTACTACAAAGCTGAAGAAGCAAAAGATGATGATATGACATTTGCAGAAGAACTTGCAAAATTAGGTGATTTCTATGTAAACGATGCATTCGGTGCAGCTCACAGAAAACACACTTCAACTGCAAAAGTTGCTCATATTTTAAAACCTGCAGTAGCTGGTCTTTTAATGGAAAAAGAAATCAGATGCTTATCTCAAGCTCTTGATAACCCAACAAGACCATTCACAGCAGTAGTTGGCGGTGCTAAAGTTTCTTCTAAAATCGGTGTATTAGAAAACTTAATCGATAAAGTTGATAACTTAATTATCGGCGGTGGTATGGCTTATACATTCGTAAAAGCTAACGGCGGTAAAGTTGGTAATTCTATTTGTGAAGATGATCAAATGGATGTTGCAAAAGCTATTGAAAAGAAAGCTGCTGATAAGGGTGTAAAAATTGTTATGGCAACTGACGTATTAGCAACTGATGATTTTTCAGGCAATGGTACAAACAAGGTTGTTCCAATCAATGAAATTCCTGATGGATTTGAAGGCGTTGACGCTGGTCCTGACAGCCAAAAAGCATTTGCTGAAGTAATCAAAAATTCAAAAACTATTTTGATGAACGGACCTGTTGGTGCATTTGAAAATCCTAAATTCGCTGAAGGTACAAAAGCAGTATTGCAAGCAATTGTAGATGCAACTAAAAACGGTGCTGTATCTGTAATTGGTGGTGGTGATTCTGTTTCTGCTGCTAAAAAATACTTCAAAGCAGAAGATTTCACTCACGTATCAACAGGCGGTGGTGCTTCTTTAGAATTTATCGAAGGAAAAGTATTACCGGGTGTTGCTGCTTTAGACGAAAAATAAGCATAAAAACATATAAAAAAGCTCTCTGTTTCTACAGGGAGCTTTTTTTTGTGTTAAAATTAACGTATAAAAAGAGGGCATTATGAAAAATATTTTAATTACAGGCGGAGCAGGATTTATCGGTTCACATTTATGTGAAAAACTTTTAGAGCAAGGAAATCACATAATTTGTCTTGATAACTTTTTTACAGGTTCAAGAAAAAATGTTGAACATTTGATGGATAACAAAGAGTTTGAATTGATAAGACATGATATTATTGAACCTATTATTCTGGAAGTTGACCAGATTTATAACCTTGCTTGTCCTGCAAGTCCTATTCATTATCAATACAATGCTATAAAAACAATTAAAACTAATGTCCTCGGTGTTACAAATATGTTAGACTTGGCAGATGAAACTCACGCAAGAATTTTGCAGGCTTCTACAAGTGAAGTCTATGGCGATCCGACAGTACATCCGCAAAAGGAAACTTATTGGGGTAATGTTAATCCGATTGGTCTGAGAAGCTGCTATGATGAAGGTAAACGTGTAGCAGAAGCTCTAATGATGGATTATCACAGACAACATAAAGTTGATATAAGAATTATTAGAATATTTAATACCTATGGACCTAGAATGGCTAAAAATGACGGACGTGTTGTATCTAATTTTATTATTCAGGCTTTAAAAGATGAAGATATAACAATCTATGGTGATGGTCAGCAGACAAGATCATTCTGTTATGTTGATGATTTAGTTCGCGGAATGATTTCATTGATGAATACAGAAGATTTTATGGGCCCTGTAAATGTTGGAAATGACGGGGAATATACAATTTTAGATTTAGCTAAGATGATTATTGAATTGTCAAATTCTAATTCAAAAATTGTATTCAAACCTCTGCCATCAGATGATCCTACACAGCGTCGTCCTGATTTGTCTCTTGCAAAAGAAAAATTAGGTTATGAGCCGACAGTTCATGTTCGTGACGGTTTGATGAAAACTATTGAATATTTTCAATCTCAATTATAGATAATTAAGATAAAATTTATTTGCATTTTAATTTTCCTTCCCAAGATAAATCATTGCAGTGTAGATAATCCATATTTTCATTATATATTACCCAAGCAGTACAACCTTGACCGGGTTGAGTCCCTGTTCTGCCTAAGCATCTATTGTTAAATGTTTCTGTCTGATCACCTTTTGTACCTTTTGGATAAAAGCCATTTTTGGTTATATAAAAAGAATATATATCAATCCCAAGAATATTTGGAGCTTTGTTCCCATTTAAATCAAAATCTATTGTTGCACAAACATTTGACAAATATGCTCCTGCACCTCTTGATGTTTTGCAAAGAGAATGTACTATATATATTGAAGTAATTGTACTTCCATCATTTAATAATATTCTAGGAATAGCATCGCCGTTTTTTGAGTTGTCTAAATATTTTGTTGAATATTTTTTTGCATTGCAATCTGAAGCAGTTTTACATCTTTCTATTATATTTAAATAAGGAGCAATTTTATCAATAATTATGTTTTGATTTTCTTCTGTATTATTCCAAGATCCAGTTAATCCCCATTCATCAACTGTCCCATTTTCTAATATTGCATTATTTACTGCAATGCTCATTATGTTATATAATTTTTTTAGCTTTGTGGAGTATTCTTTTTCTTTATATTTATCAATTAATGAAGGTATTGTTAAACTTGCTATAATACCTACGATCCCAAGAGTTATTAGAACTTCTGCTAATGTAAAACCTAAAATTTTTGAAAAATGAAATAATGCATTAATGAAATTGCCTGAAACTGACTCTATACAACCATCCTGTTGGGGGGGGGGCAACTCAAAGCTTTTTGCCTAAACATTCTTGACCTCCTTTTAATCTTATGTCATTTTTATTATTTAATATCTTTCGAAAAATGTCAAGATTTTAAAACAGTTCTATAATTTTGTTCAAACTTTTGTTTTGCAACTCTAATAAAGAAAGATAATCGCCATATGTGCTAATTTCTGTATGTGTAATTGCATCATATAGCACTTTGTTTATTGCTTCGATATATAGAGTTTGTTCCTCAACTATTTTTAGTTTTTCTTTTGCAGTAAGCATGCAAACCTTTCTTAAATATTAGCGTATATAAATAAGTAAAAACGATAAAATATACGTATATAATAACAAATATATTTCTATTTGTCAATTAATTGGCTATAAGGTTATAATTAAAAAATGGGCGTAAATAAAGATTTAAGAATTTTATTATTAAATGAAGCTAAAACAATTAAACAATTATCGGAAATGGCTAATAAATTATCTGATAAAAAGTACACTGCTGATGGTATCTCACAAAAATTAAATAAAGGTACTATGAAATATGATGAGGTCCAATTTCTCGCTGGGGTCTTAGGCTATGAAATTGAATTTAAAAAGGTAAAATAGTTCTTGCAATTGCTCCTTTCATACTCTATAATGTCATTGAGTTAAGAAAGGAGAGTATATCATGTGGGAAAAGGATATTAACATTAACGAAGTTAAAGAAATTCGCACAAGAACTACGGTTTATTTTGGTGTAGGTGCTATCAAAAAAATTGATGACATCGCTAAAGTTTTAAAAGAAAAAGGTATTGATAAAGTTATCGTAATGTCAGGTAAACATGCTTATAAAGCAACTGGTGCTTGGGATTATGTAGAAAAAGCATTAAAAGACAACGGAATCGGATATGTAAATTATGCAGAAGTTACTCCAAATCCAAATACTCATCATGTAAATGATGCTGCAAAACTTGCAAAAGATTTCGGTGCAAAAGGTGTAATTTCAATTGGTGGCGGATCTCCTACAGATGCTGGTAAATCTGTTGCTATATTGCTTGAATATCCGGACAAAACTGCTGAGGATATTTTTGATTTTACATTCACACCTGAAAAGGCTGCGCCTATTGTATCAATTAACTTGACACACGGTACAGGTACTGAAACTAACAGATTTGCAGTTGTAACTAATTTAGAAAAGAATTTCAAACCTGCAATTGCTTATGATTGTATTTATCCTATGTTTGCAATTGACGATCCTCAATTGATGACAAAATTGTCACCAAAACAGACAAGATATGTATCAATTGATGCAGTAAACCACGTAGTTGAAGCTGCTACATCTACAGTTGCTTCACCTTATTCAATTTCATTAGCAAAACAGGTAATTGAATTGGTTGCAAAATACTTACCAAAAGCTATTGCAAATCCTGAAGATTTAGAAGCTCGTTATTATTTGGCATATGCTGCTATGATGGGTGGTGTAAGCTTTGATAACGGTTTGTTACACTATACACATGCTCTTGAACATCCATTGAGTGCTGTAAAACCTGAATTGGCACACGGTTTAGGCTTAGCAATTTTATTACCTGCGGTTGTAAAAACAATTTATAAAGACAGACCGCATGTATTAGCAGAAATTTTAGCTCCGATTGCTCCAGGTCTGACAGGTGATCCTGCAGAAGCTGATAAGGCTGCTAAACTTGTTCAAGATTGGTTATTCTCTGTAGATGTAAAAGAAAAACTTGTAGATGAAGGATTTACTGATGCTGATGTAGAAAGACTTACAGATCTTGTATATACAACTCCTTCACTTGCAGGTTTGATTGATATTGCACCTTCAGGTAACGGCAGAGATGTTGTTAGAGAAATCTACAAAAATTCTGTAAAACCTCTGTAAAAATATATTAATATTTAAGCACCCTCTTATTTTTAGGGGGTGCTTTTATGTTAGAATTTTTTCATGAAAATTAGAAATATCAGACCAAAAACTTATGTCAAAGAAATTTATGACAATAATAACGTATTAAGATATAAATCAAGATATATAAAATCAACAAATACTTTAATCAAAGATGTATTTTTTCACCGAGATGGAAAAACAGTTGCTTCTATTACAAAATATGATTCTCAAACAGGAAACCCTATTAGGGAAGTTTTTTTTAATGCAATAGGGAAATATTTTAGTTCAATTGATTATGATAAAATAAAATATTGAATATAAATTATCGGGTTTTTAATTTATGGTACAAAAAGTAGAACTTTTAGCTCCTGCAAAGGATAAAAAAACTGCAATAACAGCAATAAATTCAGGGTGTGATGCGATTTATATCGGGGCATCGAATTTTGGGGCGCGTAAAAAAGTTCCGAATTCTTTGGAAGATATAAAAGAGATTGTAGACTACGCTCATAAATTTTATGTAAAAGTTCATGTGACTGTAAATACTATTTTGACAGATGATGAGATTTTAAAGGCAAAAGAATTAATTCAAAAATTATACGATATTGGAGTTGATGCAATTATCGTGCAGGATATGGGAATTTTTAAACTTGCATTAGATAATGAATTGCCGCCAATTGCACTTCATGCAAGTACCCAGTGTGATAACAGGGATTTAGAAAAAGTTAAATTTTTTGATGAAATGGGTGTTTCTCGTGTAATTTTAGCGAGAGAATTATCTTTAGATAAGATTAAAGAAATTTGCGCAAATACAAATGCTGAAATTGAAACTTTTATCCATGGAGCATTGTGTGTATCTTATAGCGGTCAATGTTATTTCAGTCACTATATCGGTGGAAGATCTGCTAATCGTGGTGAGTGTGCTCAAGCTTGCCGTAAAAAATATACTCTTGTTGATGAAAATGGGAATATAATTGCGAAGGATAAATACCTTTTGAGTATGAAAGATTTTAATGCTTCTCGGCATTTAAAGTCGTTAATTGATGCAGGTGTAAAATCGTTTAAAATTGAAGGACGTTTAAAAGACGAAAGTTATGTAAAAAATGTCGTAGCATATTATAGACGAGAAATTGATAAACTTGCACCTAAAACATCATCAGGACGAGTATTTTTAGATTTTGAACCTGATGTGAGAAAAAGTTTTAATCGAGGTTTTACAGATTATTTTTTGGATGGTCGTAAGATATGTTTTAACTTTGAAAGTCCTAAATCATTGGGAGAAAAAATCGGTAAAATTACGAAGGTTGGAAAAGATTATTTTGAAATTGGCGGACTGGATTCCAAGATGGCAGGAGAGCTGGCATGTATAAAAATAAATCCACAAGACGGGTTATATTTTAGCGGAAATGGCTGTCTTGTAAATAAAGTTGAGGGTAAAAAAATTTATCCTAACAAGATGGACGGCATAGTTGTTGGACTTGAGGTCTATCGAAATTTTGATAGTAAATTTGAAAAACAAATCGAAAATTCAAAAATTAAACGACAAATTGGTGTAAAAATCTCTTTTAAAACCGGCATTTTGACCGTTACAGATGAAGATAAAAATTCTGTTAATTTCACTTTAGCCAGTTGTGAAAAAGCAAAAAATCCAGAAAAAATGAAAGAAAATTTTATTGCCCAACTTAAGAAAACCGGTGATAGTGATTTTTATGTTGAAGCTATAGAAATTTCGGGAGAAATTCCTTTTATGCCTATTTCTCAAATAAATGAAACTCGCAGATCCATACTTGAAATGCTGATGAATGAACGTTTAAAAAACTATAAACGCGAATTGCAAAAGCCTTTGAAATTGGTAAAATTCCCAAAGGAATCCCTTGACTATAAAGCAAATATCCATAATCAATGTGCAAAAGAGTTTTATGAAAAATGCGGTTGTGAGGTATGTGAAATGTCCGCAGAAAGCGGAGCATTCCCAAAAGAATTGATGAGGACGAAGCATTGTCTGAAATTTGCTTTTAATATGTGCAAATCGCCTAAAAATTTATTTCTTATTGATGAGAAAGGGAAGAAGTATCCTCTGATGTTTGACTGCAAAAACTGTGAGATGGTTGTTTTAGCCAAGTAGTACAGGTTTCAATAAATTTTTCAGGGTAGTCCAAATATAAATCTTCTGCATGAATACTTTTGAATAATTTAAAACTTTTTCGGCAAGTCGCTTTTTTATATAATAATTCGGTATGCCAAGGACAAACGGTCGGGTCTTTTTCGCCTGCAATGAATAGTGTTGGAACTTCTATATTTTTTATTACATCTATTGGTTTGATTTTTTCCCTCATAATTAAAGATGGGCGAATAGATAACCAGCGTTTCAGCTCGCATTTTTTTAGTGTCGGAAGCCAAGCTTCTTTTTTCCACATTTTATTTTCAATTTTATCAAAATCACAAGGGGCTGATACTGCAATTACTTTATCGACATCTTTATTTATTGCGCTGTGGATTAATACCAATGCGCCACCTAGTGAAAATCCTACAAGATAAATTTTTTCATAGTTTTTTTTTGCATAGTCAATGACTGTTTTTAAATCAATAGTTTCTTTACTTGTAAAGGTATAAAATCCTGAACTTTTCCCATGTCCTCTGCAATCAAAAGAGATTACATCAAAATTTTTAGAGAAATCATTTGCGATATTCATAAAAGCTTTGCTGTCTTTTGTCATAAACCAGCCATGTACAAGGATAATGATTTCTTTGTGATTATTTTTGAAATGATTTATTGCAATATTTATATTGTCTTCAGTTTTCAGGAAAAATTTATTCATACAAATATTTTATCATATTTTGACTTATGTACAAAAAACCTTAAATAAAAAATGTAGATATCATACGAAAGTATGAGCAAGAAATGCAGGTTTTGGTATATATTTAAATGTACCAGAGGGTAGATTTGTGTTAAACGGTGTATTTCAACGACCTTATTTGAATAAAGATGCGCGTAGTCTTGTAAAGAAAAAACAAGATGAGGAGAAAAACGCGTCTTCTTCTGCTATCCAAAGGGAAGAACAGGCTAACCAAAATTCAAAAAGCAAAGGTCTTCAATATGTAGAACAAAAAAGACCGTCATATACTCCTGCTTATCAACAACAGAATAATGGAGAACAAGTAGACTGGCGTCAAATGCGTTCTCAAATTCAAAGTCAGGCTCAATCAAGAAATCTACAACATTCTCAATTTCAACAAGCTTCTGCTCAGACTCAGGAAGTTACCCCAACTAAAACTCTATCTGGTAGGAGTGCTGTAATTAATATTGCTCAAATTTTAAAGGATTTCAGAAATACAGCTGCAGCTATAGGAACTCCTGATAATTTAAAAGAAGAAGTAAACGGTTATTTATCTTTAATAGAAACTCAAGTTCAAAAAGATAATCCAAATACTAAACTTATCAAATCAAATTTAAAAAATGCATCATCAATTTTAGACGGTTATATTTCCGAAACACTTAATAAAGATTCAAAAGTTGTAGAAAATTGGGTAGATGCCCTATTTTTGCAACAAATTGATTTTAAATATAATGAAAATGATATAAACCCTCAATTTTTGGTAAAATTCCCTGAAGGAAGTACACAACAAGCCGAAAAAGCAGAAAATAAAACAACCGTTAATGATACAGTAAAAGAGCCTGTACAGCAAGAGATTGAAACAGATTCAAAAGTTGTATCATTAATACCTCAAGATAAAGAGTTGAAATCTCTGTTTATTCAATCCAAGAAACTTTCTTATGCAAATCAACCTGAAAAAGCTATAGAAACTTTCCAAAGAGCTTTAAAAAGAGCTGATGAGGTCGGTGATACCGAAACTAAATCTAAAATTTATTATGAAGTTGGAAAAATTTATGATGATCATGATTATTATGCACAAGCTCTAAAAAGTTATAATCAGTCTTTGAAAAATACAACTGATAATAATGTGAAAACAAAAGCTCATTATTCGATGGCACAGATTTATGATGATGTAAATCAAATTAAGCCTGCACTTGATCATTATTTTAGTTCAATATCTTTTGCCGGAGAGGCTGAAAATTTGGTTGCTCAATCTACATCTTTAACAAAAATGGGTAATATTTATACAGATATGTATGAAGATGAAGCAATGAATTATTATTCTATTGCAGATGATTTGGCATCTCAAACTGATAATTCAAGAGTAAAAGGTTTTGTATCTTCAAGCATGGGTAATGCTTATGAAAAATTTGGGGAATCTCAAAAAGCTTTAAAATCATATTCTAATGCAGTAAAGCATTACACAGATGCTGAAGCTCCTTTGAAAGTTGCGCAAAATTATGCAAAAGCAGCAGATATTATGGTTGAACACAGTAATGTTTCAAAAGCTAAAGGTCTTTTGACAAAAGCTCAAAATTATGCTCGTCAAACTGATGATCTTAATTTGATGAATGAAATAAATGATAAATTGAGTAGTTTAGAATTATTAGGTTAAAAAAAGAGGAGTAATTTTACTCCTCTTTTTTTATTTTTTAGCCATAATTTCTATTTCATTTCCGTCAGGATCTTTCAAGAATGCAATATACATATTTACTTCAGGCATGAAATAAGGTTCGTATAAATATTTATAACCGAATTTATTCATTTTTTCTGTAAATTCATCCATTGATTTAGCTTCAAAAGCAAAGTGTCCGAAAGCATTTCCATGTTCATAACCATTTGCTGGTGTATCATTGTTATATGTCATTTCTATTTGAGTTTGACCATCTTCATCGCTCAAATAATATAATACACAATCGTCAAGTTTAACTTCACCTGTTCTGTTCAAATCTAATAGTTCTGTGTAAAATTTCATTGATTCATCAATGTTTTTTACCCTAATCATTGCGTGTAAAAATTTCATTTTTTCTCCTTTATCCATACAAACTAGTCTATATGTGATAATACTCCCTTAGATGTGTTTTTGTCAATTTCTATAACATGTCTTATTATTGTATGAGACATCAAAAGTAGATATGGATTTATTTCGTTAGTATTACTCATGTTAATCTTTGCTTGAGGTTTTTCTTGTTTTTCGTTCACGGTTGTTTGAGTGCTTGTCTCAAAAGATACGACAGATTCCATTGAATAGTGTTTTTCATCTCCTTCAATTCTTAGTAATAGTTCATCTTTCGGGAATTCTTTTATACATTCTATATTTACGTGTACTGAATTTGCACTTTCAAGAATTAATGTAGCAATTACATTCCCATAATTGAGAGTTGTAATTGTAATAATTAAAATACTGTCACTACCGTCTTGAGCCGAACCAGATTCGATATCTAAGTCAAATCCTACACCTTCTTGCAGAGGAAGCCAAGGAAGATACAGAAGCATTAAAAGTTTCATTGTCTGAGCAGAATCATTTTGAGATGCTGCCGCAATACTTGCGTTAATTATTTTAGCAGTGTCTTTCAATTGTGATAAGTCTGTTATTCCCAATTTTGCAGAATTTGCCATTGTTGTAATTAATTTTGCAATGGCATCTTTTCCGTTAGCCTGAATCATTGCGGAAATTTCTGAAAGATTTATCAGACCTGTTGATGAAATAGGAAGATTTTTCAAAGAATTTTGAAGTTGAGCTAATACAGCTTTGTTGCCTGTAAGCAGAATATTTTGAGCTTCTGTCAAAGATAATCCTTGCAATTGTGCTAATATTTGTGCTTGGGTTTGTGATAAAGCATTTCTTTGCATATTAATTTGGTTTGCAAAACGCTGATTAAATTGAGCAAGTGTTATATTCCTTTGCAGAATGTATAATAATTCATTCATGTTTTTCGGCAAATTCATCATATCTTTTACGTAAGCTGATTGATCCACTCCTGCCATATTTGCAAATTGAGGTGATGCAATAGAATTATTACTTATATTATTGGCAGGTGATTGCTGCGGAGTGGGGGTAAAAGATGTTTGTGCAGGCTTATTTGCAGCAGCTTTTTGTTGAGCATTAAGCGCTTGATAATTTACGAATTTTGAAATTAAATGCCCTAAGTTCAAATCTGCCATAGATTAAATTATAATGATTTTTCCGGATTTGTCCAGTGGATTAATCTTTAACCGGTAAATAAGATTGCGGATAGTTGTAATCTTCTTTAAATCCAAGATGTCTATACATTTTTAGGGCTTGGAAATTGTTTGTCTCAGTTGTTGTATTTACTTCTGTAATTCCTTTTATGCCACTGTCAGCCATTTCAATAAGTTTTTCTACGGATTTTTTCAACATATGTTTTGACAATCCCTTACCTTGATGTTCTTTTCTTATTGAAACGATAGGGATATTTGCAATTCTTCCTCCTGTAAGGTTCATAAAACAGAAGCCTACGGGGATATTGTTATATAGCATAACTGTTGTTGCTTCGGGTAAAAATTCTGCATAAATATTTTTTACGATTTTAGTAATGATATCACGTGTACCTTCAAGTGTTTTAAATCTTGGGTCAAACAATGCATCTGCAGAATCTTCAAAACCTTCTTGAACTACTTCTACTGCATCTTCAAAATATTTATCCTGCCAGTCTACAAGTCTGTATTCATTATCAAGTTGAGATAATTGGGTAATTTTCAAAATTTCTCTCGAATTTGTACCTGCCATCATAAATCTTAAAACTGCAATACCTACGAATTTAAATCCGTATCTTGCGATATCGCCGATTAAATTCTTTTGAGAGCCTAACATAGGGTAGCATACAATTTTGTCTAATCTTTCAGCTTTTGTAAGTTCTAAGAATTTTTTAATTAAATACATTGCACGTTCTACCATATTTTCCATTTTAAACGAATGGATTATATTAAGCTCAATAGCTTCCGATATAGCGGTTGTGTATACCAAAAATGCAACAGGAATTGTATTATCATACAGGACAAGACATTCAATTAATTTCTTCCCAACAGCTTCTGTAAAACCATCAAAATCTAAAGGTTCAAGTTCAAAATTGTATTCTGTAACTGCACGATCTCTAAAATCGTTGTATACACTTGCAAAAGCTTTGTAATCATTTGGGGTTAATAATCTGGCTTCAAAGTTGTTGTTTTCGTCTGTCATTTCCTTAATTCCTTGTTACTTGTAATGATTAAATCATATGGTGCATTTTATCTTTTTTAGTTTCCATATAACGTTTATTATATTTATTAATAAACGGTGGTATTTTTACTATATCATGTACAGTTAATCCGTAACCCTTCAAACCGACGATTTTTTTAGGGTTATTTGTAATCAAGTTAAAATTGTTAAAACCTAAATCTCTAATTATTTGTGCCCCCATGCCGTAATCTCTTAAATCAGGTTGGAAACCTAAAGACACATTTGCTTCTACGGTATCTTGCCCTTCTTCTTGAAGATGATAGGCTTTAATTTTGTTAATTATTCCTATTCCTCTGCCTTCATGTCCTTTCATATATACAAGAGCACCTTTGCCGTATTCATTAATCATTTGAAGTGCGCTGTGTAATTGGTAGTTACAGTCACATTTTAAACTGTGGAAAATATCACCTGTCAGACATTCACTGTGAACTCTTATTAAAGGAATTTTGTCAGATCCGTCATCTTTTACTAATGCAACACTTTCTTGACCTGTCATGTGATTTACGTATCCGTAAATTTCAAATTCACCAAATTGTGTCGGAAGATGTGCTTCTGCTTCGCGGGTCACAATTTTCTCTGATTTCAGGCGATATGCTATTAATTCAGCTACTGAAATGAATTTAATTCCATGTTTTTTAGCAAATTCATATAATTCATCACGTTTAGCCATATGACCGTCTTTGCTCATAATTTCGCACATCGGACCTGCTGGGATGTGTCCGCATAATCTTGCTAAATCAACAACTGCTTCAGTATGACCTGTGCGGGTAAGAACACCGCCTTTTCTTGCTACACAAGGAAACATGTGTCCGGGACGTCTTAAGTCAGACGGTTGTGCGTCAGGAGCAAGGCAGACTTCAATTGTCTTTGCTCTGTCAAATGCTGAAATACCTGTTGTTACTCCATATTTTTCGTTAGCATCAATACTTACTGTAAAGGCTGTTCGCATGCTTTCTGTGTTTTGCTCTACCATTTGGTGAAGTTGCATTTTTTCTGCTATTTCTGGTGCAATCGCAAGGCAGATAAGCCCTTTCGCATTTTCAGCCATAAATTTTATAATTTCAGGTGTGACCATTTGCCCTGAGCAAATTAAATCACCTTCATTTTCTCTGTCTTCATCGTCTGCTACGATAATCATTTTACCGTTTTTAAAATCTTCTAAAGCATCTTCTATACTATCAAATTTAAAATTTTCCATTTTACATAAACCCGTTTTCTTTCAAAAAATCTTCTGTAATATTATTATTTTTCGTTGATAAAAATTTTTCAACATACCTGCCTAAAATATCAGTTTCAATATTCACCAAATCTCCGATTTTTAAATATTTTAGGTTGGTATTTTCTAATGTATGCGGGATAATTGCAACACTGAACGTATTATTTTGGTTTTTAGAAACAGTTAAGCTGACTCCGTTTATTGCAATAGAACCTTTGTAGACAATGTATTTATCTAATTCTTTCGGAACTTCAAAAGTCATATTACCTAAGTATTTTCCTGTTCCGTCAATGTGTCCTTGTACAATATGACCGCCCATTCTAGTTTGTCGGGTGCTACGCAAGTAGCCCTCTTTGCCGGTAGCGGAAGCATTTTCAATTAAACCTTGTGGGAGTAGTGCTCTTTCAAGATTTACGCATTCACCTGTTTTAAAACCTTTTGTGATTTTTAATGTTTCAGCACTTACATCGGCGCTGAAAGAATTCGTACTCATTGAAACAACTGTTTGACAGCAACCATCAATCGCTATGCTGTCACCGATTTGAGTATTTTCTAACACCTTTGAACACTCAATAATAAGTTTGTGTCCGTCAAAACTTTTTATAAATCCTGTTTCTTCTACAATCCCTGTAAACATAAATTTATTTTAGCATGAAAAAATTGCAATAAAATATTTTCCTCATATAATTGAACATGTTAAATGTTTAAAAAAAGGAGAGAATATTATGTCTAGAAAACCTATTATTGCAGGAAACTGGAAAATGAATTTATGCCGTGCAGAAGCTAAAGAAGTTTTTGAAGGTGTTAAAAATTTTGTAAAAGATTATACAGCAGTTCAATTACCAACAATTGTAATTGCTCCTGTATTTACATCAATCGCAGCAGTAGAAGCTGTAAGATGTGATTGCGGATGCGGTGGTAACAAAATTTCTATCGCTGGTCAAAACTGCCACTGGGAAAAATCAGGTGCTTATACAGGTGAAATTTCTGTAGAAATGTTGAAAGATGCAGGTTGTGATTATGTAATTATCGGTCACTCTGAAAGAAGACAATATTTCTCAGAAACAGATGAAATGATTAACAAAAAAGCAAAAGCTATTTTAGCTGGCGGATTAATCCCTATCATCTGCTGTGGTGAAACTTTAGAACAAAGAGAAGCTAATGTTACAGATAAACATATTGCATCTCAAATCAAAGCAGCATTAGAAGGTATTTCATCAGAAGATGTTGCAAAATCAGTTATTGCATATGAACCAATCTGGGCTATCGGAACTGGTAAAACTTGTGATGCTGACGAAGCTAACAGAGTAATTGCTATGATTAGAAATGTTGTAAAAGAAGTTGCAGGTGCAGAAGCTGCTGATTCTATCAGAATTCTTTACGGTGGTTCTGTTAAACCTTCTACAATTGAAGAACAAATGTCTAAATCAGATATTGACGGTGCTTTAATTGGTGGAGCTTCATTAAAAGCTGATAGCTTAAATGAAATTATTGAAAAAACTATGAAATTAATGAAATAGTTTTTGATAATTAAAAAAATAATTAGGACAGGAGTTTTTTAATCCTGTCCTTTTTTCATAATATATGTTATTTGTATAAAAT
>ULVF01068984.1_pt1 | contig 28073 bp, 27 predicted proteins | sample 1959201 | NCBI WGS metagenome assembly ULVF01 (sample SAMEA4835779, study PRJEB28245) | human gut metagenome | biome: gut microbiome; material: fecal sample | place: Denmark | collected 2008 | reverse complement strand
TAGTAATTTATATTAAATGAGAGGATAAAATTTATGGAAAAGAAAAAATTAGCAGATATTGGTGTTTTTGGCGGCTCAGGATTTTATAAATTCTTAGATAATATTGAAGAAGTAAGAGTTGAAACTCCATATGGAATGCCTAGCGACAGTTTGTTTATTGGGACTGTAGGAGAACATAAAGTTGCTTTTATGCCAAGACATGGAAGAAATCATACAATTTTACCTCATTTAATTAATTATAGAGCTAATGTTTGGGCAATGAAATCAGTTGGTTGTGAAAGAGTAATCTCTCCTTGTGCGGCAGGAAGTTTGCAAAAGCACGTTAAACCTGGAGATTTTGTAATTTGTGATCAATTTGTTGACTGGACAGATGGAAGAAAAACAACATTCTTTGAAGGACCAATCGTTACTCACCCATCAGCAGCTGAGACATATTGCCCTGAATTGAGACAACTTGCAATTAAAACAGGTAAAGAATTAGGTATTACAATTCACGAACAAGGAACTGTTGTTGTTATTAACGGACCAAGATTTTCAACAAAAGCAGAATCTAAATTTTTCACTAACCAAGGTTGGGAAGTAATTAATATGACCGCATTTCCTGAAGCATACCTTGTAAAAGAAATGGATATGTGTCCGCTAAATATCTCTCTAATCACAGACTATGATGCAGGATTAGTTGGAGATGTACCACCAGTATCTCATCATGAAGTAATTGAAGTATTTAATTCTAATGTAGCAAATCTTAAAAATTTACTCTTCAAGATGATTGAAAATATTCCAACATCAAGAGAAAATTGTACTTGTGCTAACACTAAAAAAAGTTCTCAATTATAAAATCAGGTGAATTATGATTAACAATTTAATTTTTGTAGTAAACAGCTTTTTCCAAATTTATTTTTGGTTAATTCTTGTCAGATGTCTTTTAAGCTTTGTACCGAGCATTGATTGGTACAAACAACCATTTGAGGCTTTAAAAGATGTTACCGATTTATACCTAAACCTATTCAGAAAAATTATTCCACCAGTAGGTGGATTGGATTTTTCTCCAATAGTAGCTGTTATAGCATTACAAATTTTAAACTACATTATTATTTATCTGCTTTTGATTTTCAAATAGTTCTATAGCTTTTTGAATTTTATTTCGATGCGGAGTTTTAGGATTTTTTATTTTTTCGTGAAGTAACGCTAAAAAAGATTTAAGCTCGCTAGGTGATCTGTGCATGAGTTTTTTAAAATATTTAAAAGTAACTTTATCGGAAATAAAATCATAAGCCTTTACATAACCTCCAACATCATAAAATTTTCCAAATATTGGTTCATTTGTATCAAAATTTTTAAATTTAAACACCTTGTCTAAATTTAAAGGGAAAATTTCCCTAAAATTTTCAAAACCAACAAATTCTGTTAAAGCATAACCACTTTTCAAATCAGAAATATAATGTTTTGTAAATTGAGTTTTATCAAGATTGTGTCCTGCAAAAAATTTTATGAAAGTCCAAAAATTTGCCTCTGCGAAACATCCATGCATACGAGAAAGACGAGGAATTTCTACAAATTTTTTATGATAAATTTTTAAAGCCTTATCAGATATTATTTTATTTCCATCTTTATCAGACATTGAAAATTTAAAAACATTTCCCCAAGCTCCTTTTCCTGTATATTTAAGCTTTACTGATATATTTTTGGGTAAAACATTTTTAAATTGCCTATTTGCAAATAATGATATCTGTTTTTCAAAACTCATTAAATCATCACTATCTAGATCAGAGAACCCATAAGAAATAATATTTTGCTTTTTAGCTTCAAGATAACAACCCCTTAAATAATCTGAAATATTTGACAAACCTTTTTGAAATCCCCTTATAGAAGAACCTTTATCTTTTTTAAATAATCGGATTATCTCAATAGGAATATTGCCAACTATTTGATTTTTTGAATTAGAAACAAACTTATTATATGTTGCATAATTAATATCCCTGCGAAAAATTCTTTTTAATCTTGAAGGATAGCATTTTTCATAATTTATTTTGGGAAGTTTATTTAACATACACTTTATAAATAATGACAATAAAAAATTTTGACTTATTATACCAATACTTGTAAAAATTGTTTACTTAATATATAATTCGAATATTATGAAAATAATAATTTATGGTGCGACAGAAATTGGCTGTCTTTTGGCAACTGAATTTTTTGAAGATCACGATATTACAATAATTGACAAAGAAGAAAATAGAACTGATGAATTTAACAAATTAGATATCAGTTTTGTTCAAGGTAACGCATCCAATATAGACGTTTTAAAAAATGCAGACATAAAAAATGCAGATATATTTATTGCCTGTACAGCTGTTGATGAAGCAAATATTGTAGCTTGTCTATCCGCTAAAAAATTCGGCGGAGTAAGAACAATTTGCTTTGTAAGCAGAGAAGAATACAAAAAGACCTTAAACTTTGAAAAAAACAGCGAAAATTTCTGCGACTTTTTTATTGATTATATAATCTGGCCGGAAGAATTATTAACTCAAGAAATTTTTAGAATTGTTACTGTCGCTCATGCTTTAGATGTTGAAAATTTTGCAGACGGCAGAGCTAGATTATTAGAATATAAAGTACAACCATACTTGCCGATTGTAGGGAAAAAAGTAAAAGATTGCGGTTTTACACAAAATACATTAATGGTTGGTTTGACAAGAAACAGTGAACTATTTATTCCAAACGGAGATACTGAAATTCAAGACGGTGATAAGTTAATTTTTATGGGCACATCACATTCCCTTGATATTTTAGCAGGTACTTTTTTCCATGAGAAAGAAATTGTGAAATCTGTAGCAATTATTGGTGGTGGAAATGTTGGCATGATGCTCGCAAAAACTCTTGAAAAGCTTAAAGTTAAAATAAAAATCATAGAAAAAGATTATGACAGGTGTCAGGTATTAGCAGAAGAGTTATCTAATACATTAGTTATCAATGGTGATGGTACTAATCTAAAGCTTTTGGATGAAGAAGAAATTGGTGGAGCAGATGTCGTAATAAGCGTCACTAATAATGATGAAAGAAACCTCTTATGCTCACTTTTAGCAAAACAACTGGGTGTAAAAAGAGTAATTACAAGAGTTGCTAAAGTTTTAAATATACCATTGTTTGAAAAAGTAGGAATTGATATAGCTGTATCTCCTAAAAATTCTGCTATTAATGAGGTCAGAAATGATTTACAGGAAAATGACGTAGATATCCTTGCAACGGTAGAACAAGGTCAAGGTGAAGTTCTTGAAATTAATCTTGTTCCAGATTTTGACGGCAAGAAAATTATGGAATTAAAATTTCCTACACATGCAATTATTGGTGTAGTTATAAGAAAAAATAATATCATTATTCCAAAAGGTGATACCATAATTAACACTAATGATATATTAATTATATTTACAACAGCAGAAAACGCTCCAATGATAAAAGAATTTTTTAAGGTAAAGTAATATGAGATTAAACTATCTGGCAAATGCAATTGGTCTTACAATGATATATATAAGTCTTGTGATTTTGACTCCAATTATTGCCGCTTTATATTATCACGAAATTTCCTCAATATTACCATTTTTTACCGCTGGAGCAATATCATTTATAATCGGTGTAATTGTTAGAAATGCTGTTCCAAATTCAAAAACATTAGAAAATTTAAACGATATAAAAAAAGCAGAAGCTCTATTTGTTGTTGCAATTTCTTGGATAATTTTCGGAGTAATATCTGGAATTCCATATCTTTTTTACGGGTTATCTCCACTGGATGCACTTTTTGAATCAGTATCAGGGATTACAACCACAGGTGCAACTATATTAACTCATTTCAATTATTCACACGCATTTTTCTTTTGGCGATCCTTAACTCAATGGCTTGGCGGCTTAGGCATTATAGTCTTATTCGTTGCTATTTTACCACAATTTGCAGTTGCAGGAAGACAGATGTTCTTCGCAGAAGCCCCGGGACCTACCGAAGATAAATTCACACCAAGGATAAGAAATACTGCATCTGCTCTATGGAAAATTTATGCAGGATTTACAATAATTCAAGTAATATTATTAATGGCCGGCGGCATGTCTGGTTTTGATTCAGTTTGCAACTCTCTGTCCACACTTGCTGCAGGTGGATTTTCTCCAAATCCTGAAAGTCTTATGGGATACCATTCAAATTATTTAATTTGGGTCACCTTGGTATTTATGTTTCTTGCAGGTGCAAGCTTTAACATTCAATATAGAGCAATTACTCAAAAAAATCCGTTAATTCTTTTTAAAAATGAAGAATTCAAATTGTATTTTTCACTTGTTCTGATTATGTCAGCTCTAATTACAATTTCATTAGTTATCAACACTCATTCAAACTTATCTGACAGTATTATGCACGCATTGTATCAGGTAATAAGTATTACAACTTCTACAGGAAGTGCTAGTACTGATTTTATAAACTGGGATTACACATCTAAAATTCTTTTATTTATAGTAATGTTTATGGGCTCCTGTGCAGGATCTGCAGGTGGCGGCATTAAAATGGTAAGATGGCTTATCGTATATAAATCTATGAAAAGTGAACTTTTAAGAATCCTGCATCCAAATGCAATTGTTAATCTAAAAGTAGATAACAAAACAGTAGCACCTGAAGTTGCAAGACAAATTATTGTATATGTATTCTATTATTTTTTAATCTTTGGAATTACCGCAATAATGATCTCTATAATAGAGCATAATACTACTATAGGACTAAGCTCTAGCATAACCGGACTTGGAAATATCGGACCTGGATTTGCAAAAGCAATCGGACCAATGGCAAACTTTGACGGACTTCATTCTTCTTCAAAAGCCATAATGATTTTTAACATGTTGATCGGACGTTTAGAACTAATACCATTCATTGTAATGTTACAAAAAGATTTTTGGACACTCAAAGATAATTAATTACAATAGTTTTTAAACTATATATACTCTCTATAAATGATTAAAATGAACAAAAAACATGTTTTAATCGTTATAATATTGTAAAGAGGAATTCAATATTGAAAATTCAGATAAAGGTAATAGTCCTTACAATTTGTATATTTTCAACAATTACAAGAGCATTTGCGGTAGAACAAATGAGCATTGAAAAAAATGCTGTTTTAAACATAAAAGATTGTATAGAAATTGCGCTGCAAAACAGCCCTTTAATAAAAAAATCCCGTTACAACTACGGACTTGCTAAAGGTAATCTAGGTATTGCCAAATCAGAATATTTTCCTACATTAGGGATAGGTACAGGCTATAATCTTACAGACAACAATAATAACAGAAGATCTACAAATTCAAGTATTTATTCTGCTGAAGCCAATATAAACCAACTTATATGGAACTTTGGGAAAACAAATGCAAACATTCGAATGTATAATTTTGATAGAATGGCTGCACTATATGAATTTGATGATACCGTTTTACAAACTATATTTGGAGTAAAAATAAATTATTACGGGGTTCTAGCAGCTAAAGCAACACTTGATGTAAATAGAGCAAATGTTCAAATTAATGAAAGAAACTACCAAAGAACAAAAGCATATTTTGAAGAAGGTATTAAATCAAAAATTGATTTAGTTAACGCAGAAGTAAATTTAAGTGATTCTAAAATAACTCTTGTAGAATCTGAAAAAGCATATAAAAATGCTTTGGTTCAACTAAATAATTCAATGTATATAGCATTTGCCCCCGAATATGAAATTGAAAATACTGAAACATTTAATTTTCAAAACAATTATACTCCAGTAAATTTAGAAAAAATTGATGAAAAAAAAGATCTAAGCAAACCTCCAAAAGATGTTAATAATGCATTTTTAACCTCTCAAGTTGAAAAAATCAACGTACTTGATAACTATAAATTCAAACCATTTCCATATACTTTTGAAGAATCTGTAAATATAGCTTACAAAAACAGGCCTGATTTAAAAGCATACAATGCGACATTGAAAGCTATGCAAGAAGCCTTGAAATATACAAAAAGAGAATACCTCCCAGAGATTTCTGCGACAGCAGGTTACGGATATCGAGATCAATACAATACAAACTCTTTTAATGTGGGAGTAAATCTTTCAACTTCTGTAAATATAAAAGGTCAAAAGCATAAAATCGATAATGCAAAAATTCAAGTAGATTTAGCTCAAACAGAAATAGATCAAGCAAAACAAGATATCTACTTTGAAGTTCAAAATCTTTATATTACAATGATGCAATTAGAAAAACAAATTCCGCTACTTGCTGTAAAAGTAAGACAAACATTAGAAAACTTTGAACTTGCAGACGGCAGATATGCTGTCGGATTAGGAGATTACATCCAACTTCAAGATGCAAAAGTAAATTACAATAACGCACAAGTATCATATGTACAAACAGTGTATAATTATAATGTAGCAAGAGCCAATTTAGAAAAAGCAATAGCTTTACCACAAGAAGTTACAACATCAATAGAGGATAAATAATGCTTTATAAGGATTATGTAGAAAAAATTAAAAACATAAAAAAAAGACATATAATAATAGGGATAATTATTATCGCAGGATTAACCACAAGTTTTATATGTATTACCAATAGCAAACAGGTTAAATACAAAACTAAACCTATAGAACGCTGTACAATTACAGAAGTTGTAGAAGCATCAGGAACAATTAATCCTGTAAATACAGTAAGCGTCGGTTCAACTGTATCAGGTCTGATAAAAGAAATTTACGTAGATTATAACGATGTTGTAAAAAAAGGCCAAATCCTAGCACAAATTGACCCCGCAAACTTTGAAGCAACTGTCCAACAAAATCAAGCTCAAATTAATAACGCAAGAGCAAACTTAGCAAAATTACAGGCTATTGCAAATTATGACCAAAAACAATATGTCAGATACAAAAATCTTTATGCAAAAAATTTCGTTGCAAAAAGTGAATTAGATGAGAAATTAAGTACTTACCAATCAGATTTAGCTCAAATTAATGCTGCTCAAGCACAAATAAATCAATACCAAGCATCATTAAAAACAGCATTAACAAACTTAGGTTATACAAAAATTATAGCTCCAGTAGACGGAACAGTAATATCTAGAGAAATAGACTTAGGTTCTCCGGTTGCTGCAAGTTTCCAAGCTCCTGAATTATTCACAATTGCTCAAGATTTGACAAAAATGCAAATCGAAGTGAGTGTCTCTGAAGCAGATATCGGCAGAGTTGAAGAAGGTCAAGATGTAACATACACTCTTGATGGATACCCTGATAGCACTTTTACTGGAAAAGTAACACAAGTAAGACTATCTCCAACAACAGAATCAAATGTTGTTACATACACAGTAATCGTTGATGTGAATAATGAAGATTTAAAATTAAAACCAGGTATGACAGCAAATGTATCAATAATTACGGATAAAAGTGAAAATGTATTATGTGTTCCGAATATGGCTCTAAAATTCACACCTGACATAAACGGACCTAAATACAAAAATCAAGGAATATGGATACTTGATAAAGGCAAACCTAAACGAGTTGAAATAGAAACAGGCGCATATAATGATTCTTCTACAGAAATTATTTCAGACAAAATACAAGAAGGCTCAAATGTAATTATTTCAATAAGAAGCAAAAAATCTAAACAAAAAAGTGGAAGAAATCCCGTTCCAAGGTTATAAAAAATGAGTTTAATCGAAGTAAAAAATGCAATAAAAACATATCAAACTGGAGAAGACAGCTTCAATGCACTAAACTGTGTTTCTCTATCAATTGAGCAAGGGGAATTTGTCGCAATTATGGGTGCTTCTGGCTCAGGCAAATCAACATTCATGAATATGTTGGGAACTCTTGATAAACCAAATTCAGGCAGCTATTACCTTGATGGCATTGATATGCTCTCATTAGATACAGATAATCTTGCAAGAATAAGAAATGAAAAAATGGGATTCGTATTCCAAGGCTTTAACTTAATTTCAAGAACAACAGCATTAGAAAATGTAGAACTACCAATGATTTATAAAGGAATTCCTGAGGAAGAACGAATTGTAAGAGCTAAAAATGCTCTAAAAATTGTAGGACTTGAAAAGCGAGAAGACCATATGCCAAACCAAATGTCAGGCGGACAACAGCAAAGAGTCGCGATAGCTCGAGCAATAGTTAATGATCCTCCACTAATTCTAGCTGATGAACCTACTGGAAACTTAGATACAAAAACAAGTATTGAAGTTATGGAATTTTTCGTGAACCTTAATAAAGAAATGGGTAAAACTATTGTACTTGTAACACACGAGCCTGACATCGCGCAATATTGCAAGCGAGTTGTAAGATTCAAAGACGGAAACATAATTTCTGATGAAATAAATACACACACAACAATTCCATATTAAAAAAGGATAAAAATGATAGATTTCAAATCAACATTAAAAATGGCGGTAGTATCGCTTAAAATAAACAAAATGCGCTCAATGCTTACAAGCCTTGGTATAATTATTGGTGTAAGTGCCGTAATCATTATGCTAGCGGTAGGCACAGGTGCAAGTGAAAAAGTCAAACAAGATATGGAATCTATGGGTAGTAACCTCCTTACAATCCGTTCAGCATCAGCCAAAACGGGCGGGGTAAGAATGGGAATGGGAACACGCCCAACACTTACAATAAAAGATGCTGAAGCTATTAAAAAAAATGCAAGAGGAATTTCTGCTGTATCCTCAGTAAGCACAGAATCAAAGCAACTAACTTACGGAAACCAAAACTGGGCATCAACAGTATATGGAATTAACCCTGAATATTTTTATATAAAAAACTACGAAATAGATTTAGGTAGAGGCTTTACCCCAGAAGATATTAAAAACTCCGCAAAAGTAGCCGTCATCGGTGCGACTGTGGCCTCTGAGCTTTTTGGCGACCTTGATCCAAGAGATAGAATTATGAGAGTCGGAGGAATTCCTTTTAAAGTAATCGGAACTCTTAAATCAAAAGGCAGTATGGGACCAATGGATCAAGACGATTTAATATTTATTCCAATCACAACAGCACAAAAAAAAGTTTTCGGAACAGTATTTCCAGGAACAGTATCTATGATTGTAGTAAAAGGTTCTGATCCAGATGATGTATCACTAGCTGAAAAAGATATTGAAGAATTGCTGGTCGCAAGACACAGAATAGGTAAAAATCAAGAAAATGATTTTGAAATTAGAAATTCTGCGGAATTTCAAGAAAAAATGAAATCCACAGTGCAAACATTTGCAATTCTTTTAGCATCAATCGCATCAGTTTCATTACTCGTAGGCGGTATAGGGATTATGAATATTATGCTTGTATCAGTAACAGAAAGGACTAAGGAAATAGGTATTAGAATGGCGATAGGCGCAAAACCTTCTGATATAAGAGTCCAATTTCTTATAGAATCTTTTCTGCTATCAATAATAGGAGGACTGATAGGTGTTGCTGTCGGTATTATCGGTGCAGAACTAGTACAAATATCAGGTGTAATGAGTGTATCAATTTCCCTATTTTCTATAATCTTATCATTAGGATTTTCAGGGGCAATAGGAGTATTATTCGGCTATTACCCCGCATATAAAGCATCTTTATTAAATCCTATTGATGCACTTAGATATGAATAATAATTTAATACATTTTCTTAAAAAAGTCAGGATCACTTAATGCTTTTGCTGTGCAAGCTATACCATTTATACTTTCATTAGAATTTTTAGAACAATATTTATCCATATCAGTATAAGTTGTCCCATCCATACCCATAGGTAATAATTTTCCTGTTTCAGTTATCTGGAAAGTAAACAAATCTTTTCCCCAAATATTTGGCTTTTTATTTGGTCCATTTACATCTATTGTTATATAAATTCTGTATGGAGTTAAATCAGGATTTTCAATTAATATTAATGTCCCATCTTCTAATAAAATCTGACCATCATCAAAAAAAGATGTTTTAACTGCTTGAGATTTATTATATGTTTTATAATTTTCAAAAGACTTATTAGGATTATACGATCCACCCTCATCCTGTGTACCTGTTATAATTCCGGACTGATCAACAGTTTTAAGAGACTTGAAATATTTTCTATAGATTGGTGCAAACGTTCTTGCCGGATAATTTACCGGTAAAATATCTTCTCCAACATCATATTTCATCAAATCTAATGCCTGCGAAATCTCAGAATACCCCTTATTTAAAGCCGCCTGTAATTCTTTATTTTGAGAATTATTAATCAATGCAGGCATTGTCATGGCTGCAACAACACCAATTATACCTAAAGTTATTAAGACCTCTGCTAATGTAAATCCGAATCTGTCATTACGAGACTTTTGTTGAAGCAATGCAGCTTTTACTTTTAATAATACACTGGATCCTTTCGGATATTCTCCATCGTGATGATAGTTTTCCCCAAAGCCTTGCGATACAAGCTCTAAATTGCCCCCCCCCCGAAAAATGCAGAGTTAGATAAAACTACACAAGATCTATTTGTCTTGGCAGATTTTTGTATCTGTTTAGACTCAAATCTTTTCATACTTATTGCTCCTTTCTAAAGTTCTTATTTTATTATAAAGTATCTTTTTTGATATTTCAACTTATAGCACCTCAAGTGCTGCAATTTTCATATCTTTCCAATCAGGAGAGTTCCCAAACCATATTTCTTGAGCAGCTACAGCTTGAAATACAAGCATATCAAGTCCTGTAATAGTTCTTAAATTTAACTTTTCTGCAGCTCTTATTAATACTGTTTTTTTCGGATTATAAATCACGTCATACACTACAGCCTCGCGATTTAATGATTCTAATGCATACATTTCTACAGGCATCATATCCCCTGCTTTGCCTAGCATTCCGATAGGTGTTGTATTGACCAGCATTGCATATTCACCTAAATTACGAATATTTTCAATTTGATAAACATTAAAATTAACTGCAGGGAATTTTCTTCTTACATAATTCATCAAATCAATCGAATTTGGGATATTTCGAGTAAAAAAGGCAATTTCCTGAACTCCGCACTCACTCAAAGCTACACAAGCTGCATGAGCAGCTCCGCCTGTGCCTAAAATTGCAACTTTTTTACCACGTAAATCAATATCTTTAGGTATTGCTCTTCTAAAGCCTATTACATCTGTATTATAAGCTTTTAATGATTTATCTGCCTCAACATAAACAGTATTTACGGCACGAGCTAAATCCGCATAATGATCAACTTCATTAACAAATAATGAAATCGGCAATTTTAACGGAATAGTTACATTAAACCCCTTATATCCGTTAGCTTTTAACCATTTAATCCTATCCACAAGATTATCTGGAGGAGTTTCTAAAATATCATACGTTGCATTTAGCCCCAAACTTTTGAACCCTGCTTCATGAATTACTTTAGACAAAGAATGTCCTAAAGGATAACCAATAAGACCGAATTTATTTTCTCTGCTATCTTTAATTTCTGGTCTAGAAAATGATTGATTTATTGGGCTGCTATTATATTTTGGAGTTTCTTGCATTTTGGAAGGACCAAATACATAAGAAGGAACCTCCGTTTTTACAGTTTCAGGCTGCATTCCGCTATATGGCTGTTGATGAGGGATTGTATTTTCTTGAGATGATAACTGATCTTGAATTGTGCGCTGAACATATTTAGGTTCTTCTTGAACCTGTTGTTGATTAACTTGAGATAAAGTTTGTTCTGATTTACTGGAAGTCGTAGATGATTCAGATACAGGGGAAGATGTTCCTTGCGCCTTCAATTCTTCTACCGTAATTCCTAATTTTTTAGCCTTTTTAGCCAGATATCTCTCATACAATTCAGGATTCATTTTTATACCCTCTCAAAAATTAATATTATTCACTTTAATTTTCAGAATCTTCATTTAATTCTTTTTTATAATTACATTTCAAGCTTGAACATGCAATCACATTACCTTTTTTCAAGATCTTTTTAACAAGTAGAGCTCCGCATTCAGGGCAAGTTTCTCCTGTCGGCTCATTCCATAATGTAAAATCACATTCAGGATATTTATCGCACCCATAAAATATAGTTCCGCGTTTCGATTTTCTCTCAACGATTGTTCCTTTTCCGCATTTAGGGCAAGTTACACCAGTTGATTTTCGATATGGTTTTCTATGCTTACAATTTTCATTTGTACATTCCATATATTTTCCATACGGACCTGTCTTGAATATCATATTAGAACCGCATTTTTCACATTTTTCTTCACAAACTTCAGGTTCATTTGAATTTTCTTCCCCTGTATCTTCAGATAATGCATTCAAAGACATCATTGTTTTACAATCAGGATACCCTGAACAGCCTAAGAATTGTGAACCGTTTTTCCCAATTCTCAACACCATAGGCTTTCCACAATTCGGACATTTAATTTTACTTTCAATTTTTACACGTTCACCGGTTTGGAGTGCTTTATTTACCTCTTGAATAAACGGTTCATAAAAATTTTCCAAAACGTCATTCCAAACAGCTTTTTTCTCTGCTATTTGGTCTAGTTTTGTTTCCATGCCCGCAGTAAATTTATAATCCATAATATCTGCGAATTGCGCCACCAATTGTTTTGAAACAGTTCTTCCTAAAAGTGTAGGATGTAAAGCTTTGTCTTTCTTTTCTACATACTTACGAGTTTGAATAACAGTAATAATTGTTGCGTAAGTAGATGGACGTCCGATTCCATATTCTTCCAAAGCTTTTACAAGTGATGCTTCATTATATCTAGGAGGAGGTTGTGTAAAATGCTGTTTTGGATCAACTTTAAGGCATTTAACTTTATCCCCTTCATTCAAATCAGGAATCTTTGCTTCAGCTTCTTGCTCATCTTCATCAGCATCATTATAAACTTTTAAAAATCCGTCAAAAGTTACCTTACTTGTCCCAGCCTTTAATGTATAATCACCTGCTGTAATTTCTACTGTCTTATTTGCAACTTCTGCAGGAGTCATTTGAGATGACATAAATTTTTCCCAAATCAATTTATACAATTTATATTGATCATTATCCAAGTATTTTTTTATACTTTCAGGAGTCCTTTCAGGATAAGAAGGTCTGATAGCTTCGTGAGCGTCCTGTACATTTTGTTTGCCTTTTACATAAATATTCGGTTTATCCGGATAATATTTATCCCCATAATTTGCTAAAATATAATCTTTAGCCATGCTTTGAGCATCATCTGATACCCTTACACTATCGGTTCTCATATATGTAATTAAACCGACTGGAGTTCCGTCAATTTCTATACCTTCATACAACTTTTGAGCAACCTGCATTGTTTTTTGAACACCAAAACCGAGTTTTGAACTTGCAGCACGCTGCATTGTAGATGTTATAAAAGGCGCTGTAGGTTTTCTTTTGGTTGATTTTTTAGTTACTTTTGTAATATCCAATTCTGAAGGATAATTTTTCAAGAAATCTACAATTTTTTGAGCTTCATCTTTATTTTTAATATTTTTATCAACAGCTTTACCTTTAATTTTAGAAAGTTCTGCCTCAAAAGATTTTCCGTCTTTATCCAATATTGTATGAATAGACCAGTATTCTTGAGGGACAAAAGCTTCAATTTCTTCTTCTCTTTCGCAAATCATACGTAAAGCAACAGATTGCACTCTACCTGCAGATAAATTTCTGTTACCGATTTGTTTCCACAATACAGGGCTTAACTTATAACCCACAAGCTTATCCAAAATTTGTCTTGTCTGCTGAGCTTTTACCATATCCATATCAATCCCGCGAGGATTTTCAACAGAATGTTTTACAGCTTTTGGAGTAATTTCGTTAAATACTATTCGACAAATTTTATCATCCGGCACTTTTAGAATTTGTCTTACATGCCAAGCAATAGCTTCTCCCTCACGGTCAGGGTCGGATGCAAGATAAACTTTATCAGCTTTTTTAGCCATTTCATTGAGTTTTTTAACAACAGCCTGCTTACCTGGGATAACCTCAAATTTTGGTTGAAAATGATTTTTTATATCAAAACCTAAATTTTCAGTTGTAGGGTCTTTAGTAGGTAAATTTCTTACATGCCCGTAGCTTGCTTCTATCTGATAACTATCCCCCAAAATCTTTCTTATAGTTTTAGATTTTGCAGGAGACTCAACTATTACTAATGCTTTTTCTTTTTTCTTTTCAGTCGCTTTTGTCGCCATTATTTATACCACCTATATACAAAATACTCATAGAAATTATGAGCAATTAACAGGATTCACTCTCTTATATCTGTCCCCGTCGACTTGTTTAATTATCCCTTTAAGCTCCATCATTGTCAAGTACATCAACAAATTATCTATACTTAATTTAGTATATGATTGAATTTCATCAACACATTTTTCTTCTACTTCAAGAGCTTCATATATTATTTTTTCATCTTCACTTAATTCTGGCAAATCAAATAAACTTTTTTGTTCTATTTTAATTTCCCAACCTAGTGCCTCTAAAATATCGTCTGCACTTGTAACTAATGTTGCACCGTTTTTTAATAATTTATAAATTCCTTGAGTATTAGGGTTTGTAATTAATCCTGGAATACACATTAGTTCTCGGCCTTGTTCTAATGTTAGATTTGCAGTAATCAATGCTCCGCTTTTTAATGAAGCTTCCGCTACAAGCGTGCCATATGACAAACCTGATACAATTCTGTTTCTTTGAGGGAATCTAAATTTTAGCGGTTCAAATGTCGGGAAATATTCCGTAACTACAGCCCCACAACCGTTTTCAATACGGTTATACAAATCTTTATTCGCTGCAGGATAAGTAAAATCAAAACCGCTTGCAATGACACCTATTGTCTTTAATCCATTGTCTAAAGCTGCAAGATGAGCTGTAGTATCAATTCCTGATGCTAAGCCTGACACAATACAAATATCAGTATTTTGAAATTCTCCAATAATTTGTCTTAATGCTTCTTTAGCGTAAGAAGTAGCTTTTCTGGAACCTACAACAGCCAAAGTTTTATTCAAATTACAAGAAAATAAATCACCCTTGTAATACAAAACAGATGGAGGATTTTCAATATGTCTCAACATTTGCGGATAATTTTCATCATCAAATGTTAAATATTTGATACCACGATTTGCAACTTCTTCAAATGTTTTATCAACATCTATTTTATCGCGTAACCGTAAAAATTTTTCAGCCTTTTTTACACTCAGTCCATCTATATCAGATAATTTATCAGCATTAAATGCTTCCTCAATATCTCCAAAATAATTGTACAGCCTTTGTATAAAAGTGCTGTCAATTTCTTCTATTGATGAAAAAGCTATCCAATACTTACTTTTTGTCATTTTGTTTTTTCTTAATTCTACTGATTAATTCTTTTATTTTATCGACTTCTTCTTTTGGAATATCAAGATTTATGTAATCTTCAAAATATTCAATTGCATCATCATAATCCCCACGTGCAAAGAATAAAATTCCGGCTTTTTTATACGCAGGAGAAAATGAATCATTATGAGCAATTGCTTTTAAGAAATTAGAAAGAGCCTTATCTATTTCATCATTAGCTTCGTAAGCTTCTCCTAAATAATAATATATCCAAGGATTTTCATTTTTATAATCAAGAACATTTTCAAAATTCTCTATAGCACTTGCATAATTACCTAATTCATAATGAACTCTTCCTAAATCATAATAAACATCAAAATTGTCAGGCTGTTTTTCCAAAATATGTTCTAATTCATCAATAGCCAAATCAAGTCTTGCATCTTCCATATAGAATCTTGCTAAATAATGACGCAATACAAGATTATCCGGAATTTCCTGAATACCTCTTGAAACAAGTTCAATTCCTTTTCCCATATCTCTATCACGATAATATATATCAGATAAATTAATATACACTTGAGGTAATCTCGGATTTAATTCTAGAGCTCTCAAATAATTTTTTTCAGCTTTGTCATAATCTTTCAAATTTGCATAACAAAGTGCAATATTATTATATAGTTCAGCATTATCAGCACAAGTTTCCAATACAGAACTAAAAGCATCTATAGCTTTTTGATATTCACCTTTTTGATATAATTCTATTGCCTTATCAACTTTTTCTTTTTCACTCATTTTTATAACCCTAATCCTATACCGCCATCACTATCACTATTGTCACCTGAACCGATATTTTTTATAACAGTTCTTGTATTTCCGTCAGCATGGAAATTTTTCGGCTTCATTGTCATTTTAATTTTATCAGCATAAATAGTCCTTACGCCTTGTGTAATACTTGAACGTCCGGTAAAATAAGCCTCATTTGGTTTACCTTCCTTATTCGGATACAATGTAAGTTTTGGACCTACAGCATAATAATCCTGATACCAAACCCTAACGTTTCCTGATGCATTAAAAATGTTTTTGTCCTGAGCATATTCTTGCCTGCTCGATTTTAATACCAAAGTAGCACCATCGTCCATTATTGCTTTAGATGTTGTGTTACCTGTAGCTGTCAAAACTTTTGTTCCTGCATTATAATAAAATCTATCAGCATAAGAATCATTACTTTGCTGTTTAATTCTAGCATTTCCAATAAGCTCAATATCTTTCAAATCACCGTTTTTATCAGTCTTAACTTTTGCTTTGTCAGAAAAAGTATCCAAATCTTTATATTTTATTGTAACAGCACCGGTAGCAGTCATAATTCCTGTTTTAGTATCATATTCCTGCTCATCTGCATTTATTACAACAATAGGAGTCTTGCCGTCAAATACTGTGGATTGAGTATCACCCTGTGCTTTTACAACTTTTGTGATCAAAGACATTTTTAAAATATTAGCTTTTACTTCTCTTTTTTTATTCTTTTTAACCTCATACGCATAAGGTTTGTTATAAAAAGTTGCTGTATCTAATTTTTGATTTTCATCCATGCTTACATCTGCAGAATCTCCAACAACATGCAAATCGTCTACAGATACCTTTACATCTCCCTCAAACTTAAGTTTATTTTCCTGCTCGCTATAACTTTGAGTTTTTGATTCGATTATAAGATCAGAAGCTTGAACAATCAAACCTGTTGCAAATAGTGCTATCAATAATGTTAATAATACTTTTTTCACTTAATCTCCTTATCGCTGTATACCTTAGATACCGTATTTCCAATAATTTTAAATGTATTATAATCAGGGCTTATTTCAACTTTTTTCGCAGTCGCCAATAAGTCACTCTTTCTTGTAATTCTAACATTACCCTCTGCCACAATCGGAACATCTTTTCCTGTCCATACCAATTTATTAGCACGTAATGTTGTTAAATCTTTTAAGACAATAAATGTATCATCATATAATATTATTTGTTCTTTTTTTTCATTATAAGTACCTTTAGAAGATTCAAAACTCATAGATACTTCGTTATTTTCATCATAAAAATTTCCGATTACATTATCGAGCATGGCAACACCGTTTTTGCTGTCATAATTACCAGTCTCGCCATAAATCTCCCAATATTTTTTTTCGTCTTTTGTTTCAGTAAGAATAATACCGTTAATCATTGCCTCCTGCCGATCTTGATCAGTTTGCAATTGACTACGATTAAAATTGTGAGTAATAACCCCTGCTGATATAAATGCCCAAGCCAAAAGACCGACAATTGCGGCGAAAGCTCCAATATATGCTTTTTGTTTCCTCGATAATTTTCTTAAATCCATATACAGAATTTTAACACGAAAACATTCTTAAAACTAAATCTTTAACTTATATGAATTACCAAGGATAATCATCTTTAATTTCCCAACCGTCAGACATAATTTTTTCCCCGCAAGCTCTGGCATATTCTATATTGTTTGAATTATATATTTTTTCTTTTGTACAATCATTTTTACTACCATACCCTGCAATTACTCCTTTTGTTATATCTATTTGAAATTGAAAAACATCTCTACCTATCATATTAGGTTTTTTAGGACCATTTATATCTATTGATAATAATTGTATAGTTGGAACATATACAATGTTTATTGAATATGGTCTTATATAAGCATAGGTACCATCTTCAAAAATAAATCCAGGAATATTTAATTCCTGCCCATAATTTACAAAATTTTTATTATTTAAAACAGAATAACCATAAATATTATAACCACACTCAGCCATAGTCTTACAAATTTTTAGCACTTTTAAATACGGTTTCCAATAATTATTAAAGTATCCTAAATTATCTTCATATGAACTACCTTGCTCTGTCAAAGTCCATTCAGAAGAATTTCCATTTTCATATTGTGATAAAACAAGAGCTTGAGCGAAAGTAGAATATGCCTTTTTTAATTGAGAAACTGTTTGTTTTTTCTGATAATTAGCTATCAATGCAGGCATTGTCATTGCAGCAACTACACCAATTATACCTAAAGTTATTAAGACCTCTGCTAAAGTAAAACCTTTTTTATCATAGTGATGTATTATATCACTATGATAACATCTCTTTAACTCTTTTTCAAGACCTACAAACCTTTGTGGAGCAAGCTCTAAAACGCCCCCCCCCCGAGACACGCACATCCAGACAAAATTGACTCTAATCTTTTCATATACCAGCTCCTTATTTAAAATATTACATTACTATTTTATCAAATTTTAGATACATTTGCAATAAATAACTTAATATTTTAAGCATTTTTGCTTATTTTGTTTTATAATCTATCCATACGTAGGGATAGACTTGAAAAGGGAAAGAGGTTTTATATGGCTTTAAGATATGATGCAGGTGAAGTTATTACCGCAATGGTGACTCCATTCAACTCAAAAAGAGAAATCGATTACAATAAAGCTGAAGAACTTGCGAAATATTTAATTTCTCATGGCAGTGACGCTCTTTTAGTTGCAGGGACAACAGGTGAAGGGCCTACACTTACACATGAAGAAGAATTTGAGCTGTTAAGCACTATTAAAAGAGCTGTTGCAAATAAAGCAAAAGTAATTATGAATGCGGGCTCTAACTGTACAGACACAGCGATTATGGCGGCTAAATGGGCTCAAAAAGAAGATGTAGACGCAATTCTTTCAGTTGTACCATATTACAACAAACCTTCTCAAAAAGGCATGATTGAACATTTTTCAGCAATCGCAGAAAGTGTTGATTTACCTATTATTATTTATAATATTCCGGGTCGAACTGGCGTGAATATGCTGCCTGAAACTGTTGCGACATTAGCAGAAAAATATCAAAACATCGTCGCAATTAAACAAAGTTTCCCTGATATGGATATGATTACAGAATTGAAATTATGCTGTCCTGATGATTTTACAATCTATTCAGGAGATGACAGTTTGACTCTTCCAATGATGTCATTAGGTGCAAGAGGCGTTGTATCTGTTGCATCTCATATTTTCGGTTCTGAAGTAAAATCTATGATTAGAAATTACAAAACAGGTGAATTTTTAGCAGCTGTAAATATGCATAAAAAATTATATCCGATATTCAAAAAATTATTTATGGCTCCAAATCCTGTACCAGTAAAAGCTGCATTAGCTCATAAAGGTTTAATAGAAGATTATGTAAGACGTCCGTTAGTAGAACTTACATCTATCGAAAAATCAGATTTATTTATGGTAATTGATGAAATCAATAATGATTAGCCTGATTAGCCTATAAAAAAATTCTGATATTTATTAAAATATTAATTTAAAATTACAACTAAAAATAAAAATATCTAGAAAGTTAAGAGGATAAAAAAGTGAAAAACAAAATTTTAATGTTCTGGTTTATCGTTGGAGTAATCATTGTATCAATAGCTCTAATCGTAATCAAACCAACAAAATTAGGTCTGGACTTGGTTGGCGGTTCAAGATTAATTCTTGAGGCTGAAACAACTGATTCTATTGCAAAAATAACACCTGATGTTATGAGCAGACTACAATTCGCGATTGAACAACGTGTAAACAAACTTGGTGTTGCAGAAACTGTTGTTCAACAAGTGGGTGAAAAAAGATTATTAATTGAAATTCCAAACGTAACCGATTTGAAAGAAGCAAAAGCATTCATCGGGGAAACTGCACAATTGGAATTCAAAAAAGAAGGGAAAGCTGCTGACGGTTCTCCTATTTGGGTATCTACAGGATTAACTGGTAGAGATTTAGCCAAATCAACATTAAGCACTGATTCGACAGGTCAATGGGTTGTATCATTAGAGTTTAATGCTGAGGGATCTAAAAAATTCGCAGACTTAACTAAAGCATTAGTAGGTCAGCAAATGGCAATTTTCTTTGATGGAGAATTACAATCAGCACCTCGTGTAAATGAAGCAATCTATGGCGGTAAAGCTCAAATTTCAGGCGGTGACAGCGGATTTGCTTATGACGAAGCTGAAAGAATGGTAAATTTATTAAACGCAGGTGCATTACCAGTTCCTGCTAAAATTGTTGAAGAAAATACTGTAGGACCTACATTAGGTGCAGATAGTATTGCAAAATCTAAAAAAGCAGGTATCATTGGGCTTTCTGCCGTTATGATATTTATGATAGCTTTCTATCACGTACCTGGTCTAATCGCAGACATTGCGTTAATAATTTACAGTTTAATCTTGTTTGCATTATTCAAAACAATCCCTGTAACATTAACACTTGCAGGTATTGCAGGTTTTATCCTGTCTATTGGTATGGCAGTAGATGCTAATATCCTTATTTTTGAAAGAACAAAAGAAGAATTAAGAGATGGAAGAAATCTTTTCACTGCTATCAATTCAGGTTTTGACAGAGCATTCACAAGTATTTTCGATTCAAACATGACTACAATTATCACTTGTACAATTCTTTATCTTCTAGGTACAAGTGTTGTTAAAGGCTTTGCCCTTACTCTTGCACTTGGTGTAATTGTATCTATGTTCAGTGCAATCACTGTTACTAAAAACTTCATGCACTTAATCTTCGGTACCGGAGAATTAAAACATCCTGCACTATTCGGATTAAGAAAAGATGAAATCGGACAAAGCTACGAAGCTACAGAAACAAAACGTGAAAAAGCTCGTTTTGGTATCTTAGATTAAAATATAAAAGTACTGACTATAATCGTCAGAAAGGATTAAAAGGTAAAAAAATGATAAATACAGAAAAAAAACATTTAGTTCATGTTGTAAAATATAGATGGTGGTGGATGCTTCTGACTACAATTTTGTTAGTACCTGGGATTATCGCAATGATTTATTCATCTGTAACTTACTCAAATCATGCTCCTATGAAAGTGGGTATTGATTATACAGGCGGTACTATTTTACAATACGGACTTGAACAGAAATTAGGAAACAGCGATGTTGCAAAAACTCGTGATACTTTAGAAAAAGCAGGTATTGAAAATCCTTACATTCAAATTTTGAACGTTAACAATGATCAACAAAAAAATACTAAATCAAATATTAATTCTATAATTTCAATTAGAACTAAATTTATAGATAAAGATTCTGCAGACCAAGATAAAATTACAGAACAATTAAAAACAGAATACACAAATCCTGAATTAATTTCTGTAAGTTCTGTAGGACCTACAATGGGTAAAGAATTATTCAAAAACTCATTAATAGCAGTAACTTTAGCATTCCTTGGAATTGTAGCATACTTATCATTCAGATTTAGATTTGATTATGCACTTGCTGCAATTTTAGGGGTATTGCATGACGTAATATTTGTATGCGGGATATTCTCAATACTAGGCTTGTTATACAACGTTCAAATTGACGGTTTGTTTATTACAGCAGTATTAACAGTTATCGGGTTCTCAGTTCACGATACAATCGTTGTATTTGACAGAATTAGAGAAAACTTAAGATACTATTCAAAGAAAATGTCTTTTGGAGAAATTGTTGATGCTTCAGTAAATCAAACTTTAACAAGAAGTATAAATACATCATTAACAACATTAATTACATTATTGGCATTGTATTTCTTTGGCGGTGTAACAACTAAAGATTTCGTTCTCGCAATGATATTAGGTATTGCAATCGGAACTTATTCAAGTATCTTCTTCTGCAGTATGTTAGTTGATTTCTGGAACGATAAGCAACAAACAAAAACTGCTTAAAGTTAATACTAAAAAATAAACTAAAAAGACCTCTTATTTATGAAGAGGTCTTTTTTATAGTATTAAATAAAAATTTCTCTATTTATTTCATTGTTTTGGCAGCATTTTTTATACTATCTCTTACCATTTGAGCCCCCTTTGCATAATTAGTTTTCGCAATACTATCAATATACAAAGAATCTCTCATTGCTTTTAGCTCATTTTCCCATAATTGAACATTATTAACAACTTTTTTAGAATTAATATTACCAATAATTCTGGTATATCTTTTAGAATCTTTCTGCATTATCTCTTTTGAAGAGTTATTTATAAAATCTTTATCTGCTTTAACGTCTTTTTTCACACTATCATAAGCTGAATATCCAACAACAGCCAATATAGAACCATACAAAACATTTTTAAATACATTATTAATTTTCATTCCAAATCTCCTTTATAAAACAGCTTTTATAGCTTCAATCATGCCAGTTTCGTCTGCAATATTTTTCCCTGCGATATCAAAAGCAGTTCCATGTCCCGGTGACGTTCTTATTATATCCAATCCTATTGTCATATTGACAGTCTTATCACCTGCCACAGTTTTAATCGGTATTAAACCTTGGTCATGATAATTTGCAATACAACAATCATAACAAGAAGAACTGATGTCAGGAGGACAAGAAGACAAGCTATTCGAAATATTATTATTTTGTTTTTGAGTTTCAAGCAAATACTCTTTTGCAATTTTTATAAATAACGTATCTGCAGGCAAAGGATTTGTAATATTTACACCTTTTTCTCTTAATTCATTTACTGCAGGGATTAAAATATCAATTTCTTCTCTCCCTAAAATACCGTCCTCTCCGGCATGAGGATTAAACCCGCACAGTGCAAATTTTGGTTCTATAATTCCTAATTTTTTCACAAAAAATTCATTTAAATTAAGAATTTTTTCAACAACCATATCTTTAGTAAGACTAATATCTTTCAATGCAACATGGCGAGTCAAAAGCAATACTCTAAAATTACTTGCAACAAAAAGCATTTCCGCTAATTGATTATCATGAGCTAGATATTTTTGCAAAATTTCAGTCTGCCCGTTAAATTTATGCCCAGCAAGATAAAGCGCATTTTTCGCAACTGGAGCCGTCACAATAGCTTCTGCTCCAATTTCACAAGCTAATTTTACAGATTGAAAAGAAAATCCACCAGCCTCTTTTGTAACTACACCAGGCTTAATATCAGCATCATAAGGAATTTCAATAACTTGATAATCCTTATCTAGTTTTCCGTAGTAATTTAAAATCTTTTTATTAGAAATTAAAGTAATTTTATTTTGAGGTAAATTTAATTTATTCAATGCTTTTATTGTAATCTCAGCACCAATCCCATTTGGATCACCTGTTGTAATAACAATCTTATGCATTTTGTAATCCGCCATGAGTCTCAAAATATCTTAAAATATCTATTAAAGTATTTGCATTTCCAAGATTTCCTGATTTTGTCACAATCCATTGGGCATTATGATCAAGAGTAAGAGCAATTGCAGGTGCAACTTCATCAATTAATTGTAACTGATAAGCACCAATTGCATTACAACACTTATATGAAGTTTCACCGCCTAAAGTTATTAAAATAGCTTCTTTTTTAGCTAAAACACGTTTTGTCAATTCTGCCAAAAAATCAGTAATTACTGTTGCTAAATTAGCTTTTGTCAGTTCAGCATTTAAGGAATCTTCTGAGAACCCGTCAAAATCCTTAATCAAATGAGAAGTGTGAACAATGACCGTATTATCAAATCTTAAATTAGATACAATCCTGTCAACTAATTCATCTTTTACACCATCTAAAACTGTTTTCAAATCAAGACTTATAGATAAAACATCTTCAAATTCATCGCTATTTTCAAGCTTTTCTATCTGATTAGCAGTAATTTGAGTTGCACTGCCTGATACAATAAATTTAGGCAATCTAGGAAATGTTTTGATAATATGTTCACAATCCAAATCCGCTAACCAAAATTCACTTAAAGCTTGAGCAAATGCAGCAGTTCCTGCAGGTAAAATTTTATAATCACATTTTTTTATAGCTAACGCGACTTGTTCTATATCAACGGTAGATACAGAATCAGCTACAATCAATTTTTTACCGTCATGAATTAATTCATTAATCTTTTGTAAAATAGGTCCTGCACCTTTCATTATTGTTTTTAATTCTATTTGACCTATCAAATTTTGATATTCTGGTAAAATTTGAGATTTTAATAAAGTTGGCAAATGCGACTCACATATTGGAGAATGAGGATCTCTTGCCATTTCTGTACGTTCTATAGGAATCCCTCTCATTAGATGATAACCGCCGACAGTAGTTCTTGTCTCTGCAGGGAATGCCGGTAATACAATGGATGCATCGTAATTTAATGCAGCTAATATTCCCAAAACTTCGACAGCAATATTTCCTCTTACTGTTGAATCAATTTTTTTATAAAAATAATCAGGATTTAACTTTTCCTCAAACATTTTTGCAGCTTTTAAAACTTTTTCATAAGCAATTTCTGGCTCAACATTTCTTGATTCCGTAGAAATAGCCCAAGTTTGAGTATTTTTAATATTCAAAGGTTCTATTTCATCAGACAATAATATCTGAGTATTTGCGCCCTTTAAATGAAACTGAAGAGCAGTATCATTTGCGCCTGTTAAATCATCTGCAATTATACCTACAATATTTGAATTAATTATCATAACTGATCTTGCTCAATATCTCTTTTTGAACCTAATAATCTGATACTGCTTGCAATAATTAGAAAATTTTCTCTTTCATTGCCTGTAGCTTTATCAGTCCATTTATTTTGACCAATTCTGCCATCCACAGCAACTTGAACACCTTTTTTTACATATTCGCCTGCAAATTCAGCTAATTTATCCCATACATCGATATTAAACCAATCGGCTACTTCTGATTTAGTTTTTGGATCCCAGCGATTTACTGCTATTGAAAAATTTGCTTTTACTTTTCCTGATTCAAAATATTTTATTTCGGCATCTCGGCCTACTCTACCGACTAAGACTGCTGTGTTCATTTCTTTACCTCTTTTCTTTAATAATGATATTTTATAACAAATAATAAAAATTGTTCATGCCTGCAAAAGCTATGTTACTTTTTGTAAAAACTTAATAAGACTAATAGCAATAAAAATCTTTACAGTGTTTAATAAATAAAGAAAATCTAAGGAGATAAAGTATGGCTATATATCCAATACAACCTAAAGATAACAGAAATCAAAATAACATAATGGCAATCTCTACAGGAATTTGTGCTGGAACTGCAGGAGCAATTGCAGGATCTACATATGCGCCTCGGGCAGCTAAGAATTTAGATGAGTTACTAAATGGAAACTCTGATGTTTTTTACAAAACGATTGATAATATGCAAAATACAAAATCTCTGGATGCTATTTCTAAATCTTGGGGACTCGTTCCTGCAAGAGCTTTATTAGACAACTTAGAAGTCAGAATAAACAATGCTTTTCCTGGAGATAAAATATCCTCAGCAGACTTTAAACAACAATTAATTAAACAAGAAAAAGATGCGAAAAATGCAAACAAAAAAATTGATAAATTTATAAATTACTTAACTAATAAAAAAGGCCAAAATATTTCTTTAGAAGAATATTTTAACGAAATCAAAAAAAGAGATATTCTCCCTGAAAATATTATTAATATTGTAAAAAAAGATATAGTGGATGCAATTGGAGAAGATGGATATAAAGCACCTAATCCAATTAATGACACAACTATTGATATGTTTAAGTCTTCCAGAGATATTGCAATTAATGTAACAAATAAAGAATTAGAATTATACAAAAATTTAACAAAAGTTGAAAAAAATGGATACCTGCATAAAAAAGATATGCTGGAATCTGCAAAAAAAGATTTTAAACCTATTATAAATAATATGTTACAAGACCTTTCTTTTGATTCTGTGAAAAAATTTGTACCACAAACAGGCAAAACTAAATGGGCTTTAATCACAGGCGGAGCAGCTGCATTAATTTCTGCAGCTTGCGTAAAACTTTTCGGGAATAAAAATTCCTAGCTTGTAATTCTTATATATTAGTAGTATAAAGTTGATTGTAGTTAGTTAGGGGGATCCACCCCGGAGACAAATGTATATATAAGGGTTGTTATATATAATAAATTTGTCCATTAAAGGATAGAAAAGGATAAAAAATGGAAAAAAACGAATCAACTTTAAGTGTTTTAAGACACTCAACATCACACATTATGGCTCAAGCTGTTCAAAAGCTTTTTCCGTCAGCAAAGTTAGCTATCGGACCTGCTGTAGAGAACGGCTTTTATTATGACTTCGATTTAACAGACGGTCATGCTTTTACCCAAGAAGATCTTGTAAAAATCGAAGAAGAAATGAAAAATATCGTAAAGCAAAATCTTTCATTTGAAAAATACGTAATCCCTGATGTTGACAAACAAATTGCAGAATTTAAAGCTGAAGGTGAAATCTACAAAGCAGAATTATTGGAAGAACACAGAAACGACAATCCGACATTATACTTAACAAAAGATAAAGATGGAAATGTTCTTTTTAACGACCTATGTGCAGGTCCTCATCTTCCAAATACATCATATATTAAAGCAAATGCGTTCAAATTATTAAAAGTTGCAGGTGCTTACTGGAGAGGTAACGCGAAAAATAAAATGCTTCAAAGAATTTATGCAACAGCATTTTGGAGCAAAGAAGATTTAGCGGATTATTTGCATTTCTTAGAAGAAGCAGACAAACGTGACCACAGAAAACTTGGAGCAAAGCTTGACTTATTCTCAACAAGAGATGAATTAGGCGGCGGTCTTGTTCTATGGCATCCAAACTTAGCTATAGTAAGAGAAGAAATCGAAAATTACTGGAGAACAGAACATAGAAAACGCGGATATGTAATTGTAAACACTCCTCACATTGCAAAATCAAAACTTTGGGAAATTTCTGGTCACTACGATCATTACCGTGAAAATATGTTCTTTATTCAAAAAGATGAAGATCAGGAAAATGAAGACCAATTCATTTTGAAACCGATGAATTGTCCTTTCCATATATTAATTTACCAAGCAAACAGACATTCTTACCGCTCTTTACCATTAAGAATGGCTGAACTTGGAACTGTTTACAGAAAAGAAAAATCAGGCGCTCTATCAGGTCTTACTCGTGTACAAGGCTTCACTCAAGATGATGCCCATATTTTCTGTACACCTGAACAATTAGTAGATGAAATAAACGAAATTATCGACTTCGTAGCTGATACAATGAAAATATTTAATATGAAATTTGAAGTTGAATTATCTACACGTCCTGAAAATTACGTTGGGGAAATTGAAAACTGGAACAGAGCTGAAGCAGGTCTTAAAGAAGCAATGGATAAACGCGGAATGAAATACGATATAAATGAAGGAGACGGCGCATTCTACGGACCAAAAATTGACTTCAAAGTTAAAGACGCAATCGGCAGAACTTGGCAATGTGCTACTATTCAATTAGACTTTAACTTACCTGAAAGATTTGATATCAAATACCAAGACAAAGACGGCTCAATGAAAACACCTGTAATGTTGCACCGTGTAATTTTTGGGTCAATGGAACGTTTCCATGGAATCTTAATTGAACACTACGCAGGAGCATTCCCAACATGGCTTGCTCCTACACAAGTTGCAATCGTTCCGATAAGCAACGAAAAACACATTGACTTTGCAGAAAAAGTATACAAAAAAATGCGTGATAAAGGAATAAGAGTAAATCTTGATGACAGATCAGAAAGTATGAATTACAAAATTAGAGAAAGCTTACAAGATAAGAAAATTCCTTACGTTTGCGTAATAGGTGATAAAGAAATCGAAGCAAATTCAGTTGCTGTAAGAGCACGCGGTATCGGACAAGTTGGAACGATGAGTATTGATGAATTCATTGCAAAAATTGAAGATGAAATTCATTCTCGCAGCTCTGAATCATTTGCAAAATCAATTGTTAAAGCTTAATAAAAAAATAAAAAAGCGGAGATTAATTCTCCGCTTTTTTTATAAAATAAACTTTCTATATA
>ULVF01059293.1_pt1 | contig 28121 bp, 48 predicted proteins | sample 1959201 | NCBI WGS metagenome assembly ULVF01 (sample SAMEA4835779, study PRJEB28245) | human gut metagenome | biome: gut microbiome; material: fecal sample | place: Denmark | collected 2008 | reverse complement strand
CCACGATGCTACAAATTGGAGGTCATTACATATTGTCTTCGTGCGACCGGTATGTCCGCAGCGTGATCGGGTTTAATCCTTGAAAACATTCACATAATGTCATTCCAGTCTCGAACAAAACGTCAAAAAGAGGGAGGTTTTCCCCTCCCTCATCTAGTTTTTTTCGCCGGTACCAATGCTCTTGATCTCATCTACAGAGTATTTAAACAATTCAATAAATACCTGTACCATCTCCTTGATCCTGGTATTTCGCAGCTCTTCGTCTGTCAGTCCCGGAAATACGTCTTTCAGGAATGGCTTTACCTTTGGCAGGATCTGCAGCACCATTTTGGCAAGCTCCATTTCATCATTCATTTTTTCAATGTCCAGAACTTCAAGAAGATCCTCGATCGTCCCAAATTTAATCTCATATGTTTCGGCTTTATATACTTTGGTAATGACTGCGTGATCGTAAATATTAAGTGTTAATTCCATAATGTCCTCCATAAAAACACCGGTGCAGACTGCCCCGGCGGTGCTTTGATCTTGTGCTATTAGTTGACACTCTTGCTGCTCTTAGCACTCTGTGTCTGTGGCTCGGATGCCGTCGTTGCTTTGATGGTATCCGGTGTCTGTACTTTCTCGAAGAAAGTGCTGACGTCTGCCTTGCCGTAACGTTCATCCACGACAATTCCCTTTGCACTGCCTTTCTCCCATTTCTTGGTAGTGTCGTTATATCTACCCTTATCAAATTCATGGGTTGTGTAAATTCCGGTAAATTCAACACTGGTGTTTGTCGTCTCTGTACCATCATCCTCGGTTTTGGTACTTTCCTCCGGAGTACCGAATCTTCCTTTCAGGCGGCTGACATATCTCCATGCTCCGTCTGTACCTTTTGTGCGGTACATGATCGCCCAGTAATCGTTTTTCGATGGTCCTTCAACCATCATTCCGGTTTCCGGATCAAAAGATTTTCCGGTGATTGCCGACAACCGCTCCAGTTCCGGCGGTGCAATCACGATCGTGATCTTGTCATCCGATTCGCTTGATACCACGATCATCGGCTTATTGTCATAATAGTGCGGCTCCGAGCTGGAGTCAGTTGTCTTACCAACTTCAGCAACATACGCAAAGTGTACCGGCTCATCGCAGGTAAACTCCTCCGCTGTATCTTTCAACACTTTTGCAAGATACAGACTGTCAACGCCACGATACTCAAATACTTCCTGTTTGATTTCTTTGTCCATGATCTTTTCCTCCTAATATTTCATAAATAATGCATTGACGCCCCTTCCGGTATGCGTCTTTTCGTCACTTGCAACATCATAACCGTCTCCGGATATGATAAAGCCATGCTCCTTCAGATGGTCAATGGCATCCTGCAGCATGGTATATGTCTTTTCCGGATCTACGGAATAAACATTCACATCAAAATCGTACACTTTGGAGACACATTGATTGTCATAATGACTTCGATCTGTGCTCTCATTGTTCCAAAATGTAAAAAAATGCTCCGGATATTCCTCTTCAGGATCCATTGAACCCTGCCGGATCACCGGGCATCCAAATTCTTCCAGAATTTCTATCAAAAGATCTTCCGGTTTTATGTTTTTATTCATCTTTATCCCATCCTTCTGGCTATCATCTTCTGAAACACTTCTTTCTGCGTCTCAGCAATCAGCTTCTTTGTTTTTGATCCATAAACAGAACGATAGAGAGCCGTGTCTTTTTTGACTCGTGGTGTTCCATACATCAAAAATACTGATGGAAGACCTCCATCTCTGATATGAAAACCAATATCAACAGAAGCAGTCGTGCCGGTCCAGTTTACCTGCACCTTCCGGTCAAGAGATCTTGCGGTGTCTCCCGTAAGTTTATGTTTTGAGATTGCTTTATCAATCTCTGGAGTCACAGCTGCCTTACTTGCCTTTAATGCGTTTTCTGCTGCCGGTTTCACACTTCCTTCCAGTGCTTCAAATTTACCGGCAAGTTCTTCGAGTCCTTCAAATTTTAAACCGATTTTATTCTTAGCCATTATGCGCCGCCTTTCACAGCCCGTGCCTTGAACTTCAACCACTGATTTCTCCGATTGATATTCTCCGGCTCGCCGATAATATCATAAAGACACCCTTCAATGTCCAGTCTGCAGTCTGCTGTGATATCCGGGCGATACCATGTCTCTATTACCGCTGTATTTTCAACCACGACAGCACCGTTTGACGGCGATTCTGTTCCACCGAACGTCCGAAATGATACGAAAATATCGTCCTGCTTCCGGTATGATTTCACTGTTGTTCCTTTTACCGTTTTCCTTTCCGGCACCTGCAGCACCGCATGTACATTAAACGGCATATTAGGCTCATAGTCTGCCATTCTATCACCATCCTAAATCGTCAGCTGCATTACCCGCTCTTTAAAATACTGAGACAGCTGCCCCTTTCCTGATCCATAGTTCCAAAGATCCATCACACCTCTGGCAATAACGCCACACGCCTTATTGGAATCAATATACTCCGCTTCCACGCCGGCACCTGCCATATATTCCTTCACTTCGGAAATATAGATTATCAGGGGAGCATTCTGATACTCCCCTGTGATACCAATTGCCTTTTTGACTTCTTCAAGAATCTCATCATCGTTTAATGTGATCTTATCCATCACCATCATGCACCTCCATTAAGAACCACCCGCCTGAGCAGCTTTCTCTTTAAATGCATTGATTTCTGCGATTGCTTCCGCAATATTTTCCGCCTCACTGTCTTCACCTGTGATATTCTTCACCAGGCGCTTCAATTCTTCCAACGTTGTCAACGGTCATCCCTCCTTTCAAGGGTGCATGCGTCTTCACACATGCACCCCGTTTCTTATTTCTTCTTAATGATCCAGCAGCCGGATGCATCAAGGATCTTACCATCTACGATCACGATTGCCTTGTTGACATATTCGTTGGTATCATCGTCGAAATACCGCTTCATGCCAAACTCCATGTTCGTATTGATCGCATAATCCGAAGGATTCCAGAACACGCCAACCACGTCCCCTGCAGCAGCGGTCTCAAAGTCCTTGATCGCTCCCGGTTCTACAAGCTGCGCCGGACGTCCATAGAATGATCCTGCAATCGCATCATTCTGCACATTGATTTCCGTTGCCTCCTTAAAGAGCGGGCGGTCGTTGTTATCCTTCATGGTCATGAGATTTGCTTCTAAGGTCGCATTGGTGAATAAGAACTCACCTTTACCACGCTTTGCAAGCGGGATTGCTGCAAACAGCTTCTTTCTCCACTCTGACCACTTTGCAAACTCTGCTGCCGTAAACTCCACCACATTTGTCACGCGGGAATCCTTCAGGATTCCAAGCGGCTGGTTTGTGCCGGTACCATTCAATATAGCCTCATCCATTGCTTTCATGAAAGCTTCTACCATGATCTTGGTCAGCTCTGACTCAAATACATCCAGTGAAGTGACTGACGCCAGAAGAGTGGTGGAAATGCGGATTTCACCAAGGTTGTAAGAAAACTCTACATAGCCATCGGCTTCCCCGGCTTTCACTCTGTCACTGACTTTTCCCTCACCAACCCACTTGAATGATGCGGACAGTTTAGAGATCGGCACCTTAACACCGCCCTTGATATTCAGCTTTCTTACCTTGGAATAGATCTGACCATGCACCTCTGACACTTCGCGGATCAGCTCGTTCAAAACGGTCTGCGGGATGAGTGCACCGATCTCCGTGGAAAGAGTTGTTCCCTTATCTCCAGCCGCTCTTGATGTCACGTCCTCCGGAATCATCTCTCCGGTCTGTACATACTTCTTGAACGCCTGACGGTATTCCATGGAGCTAAACGGCTCTTCGCGGCGCTGTTCCACCTGTGGATTTTTCTGACTGTATGTTGCCAGCGGATTTCCACCTCTCTGCTCTACAGTAACTCCGTCAGGTACATTGCTTCTGTCCTCTCCGTTTCCGGTGTTATCAGCACCATTGTCATCGTCCTTTCCGTCATCCTTTAATGCAGTCAGCTCCTCCTCGATAGCATCAAGCTCTGCTTTGACGTCCTCAATGTCATCGTTGATATCATCAATCTTTTCATTGATGGAACGAACTTCTGCAGCATCCTCGGATGCCTTTCCTCTTGCAATGAGCTTCTCTTTCTTTGCCTCCAGTCTCTGCATTCTTTTTAATAATACTTCTTTTCTTCTCATCTGATTTTCCTCCTAAATTTTTGATTCTAATTCCAGTTTTGCTTTTGCGAGTTCCAGATCAGTCTCCACTGACCTTTTCACGGAGCTCCGTGCCGTCTCCACTGCCCGGCGGACACTCTCCAGTGTCTCCCTGCTCCGTGCGTTTATTTCAGTCGAAGAATAAGCAGGAAACGTCACCGCTGATACTTCGTATACTGCTTTAATTTTTTTGATCCTGCGAAGAGGATGGTCCGAATCCAGATCTTCCCACTCCTCGGAATCAATAATGAACATAAAAGACATCCCGGAGATGTCTCCACGTTTCACCGCCGAATATAACGATCTTGCTTCTGCATTGTTCTCTGTATCCAGCAGCACCTCAATGACCAGTCCTTCTTTGTCAACGGTCAGCTGCATTGTGCTGCTGCCGTTGTTCCTGCGGCTCCTGGCAAGTGGGATCTTACTCACATCGTGATTGACGAGAAACCGGACATCTGTCAGATCTGTTCCTTCCAATGCATCTTTTTCAATGATCTCGTCAAAGTAACCCATATCGGTTTTGGAATCATACACAATGGGACGTCCTGTGATCACGTCACCCTTTTCTGTTTTCTCTGCGCGGACTTCGAACTGATAGCCGCGCTGTTCCATCGGTTTCTTCTTATCAGGTTTCATCTTCATTTGATCCTCCATCCTTTCCTAACTGATATTGCGGTGCCAGTGCGACATCCACATAATTAAGAGACTGCATTCTCTTTCCTTTCAGTTCCTGCAGTGGACGCATGCCAAAGGCAACTCGTTTTTCGTTTTCATATAAACTTCCGGAGTCTCCCAGCAGCCGAACCATCTCAAGCGTTTGGTCGATCGACATAAAGATCAGATCTTTCGGATAAAACACAATTTTATTTCCATAGTATCGTTCTGTCTGGGTAAACAGCGGACGTGTAAACGCTTCCCCGAATGATTTGATCATCGGCTCCAAAGTTTTCTGGTAAAACGCTTCATACTGCTGTTTTGTGTAATCGCCGATAAGGATGCAGAGCGGTACCCCGAAATTTCGTAATATCTTTTCGTCAATGAATTTCAGTGTATTAGAATCCACCAACTGAATGTCTCGCTTGATCGGCGTAAAGTCTGCTTTCAGATCCAGCGGCAGGAATCCGCTTTCTCCTCTGGATAACTTCTGCTCCAGCTCTTTCACATTTTCCAAAGTTTTTCCTTCATCGAGCAGTGTGTTGTACTTCACAACACCATTGATCGCATAAGACGATTTCATTGCCTTGGACACACCGTTTAACAGCTCATGGTTTAACTGCAGTGTTTTCAGCAATGCTTCATTATCCGGCTGACCTGACGCATTCCCTCCCATGAAGTCGTTCACGCTGTATTTATAACGAATATGGATCACATCATCATATGGCAGCGTTGTCTCAAAGTTATTCGCAAAGGAAAGCTTTACATACAATCTGCCTGCAGCGTTTTCCTGAAACTCTACCATTGTCGGCTGGACCGGGTATAATGCTTTATAAGACCGTCTCTCCTTCCCCTTATCATCTGTCCATACATCATAGGTCGGTATGATCCAACTGTTATAATTAAAAAACAGATTCCATGTAATCTTTTCCAGAAAGTCACTTGTGGACATGAATGCATTCGGCTGATTTAATACACGCTGCCGGTTTCCAGAAACCGGAATGACATCCTGTCCATCCTGCCGGATATGAGTCGGTGAAAGCTTTTTCATTTCTGATGTAATACAGACGATACACTGCTGCACGACATCACTCGCATAAATATTCTGGCCAAACTGGCTATAGATCGGTGTGAAGCCGTTTAGCATACTGGCATATCGGTTTCCTTTCGGCCTCAGCCGCTTTAAAGAATCTATCCATCCCATGTTATTCCCTCGCTTTTATCATCTCTAAAAAATCAGTGCGGTACCTTCGATACGTCTCCCATAAGATAATCTTCGTAACCGCACCATCAATCTTTTTCTTCTTTTCCTGCTTCACGCAAAGACACTGACCTCTTGCGTCTACCTGAATGCCTGCGTTTTTGAGACACCACTTATCAACTTCATTGTCTCCGTAATTGACAATCTGGCTCTTAAAATCCGCTTCGAGCAGCTTCATCGCATTGGACAAAGTCTGTGCATTCTGAAGAATCATGATCATATCGCTTTCATCGTCTCCCGTCCGATACCAGCCATAGTCTGACATCCTCTTCAAGAAGTCTTTTGAGAAGCGCTGATCATATCCACACTTCCATAATTTGATCCCGTGGTCTTTATAAAGCCGGTAAAACCAGTCCGCTACAACTGCAAGATCCACTTCATTTCCTTCGGTGATGGTCATAAGACCTGCTGTTGCCCATTTTTTATATTTCGCGCCGGCGGTAGAATCATCGTTGTCCCGCAGTTTTCCTTCCGGAATAAAATACTGTGTGTACACATATTTCGTGTGATCCTCCGGATGCATCAGCAAAATCTTGGCACAGACCAGATCCGTGGTCTCAGCAAGATCTACTGCGCCCAAACAAAAAGAGCCCCGAAACTCCTCCAGGGAGAATGTGGCTCCGTAATCATAATCTTCTAAGTTTAACCAGCTTTCCACGCTGTTCTGTTTGATGTTGAAATCTTTGGCCAGAACATACAGACGGCTGGATTTTGATGCTCTCGCATCATCAACCTGTCCTTCCAGATAGTCCCATCGTTTTACAACGCCAAGCGTTGGATTGCTTTTCATCCACGATGATCTGTTTTGCCAGACTTCCTGCTCACTGTCCTGTGTATAAAACCACGGGAGAAGTCTCTTGCCGGATGAGGTATCATCTTCGCCGCGGATCACCCGGCGTCCTTTTGCCAGCTCGTCATCCAGATAACCATTCACAACAAATCCTTCTGTGGTTATTTCAAACAGCTTTGGATTCTCCTTCAGCGACTGTGACTGTTCAATGGGCTTTCCGATGGAATTGTCCTTCATTTCGTGAACCTCATCCAAAATGGCGAAATCAATATTACGACCTTCTTTGTTACGGGTCGTCTCGGAAAGTTTAAATACCTTGGTGCTGGTATTTTTATTCATAATGAACCGCTGATTACGCTTGCTGTCCAGATCATCCGGATCTACCAACTTTCTCATCGTATCAATTGTGTCATACACAATGGATGCCTGATTGTCATCGTTGGAGCTGCAGACGATATCACTTCCCTCATTTCCAACAAAAAGCTCTGTCGTTGCCAGTCCGGAGCACGTTTCGCTTTTCGTGTTCTTCCGCGCGATCAACAATATGATCTTCCGAAACCGGTCCAGATGATCCTTCGACATTTTAAAGGAATATGAAGTCTCGATAAACGCTTTCTGCCATAGCATCAGCACCATCGGTTTGTTGTAAAACGGTGATTTAGTCAGCCGGACGCAATGCTCCATAAAATCCATTCGCAACAATGCATCCGATCTGTCGTAATAGAACTCCTCATTATGGAAAAGGTCCTCTTCCAAGTTGGAAAGCTCAATAATCAGCTCCTGTCCGGCAATGATTTCTCCGGAACGGATACGCTCTAAATATTCCAATAAAAATGAATTATCCGGCGTCCATATTTTATGTTCTTTAATCAGCATTGTCTGTCCTTTTCCTGAACCACTTTCGTAAAGGTGATTCTTCATCGGTGTCATCCTGTCCGGTAATTCTTGCAATTACCCGGATGCAGCTCGTATATTGCTGCAACATCTCTTTATATTGTCTGGAGGCTGGTGTGGCTCGCTGTTTCATCGGATTCTTGGGATTCACGGCAATGAACGGATACTGCTTTAATTCTTCAAGCCTGTCCTCCAGAAAGATTGTTTCATCCACAAGCTGAATTAGCAGTTCATTACGCTCTTTCCCGATAATATTCAATAATTTTTCTTTGCGATCCATGTGCTACTCCTTTGTTAATTCATAGGTGATCTTCATTGCCTGTTCATCCGTCTTTTCGATTGGTGTGTCAAGGTTATTGATTGTGAAAAACACGAACGGGTAAAGGTATGAGATAGCTTCCTGGTACATCATATATTTTCTATCTTCTGAAAATATTTCATAATCGTAAAAATATCCATATGATCCACTTCCGATTGAACCGTTATTACTCTTTATCTCAATGTTTTTTAAAGTACCGGTGACGCAATCTATGATGAAATATTCGGTTATTTTTGTAGAATCAATATAATTCCCTCTCGTACAAATCATCAAGTTGCCCGTTCGTATGCCATTATCGAAAAATCCATCGTTCTTGAATGGAATTGCACTACCATCCATCAATGTGATATCTTTGCATGCTCCCGAATTTTTATCGATACAACACAGCTTTTGCGTTCCGGTACTTTTGGGAATATACACGAGAATATAGTCATCTAATTCATGAATACAACGGCTGTTTCTGTATCTATAATTATCACTATTTCCGATGATATAACCGGTATTGTTGACGTATGTCTTTACAGTTGAGGTCATTTCATTCAGATTGATTTCCCATACATAAATGGTTCCATCCACGGGCACCGAACATTTTTCCTCAAGCAACAGAATAATCGATAAAATACCATTTTTATGATCCACTCTGGTGGAATAACCTCGACATATATTTGTTGTCGTACAAAGTGCCTGCAATTCTCCCGGCATACTCACTACATAAGTCTTATCCGCTGTCATATTTGCTCTTTCCGAGTAATTGTATGAATCAAATATTGATCGGGTGTTAATCGGCATCCTGTATTCCGACAAGGTTATACTTTTATCCACGAATAAATTTCCCGTAGCTTTTGGATCATCTGTAAATCCGCTCGTCGCTCGTAATAATCTATTTTTTGAAAAGTCAACCCATGTGATATTCTTTTGGTCACCTGTAGCATTGTATTGTGGATAACATGTACCATTGGAATAGTTTGCATTTAGTCTTTTTGACCATAAGGAGACCCCATTATTGTCCAGAACCACATTGCTCTTTCCAAATCCGATTTTTGCCGAATCCGTCGGTGTCAAACAAATACTCTTAATTTTTCCGTTCGCCTGTTGCGTTGTAAAATCCCAAACATAACGATATCCTACATTTGTGCCATCATTTTCGATGACAGATTCCGATGCGTTATAAGATCCGAGCGTGGTGTCCTGACCATTATACGCCGCATCTGTTCCACGTCCGATCATGTTTACTCCCGCCGGTAGTGTGTATTGATCAGGATCATCAGGCAACGCAGAATCAAAAAAAACAATTCCTCTGGTCATTTCTAATAATGTATTTTTAGCAGTTTTTTTGTTCCCGAAAAAATACTGCTGCAGATCTCCATACACTCCACACGGCTGCATTGCATCCCGGAAAAGATTTGTCACAAAATTATCTTTCTCATACGTCTTCTTTTCTCCTGTTTTAACATTCGTCAGTTCAATCTTCGTATGTCCTTTCAGCATGTTATCCCTCCTATGATTCTGTATGCGTCACTGTAACATTCAACGCATCCGTTATATTTATACTATTTTGTACTGCGACCAACAGATTGCTGCTATTAAGGCTCTCTGATAATGCATAACGGCTTGGTGTGAGTAGGTTCTTTTCAACTTTGTCCGTTAATTTATCAATTACTTTCACATCCGCATCAACCAATACCTGCTTGATTTCTTCAGACAACTGTATCTGCAGATCTACCTTCTTCAATTTGCGAATCTGATCGGCATAATCATCGATGTTGTCTTTCGGAAACATCAATCCGCGGCTGGCAATTGCATCATAAATATCTGATAATACCTGACGATAATGATCCAGAGTCTTTGCGACCTCTTTTTCATAATATTCTTTGTATTTGTCGATCAATTCTGCAATAGTCTGGCAATCTAAGGTGTCGATCCCATTGTCCTGCAGCTCTTTTGCCGTTGTATCATATGTAGCGAGTGCTGCATAATAACAATTTTGCTCGGTTGCTTCAATGGAACGTCTGGTCAGCAGTGCAAGCAGCTTCTCGAGCCATGTCGGTTCATGCTTTTCTATCGGGATTCCTTTTTTTACCTGCATGACGCAACCACTTAACTGTTCCAGCTGGATTTCCTGATATGCACTTGCATCACCAATGATATGAATGAACTTGTGCCATGTTCTATCCGTTCCAATTACCCTGCCGGACACTCGAATGTGAAGGAATCGTCCATCCTTCAGATACTCGGACGGGATTTCAAAGGAATCCGACTGCTCCGGCTGGATCTGCAGAGCAAGTTTCTCTGTTTTAAACAATTCGATCAGTCCGATCTCAATCGATTCCTCTGATCCGGTGCGAAAATACATGCATATTACATTGTTTTCCGAGGATTCGTAGTCTATTTTCGTGATTTCATCACGATCACAGTCAATAAACACATTATTTCTCAGTTTTTTCGCCCCCTTTTTCAATTTTTTCGATTTTTCAAATCCAAAAATTTTGATTTTTGACTTTCTGTGAGAACACCCTTCCCCTTAACAGTTCCACAAGCCACAAAAAATCAGCCGACCTCGGGGGGCTCTGAATGAAACTGAAACCATTCGTTGATGAATTTCGTCCAAAGTTTTTCGTCCCGTCCATCTGCTGATTCTTTTAAACGCTGCAAACATTCTTCTTTGCTTGTGTCAATCAGGATACATCTTGCACCCAACTCCCGGCTCATCCTGTCTCGATCAGATATCAACGGATATCCACCGATGATATATGCTCTCTGCCATTTTCCTCGGCGATATCTGATGTCATCGATAAGTTTATCTCTTACGCCAAACACGACACTTTTCAGCCGGTTCGGCTTTACATATCGCTGACAGCCTGATACACACTGCCATATAGCATCGATATCAACGATCAGATCCCCCTCCTCATGAATCTCTTCAACGTATGTATTCTTTCCGGAAAGAGGTGCACCATAGATCAGCCACACGTCTCTATGGTAATAATCATATGACAGCTTATGATGGATCCGATTGTGGCACCTGTGATGAACAAGCTGTATATTGTCCGGATTCAGAGCAACGCACACATCATTGACGTTCTCTTCCGTCAATGGGATTTTGTGATGTCCAATACAATCATAAGCTTTCACGATCGGCTTGCCGCAGTGTTCACAAACAATAAAGCCGTCTTCATTCTGACGATCGAGTTTGATCTGTTGCATTAGTTTGCACCATGCTTTGCTCTGATAAAAATTCTCCAATGTAATCATAAGAAATCCGGATAGTCCTTAATGTCTATGGACTCTTTCTTGTATTTATCTAAGATTGCTGTAAAATCTTTAGAAATTTTCTGCCCATCAGCAATGTCTTTTTCGATTTTAGTTGCGATCTCATTATTTGTATCTTTATCAACCAGCCTAAAAAAATCATATGACGTTGCACTTATGTTTTCCAGCGCCGCCACCATGACGTCCATCATATCCTGCAGGTTACTCATTTTATATTCTATCAGTTCCAGACCGGCAACCTCTTTTATCGGCACGACTTCCGTCCGCTGTCCATGTTCATCGAAACCATACACCGCATTTCTTGGTTTTGTTAAACCGTATACTCCGCGATAACTTGAGCCATCACTGCTGCCCTTGTGGTATGATTCATCTGCCATAATTGCCCTCCTTACCATTCGTTCTGTTCAATCTGCCGCTCTCTCAGCTCAATCTCTTTCTTGCGAAGTTCAAGCATCTGTGGATCATTCGACCAGTTATCCTTATCATAATTCTTTAATGCAAGATTGATCGCAGCCACATCCGGATGTGCCTGCTTATGCTTAACCTCACGTTTGACAAGCTGCGCTGTGCAGAGTTCTTTTAGTTCTTCCTCAGATACGCCGCTCTTGAGCAATTTCATCTGCAGATCTGTCGGAAGTTTTATTTGCGTTTTTGTTTCGTGGATCTCGGTGTAAACATATCCTTCCGCACGTTTGATCAGTGCAGATCTCAGATCTGCTACAAGATTACGTTTTCCCTTTTCCAGCACTTCCGAAAATTCCGGAAATTGGTCTTTGTATTTTGAAAAGGTACTATATGCAATCCCCAGCTTCTCGGCAATCTGGCGTTCGGTCATCGTTCGGCGCATCTCTAAAATAGCCGGAAGAAATGGTTTGATATGTGTTTCATATTTCCCTTTTCTTCCAGCTTTCTTTTTCTGCATAGGCTACACCTTCTTTGCATATTTCAGACTGATCCAGCCCTCGGAATATTTCCCCCATTCATCCTGCTTTTCAGAAATCTTCACTTCTGCGCCTTTCCGTAACACTTTCAGAATCCGGTATTTTGTACCAGGACCTTTCCGGACATTTAACATATCCGCGGTTACTTTATATCTGCTGCCGTAGTCGCTGGCATTCTGGGTCTTTTTTTCAAGCTGCTTACTTCCTTTTCCAAGTGCCATTACAACATGATGACCTTCTGACAGATACACGGCGCCGCGCAGTGCATAATCTGATGTTTTGATATGCGCAGCATCTTCGTATGCCTTAAACTTCCCTGTTGCAAGAAGTGCCTTTCGAAGATTCCTTGTTGTGCAATTCACATTGACATCTAATCCGGCAAGATTATAGCAGGAAGCAATAAGACTGCTGCAGTCAAATTCTCCCTTTCCTTTCGCTACTCCATTCTTTTTAATTGATGTATAGCCGGTTGTTCTCTGTCCCTGATCGTATCCATAATTGTCATTCTTACAGATAGTCTCCATATAGTCTGCTGCTTTATCTGCAATCTTTTCATCTGTGCAGATCAACATCACATTCCAGGACTTTTTATACCATTCGCGGATACAGATCTCTTTGCCGGTCTGATCTCCGACTTTCCCTCCGACAATTCTTCCGTTTTCATCGATTGATGCATGTCCAATTTTAACTGCCATTTTTATCATCCTCCAAATCCGCAATACGATGCTCACATACTTTCAGCTTTTCCTCAACGACCGGTATGCGCTCTGCAAAGTTATTATGCTTATCCACTTTTTTCTCAAGCTGCTCTATTCGATAGCTATTAAGCTTTAATCCGCCCCATGAACCGACACATGTTCCGGCAAATCCACATAAGGCTACCACTACCGTGTTCCAATCTATCATATTTACTCCTCCTTATTCCCTTCACTTGTAAGTTCTGCCACCTCATAGGATGGAGAACTGTCGGCCAGTCCCTCTCCGATCACATATCCGATTACTGAAGCACCTGCCATGATCAAAGCGGCAATTCTCTGTGCTTCACTGTCTGCTGTACCGAAATACACGGCAATCATCGATGCAAAGCTGGCAATGCTCATCCACATTTTTCTGCTGCAAAGTTTTCTTCTCATCTTATCACTCATAGAAATCCTCCTAACAAAAAAAGACGCATTTCCTTCAAAGAAAATACGCCTTAATGAATTATAACAAAAAACTAATTGTAAAAATTTTAACACGTTAAAAAGCATATGTCTAGGGTCGCAATTCGGGCAATATTATATCGCATCGGACCCAAATAAATAAACTGCCATCTCCTTGATCAGCTTATTCTTATATGCCCGGACCGTCTTTTCATTCAGATTCTCTGAATATCCGTCTGATCCGGCCAGCGTCCCGGCAATTTCTTCCCAAGTGTAATTATCGCCACCTGGTTTACGATTAAAATATCTTGCCTCGATGACTTCATAGCCTTTCATGCCCCGGATATGCTCCAACGCTGCTTCTACTCGCTCCACGTCGTTTAGGCTACGCCGGTAGGAATCCATCCTGTCACGCAGCTTCGTATCATCATCAACCTGTCCTCCGCCGTTTTTAATGGAGGTGATTGATTTACTTTTCCCGTGCAGTGCAATCTCAAGGTACTCCTGCTCATTCGAGACATGCTCCTTCAGAACATTGAAACAATACAGGATCTTTTCTGTGTTCTTAAATGCTTCCTTGGACATTGCCTTTTGACGATCAATCCATGAGATGGAATTCATCTTTTGGAATACTTCGTCTATCGTGGCCAAGATCGTTTCCTTTGTCTCCTTACTTACCATTGTCTACTCCTCCATCTGTTTTGTGGTATCCGTCCTTTCTACCCTGATACCGCCTTTTGATCCCGTTTTAATGTCTGCCTTTGTTACATCATCAATCTTGACCGTGATGCTGCTGATGTCTTCATCCGCGATCAATTCCACTGCTGCCTGCAGGAAGCTTTTGACAGCATCAGACTGATCCCGTTCAAATAATGATCTGACTCTCTTCCGTCCTTTTTCTTTCTTGAGCTTGTTCAGTCGATACCAGTCTGCTTCCGGACACTTACACATTTCTGTCGCATATTCGTTTTTCTCTTCGTCCAGCCAGTCCTCTGGTACCTCTATGGCTGTGATCTGTCCACAGAATTTACAAGCTCCCTCTGTCGGTACCAGAGACATATGCTGCAATCTCATCTTCTTTACTTCCTCGCTTAACATCTGCTGCCCTCCTGTTCCCATTTTTCGATAATCACATCTATCACTGCCTGCTGCTTCTTTTCGCCAATACCTTTGATCTTACCTATCTCGTCACGGATCCGATCGATCGCCGGCATTTTGTTGTGTGTTGGATCTACCGGCTCTTCTCTTGCCCCGGCATCATAGCCGGACTGGTAAACACTTTCTATGTAACACTTCATTGCGTGATGATCCATGCGCTTAATCTTCTCGTATTCTTTTCTGGTTAATTCTTTCTTTGCCATGCGACCCTCCTTTTAATTGAATGGCAGCTCCTCCTCGATTGCATCCGGAATATCCATGAAGCCGTCTCCCGGATCAGACGCCGGCGCCTGCCGTGGTTCGTTTCTTGTACTGCTGCCGTTCTGGGTATTTCCATTCTGCGCTGCTTTGCTCTCAGCAAACTCCTGTTCCTCAATCACCACCTCCGTGGTGTATACCTTGTGACCGTCTTTGTTCGTGTAGCTTCCGGTCTGGATCCGTCCACTGGCCACGATCTTGGTACCCTGATGAAGATAATTCTCCGCAAACTCTGCTCCCCTGCCGAAGACAACACAATTGATAAAGTCCGCTGTCTGGTCATCTCCCTGACGCTTATATCTGCGGTCGACTGCAAGGGTATATCTTGCAATCGCTGTTGGTTCATCGCCGGAGCTGTATCTGATCTCCGGATCACGGGTCAGACGACCCATTAAGATTGCTTTATTCATGATTAATATTCTCCTTTACTATCTCAATTGCATCATCTATTGCTTCTATTTTGTAGCCGTATCCTATAAAATCTCTGTCTTTTAGTTTTTGCAATCTTTTATAAAGTGATTTTCTTTCTTCCAACTTTTTCACAACCTTGTCAACATCATAGGCTGTAGGTTGTGCATCCAAAAAATCAAGAATCGCTTTCATCTGGCTTTTATTGTAATGTTGTTCTAAAAAATTCAACTTATCCGCATCAATTAACCTCATTCTTTTTCGCTCCTCTCAATTCTTTTTCCTGTCACTGTGTCAAAAATCTCACGGTATGGATTTTCACTAATCACCTCTCCAGTAGCTTTCCGCTCCCGAAGAACGATGTCGGCAATAGAGAAACGACCGCCTTTTTCTGTAATTGAAAAGCCATTCTTCCTGTTATAATCAGCCATTGCAGCAACAGCCAGTTCTTTATCCTCGTCATAAAAAATACATACGTCAGACCTTGAACTGCCATTATGTCTCTTCAAAATTACATCGTAAATAATATCACTCATTATCCTCACCTCTCAATTTTTCCAGTTATCCGGCAACGGTTTCCATGCGCTTACAATCAGTCCAAACGATTTATAACTTCTTTCCTCATCGCCCGGATAGAATGCGCCGCCATTTTTATCCTCTTCATATCTTGCGATATCAGGCATATTGCAGTTCTCAAAGGACACCAAAATGTATGTGTCCGTTTCTGGCTGCCGCTCATCTATCGGAATCCATCTGCTGCCCTCCAGCTCATCAATAAGCTTCTGCTGCGTTTGAATCGGCATGGTGCTGTTCTTGATTTCCTGTATTACTTCTTTTAATTCCTGATCTGTCATAATTACCTCTCATTTCGTTATTGCAGTTTATATTTGCCGGATCCTTTTCAGGACCCGGCTGTGATTCTCCTGTTGATCTGCTGCCAAATTATTTTTCTTTCACAATGGTATTATCTGCTCCGGAAATTGTAATCCATCCGTGCTTGAGGCGGGCTTCCGCTTCTTTCATTTTAATCAGCTCGTCCGTAATGGAATTACTGAGCTTCTTGTTTGCTTTGGCCTCCGCTTCTGCCGATATCAGCTCCGCATTTGCCTTTGCTTCTGCTTCGGTCTTCTGTACTTCTGCATCTGCCTTTGCCTTATCAATGGCAGTCTGATTATTAATTTTCTGGGTTTCTGCTTCCTGCTGCGCCGTAATCTTAGCGTTGATAGCTTCTCTGGTCTTTTGGTCTACTGTAATATCGATCAAAGACACGTTGCTGATCGTGATGCCATATTCTTCAAACTTATCAGCCAGATATTCAGTCAATGCCGTATTGACATTTGCCCTCTCAGATCCTAAAATGTCCGATACCTTATACCGTGAAATCACCTCTTTGGTCCAGGAAACAATATTCGGCTTGATAAACCTGTCTCGAACATCTTCACCGTTCTGTCCCTTAAATCTGGTAAATACTTCGCTTACCTTATCAGCCTTAAACTGATACGAATATGTAAGATCAATCTGCAGAGCTTTTCCTTCTGAGGAGCTCGCCGAAAAGCTTTCGTCCTTTTTGGAGTCACCTTTCTTCTCCTTCGTCAGGTATGACTGCTCCAGTCCTACGGTATACGTTTTTACTTTCACTGTCGGCGCAGTAATATGCCAGCCCTGTCCCAGAACCTTCTCTTCCACGCCTTTGTTAATGTTGTACTGCACGCCCACATATCCGGCCGGAATGACCTGAATATTAATCGCAAACATTACAACCACCAGCACCATAATAATTCCTGCAATAACTCCTCCAGTTTTTGTGTTATTCATTGTTTGTCTCCTTTTCTTTTTCTTTTATATTTTCATCTGCTAACCTCTTTTTCAGCATCAGGTAATATTCCCCGATTGCCGGAAATAAAGGTAACAGGAGAATCCATGTTATCGCCATAATGCATATGACTAATATTCCCAGTGTTAAATACATCTTGTTCTCCTTTCTCTGCTGCCCTTGGCAGCGGATGTACTATTCTTGCATATATTTCGTTTGCCATCACCTCCGGATGACGGTTTTCATACGCCTGCCTTGCCGTTACACTTGCTTCGCAGGCGTGCTGATATTTACTCCATAAAATCAGCTTGTTCAAATACTTACCATCCTCTTTGATCGTTCCGTTGTATTCGCAGTCCGGGCGATCACAATGAAAGCAGTCCGGCCACTTGCAGTCTGTTAATTTTCTGCTCATGTGATCACCTTTTCTTCCTGCTGCCGTCCATGTTGTATTCTGACCGGCTCTTGTAAAAGCTGCATTTTTCCTCGCAGCTGCAATAAAGCTTCTTCAACGCTCTGCACCGGCTCTGGATCGGCTTGTTGCTCATACCGTCATAAGAGATACAGTCCATTTTGATTTTTGCCATCGTTTTTCTCCTCTCAATAATTTCAATAAAGTCTTCCGCCCATTAGCCGGCGGATAATGTCCTCTCTATCCATGGTGCCGTCCGGATTCTTTTGGACCTTCGAGAAATACTTCTCTGCTTTTTTCTTGCTCATGCCGATCCGGTCAGCTACCAGATCCACTGGCTGCTCATTTTCCGGAAGTAACACTTCGTATTCCCGCTGCAACACACACTTCAAACGCTTGTCCAACGCTGGATTCATATGTACCCCTTCCGGAGACATGTTATGATGATACGGGCAAAGCCGTATCAGGTTCATTGTAATGTCCGGTCCGCCCTGGGAGCGGAACACGATATGATGGCTATGGCATCCTTCATGGATGCAGCCGGGGATTTCACATCTATGCACCATATTCCTCCTTCGTGTACAATGGACTGCTGCCATCCAGAACACTCTGTTCGGTTTCGGTAAGGCTGAATCCGTAATCTTTCAGGATGGCTGCCATTTCCAGAAGTCCCCCGGCAGCTTCCTTATTGTATCTTCCGTCATAGTATACGGAGGTAGTATGTTCGAACTCACTCCAGACAAAGATCAGCATCTGTTCTCCTCGCAATATGGGTTCTGTTTTCTCTTTCATCACCTCTGCATATTTATCCGGATTATCCCTGATTTCCTCCAGAATATCCCAGTCAAAGAAATCCTCCAATGCCACATAAGACACGCTTAGTTCTTCTTTCAACAAAAAATTCCAAAGGGCATCCGTTATTTTTCCCGTCCCTCCTATGCTGTTGACCCATCTCTTTTCTGTGATCGTTCTGTAAATAAGTGCTCTCATGCTTTCTACGATCTGCTTGCACTGCTTCCGGATCCGTTCTGTATTCTCCCCCTGGAGCTGTGCTTTTGATCGTGCTGCATTCTGCTCCGCAGAGGTTTCTGTGCTCTGCTCCTGCAGTTCTCTCTTCTCCATCACATAAGCCCATCCATATTCCTCCTTCCACCCCATTTCCTTGTCTGTCTCTAATAACTCCAGCTCCTGCAGTTCCTGTTCAAAGTTTTCGTCTGTTTTAAACTTCGCCGACAGGTTTATGCTCCTTGTAATCTTCCATCCATTGGACCATGCTGCTGTTCCCTTTGGTGCCTTTTCAATGTCAAGTGCCTGCATACACTCTGCAAATCTCTCCAGACGTTTTTCTTCTTTCTCCTCATCTGCTGCCTGATCGGCAAGGTATCGGAGGTTGCTGCTGCCGGTTGCTTTCTTCAGTACCTCATTTCTTTTCTCTACACTCTCAATCTTCTCCAGGGCGTACATATCGGCCATGGTGAGCTGGAAGCTTTCGTCCTCCTCTTTCTCCTGCAGAATGTCCCCGTCCAGCTTGGCGATATTGAGCCGATGGTAGATCGTACTCTTGCTAAAGCCGGTCTTTTCCCTGATATCCTCCACGGAGTCTCCGAGATCCAACATGAGCTGGAAGCTGTCCCCCTGCTCTTTGATGGTCAGATCATTCCTCTGCATATTCTCCTCCAGCATGATGGCGATCTGGTCTTTCTTGGAAAGCCCTGTGACGATCCGGCAGGGAAGAGTCTTAAGCCCCGCCTGCTTTGCCGCCTCCATCCGTCGGTTGCCGATCAGCACATAGAATGTCGCATCCATTCTGATCTGTGACATGCCCGGCTGCTGCTCCACCGGAAGATCTCTGCATTCCTGCGGGATGATCGTCAGATTCTGCATGACGCCCTTCTTGCCGATGCTGTCCGCCAGCTCCGTCAGATCTCCCAGCTCCTTTCGTGGATTGTCCGGATGATGCTCAAGCTGGCTTACCGGCATCTGCAGCACCATCATTTTTATATTTTCTGTCATATGATTTATCCTTTCCGCCCTTCGGCTATCTCTTATCATCAATGGTCTTTTCCCACATCTTCGGGTCACTTTCGCCCTTCTGCCCTTTTTTCCGTTCCTTGCGCATCCAGTCTGTATAGGCGTGATGCTGCTCCGGCACTATGCGAATGGCATGACCTGCTGCCGCTTTGAGAAGCTTATCGATCAGGTCAGCGTTCTTCGTTGCCTGATACTCCCGCTCTGCTGCCGACTGGAACCGGCAGAGGTTAAATCCTCCAGCAAGGTACCCACTGGCCGCATGAATCTCCAGATTATAATTTCCCCTCAGATGGGACAGGGCGATCCTTGAAATATGCAGAATCGCACGGTTTTGGGTGGTGTTTACCACCTCGCCGTGATGGACTGCAGTATAAGTCCGTCCCTTGAGCGTCGTCTCCAGTACGATGGAGTATACAGCACTCCCCTTTTTCAGAGACCCCTTCCATTGCATATCTATGTATATTTTTACTTGTTTCAAATTGCTGTCCGCTTTAGCATTTGCTTTATCGGACGTCGTTTTTGTCTCCATGGTTTTCACCTCTTTCTTTTTCAAACGTGAATATATGTAAAATCCTCCCGTCAGGTCAGATATATAAGTCTTGGAATCAATATACCGGCAGGAGCCCTGAAAGATCTTCTCCATCATCGGACCCATATCGTCGCCGGCAATAACCAGATCCCGCATCTTCCGGCGTGTGAGCTTGGTCACATTCTCCCGAATGACCGGTTTCTTTAAATTCCGGGAATGCTGGATCAGATGTCTGCCGTTCGATTCCAGCTTGCAGATGTATCGGGCAAAGCCCTCCAGTCCAAAGTCATCGTCTGGATCGGCATACTTACTCTCTGCTCTGCCTTTTGTCCATTTGCTTTCCGCCACATCTCTGTCCATGGCAGACATGATCAGATGGTGATGGATCCGCACCTTGTTCGTGGGTCCATCCACATACTCGATCACATATATATATTTCAACGGCGTCATCCCCTGCTTTTTACGATAACGGCCGATGGCTGCTAAATAATTCTTGATATCTTTCCGGGCACGATCCAGGGTCGGATACTCTCCATCCTTATATGTCAGTGTGACGATCAGATCACCGGCACGGAAATTGGTGTTGATGATCCGGATATATTTCTTCCGGCGGTTCTTCTGATTCAGACGCTTCTGTGCCTCCCGGCTGGTCCGATACTTCTCCACCCTGGGTACATCCTTCCGGTTCAGATAGACCGGATAGATATTACTCTCCACATAATCCCCGGAAATGATCCTCTGCAGCATAATCCGACAGGATGCCAGCGCCTTCATGCGCCTATCCACCCTCTCTGCTGCCGTCTCTTCTCCCAGCACAGAGCTGTCATAACAATCCTCTATCTTTAACTGCCCGTCTCTGCTGACCGGCAGGGGGCTTATTTTCCATTCCTTTCCATACACATCTTCGAAGTCATACTGATGGTACGTCTGCTTTTTCTTCATACGGCTCATAGAATCCTCTGTGCTTCGTGCTTCGTTTTATAATACTCATTACAAGGTCGCCAAAGGGCTTATAACCCTTGGCTTTCCTTGACTTTTCACCACTTATGCCGTATGATTAACTTGTTGGTGTCATACGACATTTTCCGAGGGCGGCTCTGCGATAGCTGCTCTCTTTTTTCTTGTTCTCTGCCGGACGTGCTGCAGGCTCTCCTCGTCCCGGTACGACAGAATAATGTCCTGCTCCGGGCGGCGGTACTCCTGCCGGAGCTGACCATCAGGCAGGATATAGTAATCAAAGCATATCTGCCCTTCGACCACGGTGCCGACATACTCCAGTTCTGCAGGGATGTGCGGTCGCACTGAAGGGACGTCCTCCTGATCTATTCTCTGCTGCCATTCCGGCGGAAGCTTGTCCGCCTGCTCTGCCGGTTTGGTTCGGGCAGCGTAAAACAATCTGAAATCTTCCATTATCCCTCCTCAAATTCAGGCGGGATCTGTATCTGCAGAATAGCTGCGATCCTGGTTACCTTGGATGCATCGTCACTCTCATCCACCACTACCTTTGCGACTGCCTCAAGCAAGTATTCCTTGCACTGCAGGTTGCTATAATATTCCGCATCGATCTTCACTTTCTTTCCTGTCGTTCTCTCCGCTTTACTATTTCTCAATAAATTCATCATTTTTTCCTTTCTTTGATCAAACTTTCATTTCCTGCAGTCTGCCGGCATAAAACTCCAGATTAAATCTTGTTGCCTCCTGATCAAACTTCAACGCCTCCTGATTGATCTGTTTCACCATTCTCATAAGACGTTTATCGCGGAAACCGAATTGATCATAGAGGACATTGATGATAATGCAGGCAGCCAATGTCCTTCCGTCCATTCTGCCCTGCTCTGCTGCCCTTCTGGCTTCTCCGTCCGGAGCCTTTCGGTGTTCCGCTTTCCGGCGTTCCTTTCTCTCCCGGCGGATCGCTGCTCTCTTGGCGCTCATTACTTTTCCTTTCCTCGCCGGGCACAACAAAGGATATATCCATTTTTGTTTATGGCATTAAACTTGGTCTTTTTGTTGTAAATTGTTGTTAAACTATAGGGAGGTTTTGGATATATCCTCTGTTGTACCCGGCGTCGCATTTTATATTTCTCTTGTCTCCGGATCTGCTTCACCGAACTGAACGCCTGCGCTTCTCTTCACTGCATGAGGATAAAAAATCTCGTAAAGATCCAGCCATTTATCTTCGGTCACATTTCCGATTGTATGAATCCCGCCGTTCATCTCATCCTCTAAGATGCGTACAGCTTTGTTCTCCAGCCAATCCCAGCTGGATACTCCAACCACATCCATGATCCGCATAAGAGCTACCACTCCTCTGGCTTCCCCTTCAAAGATCGTCGCCCCAACATGTCCTCTTCCGAGCGGATAGCCGGTCATTATTTTTGTAAAGTGTTGGTTTTCTCTCCATCCCTGCAGCCACAATTCAAACTGCAGGCGACCGTAATCATCAAACTCAATGACGGCTTTTGTGATAACTGCCATACATGTCTTTTTCATATGCTCTTTCCTTTCCTGCATTATTACTTTTCAATCTGCTTAATGCGCTCACTCAATTCCTTATCTGTTGCACCGATATACTGTGCAAGCAGGTGAGGACTAATATGGTAAGTCCAGCAGGTTGATCCGGAATTTACCCAGGCGCCACCGATTGGCAGCGCTTTCACCTTTAAGCTTTCCTGTACTGTCAACTGCGACAGTCCCAAAATAGCTGCGGCAGTCTGAACAGATACTCGTTCTTTTCCTCCTATCATATTGCGTTCACCTCTTTCTTTTATAACTTCTGACCACCCATATCTTTACTCATGGGGACTTTTTATCAACTTGATATTTCGCTTTGGCTGATCCGGATTTGCAAGTTGTATAAAATGCATCAACATTTCTTCGGGTACCAATATGCTCCTTGTACTCTCGTCATACTCTAAACGAAATGGTTTAAACAGATCAGGTCCCCACTCAAAGCAATTATACATTCGCATTGCTGCATTCATCTTCAGACATCTCTCACATACACCGGTGGTACCTCTCTTCCGAAGCTCCTCAATTATTTCTGTTACTTCCTTTAACTCGTCAAGTGTCATTTTCTTTAAGATTTCCTTTCTCCTTATATCCCAAGGAGCTGTACAGTCAATCTTTTTGACATACCATTCTTTTTCTGCGTCATCTTTTTTCTTTTTTCAAAACATTATTTGTGTTCACCTCCTGACTGTGTCTTATCACAACGGTTTGTTAAATGCAGACTCGTGAACTTTGCGTCTAACTGCTTCCAGAACGTTCCATGCTTTGTCAGCAGTTAGATGCTCTTTTTTTAAGATCTCCATTATCTCATCTGAGATTTCCCTTACCGTCTTTCTTGGAGTAGTTTTCTGAGTATCTGTTTTCATTCTTTTTGCCCCCTTCCGTAAAATTTTTCCTCTCTCGCTTTCACAGTCTCGCTAAAAGCGAGATCTTTTGCCAAAAAAAATATAGTCTAATGGCATATTATACAGTTGAGATAACTTCTTAGATTCATCATATCCTGGAATTTTATCGCCCTTTTCCCATCTTCGTACCGTAGATCTATCAACATTCATTTTTTCAGCCACCTGTTCCTGTGTCATTTCAGCATTTACTCTTGCCGCAGCTAAACTAATTTGTAACACCTTGTACTTTCCTTTCTCCCCGTATAGCCGCTAGGTCAGCTTTTTTTGCTTATCTGTTGCAGAATTTCCGTATAATCATTACCAAATCAATGATTGCTACCATAATTAACACAGCTTTCCATCCTGTATTAAATCCCATTGCAACCGCCAAAACCAGTAAGATTACAGTTAATAGTGTCATTCTTTTAATATTTTTCATTGCTCTCTATATCATAATATGCTAGAATCAAGGAGTGAATGGGGCTTTCGCCCCTCCCACCCTTGGGTTGTCCTAAGACTTAATTGCTGTAATTAACGTAGCGAGTGCGATCACTGCATCAATTATCAGTTCAATTTTGTCTTTTGTGGTCAACCCTTTTTTCTTGGATTTCTTAGACATATTATTTTCCTCCTTTCCTTGTTTCTGAATATATTATATCTCGCTTTAAGGGAGAAGTCAACCCTTTTTGCGAGATTTTTTTATCTTTTTGTTGCTTTTTTCTCGCTTTTGTGATATTTATATTATAAGGGGGTGAACATAATGGCAGACGATGAATACAAAAAAATATTTGCAAAAAATCTAAAACATTATATGGTTGCAAGCGGAAAAAACCAAATGGATCTTATGCGTGATTTAGGATTAAGTTCTTCAACTGTATCTAACTGGTGTACAGGGTCTAAACTTCCACGTATGGATAAAGTACAAATGCTTGCTGATTATTTTCATATATTAAAATCAGATTTACTGGAAGAGAAATCTCCAGCAGATAATAACACATACTATCTTAATCCTGAAACAAGTAAAATCGCACAGGAAATATACGATAACAAAGAACTTTCCCTTCTTTTTGATGCGGCCAGGGATGCTGATCCTGAAGATTTGCAGACGGTTCACAGTATGCTAATGGCTCTGAAACGCAAGGAAAGAGGACAATGATATAGGGGGTGAGGCTTCTGGATGATGTAAATGTTCATGTTTTGGACTTTGGAAATTCTATTCCAGCAACTGTAACTATCAACGAAGATGGGAGTTTTAGCATCTTTTTGAATGCGCGGCTTTCCTACGAACAGCGTATGCAGGCATATCTACATGAAATGCAACATATTCAAAAAGATGATTTTTTTACTCACAATACTGTAGAAGAGAAGGAATTGCATAATACTTATTAATAAAAATTATAACAGGAGGAGTTTTATAATGAATGTACACGAAATCGAGGAATATCGGAAATTTACAGCACCAGCAGAATTACATAAAGCCGTCAATACATTGAAAGGAATGGTTGCCGGAATTACTACCGATCGAAAAATTAGTGAAGACGAAGTTAACGAATTAAGTCATTGGTGTTTATGCCATGCCAATTTAATCGACCGGCATCCTTTTAAGGAATTAATTCCACTGATACAGTCTGCCTATGAGGACGAAATTCTTACATCTGACGAAGCAGATGATATTGTTTGGCTTTGCAATAATTTTGTATCCGATTCTAATTATTATGATTTGGTAACTTCTTCCATCCAATTTCTATCCGGTATGATCCATGGTATACTGGCTGACGGCGAGATAACAGACGATGAAATCCATGCTTTAAGATCATGGATTCAAATGAATAGCTATTTATCTGGTTGTTATCCTTTTGATGAAATCGAAAGTATCTTAATTTCGATTCTCGAAGATGATGTAATTACTCAGGAAGAACGAGAGATGCTTAAAGCATTTTTGAGCAATTTTGTGGATCTGAAATCATCATACAATTTAAACGATAGAGAACTAGAAGAATTAAAAGAAAAATATAGTATAGGTGGCATTTGTGCCATCTGTGAAAATATGCAGATTGCCGATAATGAAATATGCTTTACAGGACAATCACTTAAAGCTTCCCGAAAGGAAATTGCACAGATTATCACAGATCTTGGTGGTATCTTTAAAAATAGTCCCACAAATAAAACCCGCTATTTGGTAGTAGGAAAAGCTGGTAATCCTTGTTGGGCATTTTCATGTTATGGTCGTAAAGTGGAGGATGCTGTACGTCGTAGAAAAGAAGGGCAATTGCTTACCATTGTGGATGAAGAAGATTTTTGGGATGCAGTAGAAGATGTTAAATAAAATTAACAACATGTAATTTTAAAATATAATAACCTTACCCAGGGAGCCAAAGGGTGCTACGTCAGCTGCCGGACTTTTACAAAGGAGGGAGCTGGTGCCAATGGTTACATACAGTGATCTATTCACATTTGTAATTATGCTTTGCGCAGTGATCACACTCGTTTTTTCACTTACACGCAAAAAGTAACGCCTCTGCTCGGGTAAAGTAAGGCGTTACTTTCGTAATAACATATTTTGCCGGCGGCTAGTTGCACCTAGCGTTTGGCTCTCTCGTTAAGGTTATTATATCAAATACACCTCAAAAGTCAATATCGTTAGAAAGGAGTTTTTATGGAGGAAAAGAAAACCGGCGGTACTGCTGCCACCAGAGCAAAGAATAAATACAATGCTAAGAATTATGATCAGTTTTTAGTGACTGTCCCGGCAGGGCAGAAAGCGGAAATCGACAAGCTTGTCAAAAGTCTTGGTTACAAAAGCCGGAATGAATTTATCATTGCTGCTATTGAGAAAATGAAGTCTCAGGAAATGTAAAAAATACTTATATAAGTACAGAAAAGTATTGACATTATACTTATATAAGTATATAATATAATTGTAGCAAGGGAAAGGCAGGAAAGGAGTTAAACATGGAGGATCAAATGACAAACAACCAATTCAAAGGAATCATAAAAATGATCATCGCACTGATCAGAAACGATACACCAAAGGAAGAACTTCTTGAATATCTTACAGAACTGATTAAAGATTAAATAAGGGACAACACCGAGGGGGCGGATACCGAAACAATCCTGCCGGCCGCCCCTGGTGCCTTATATAGATAATAGCAGGATTAAAGAAACACGTCAATAAAAATCCCCGGCAGTGCTGCAACACCACCAGGGAACAGGCTGAAATACGTGAACGCAATATCATTTATTTCCTTGCCCATATTCTATTTTATCACAGATCGGTCAAGGAAGTCAAAATGCTTGTAGATGTTTTATAGCAAGGAGTGATTTCTATGGCAAGAGGACGTAAGAAAACAGTTCATAAAGAGATGCGCCGGGGCAACAGCACCGGATCCATTTATAAGATGTCCGGAAACCGGCGCAGACCATGGACAGCGCAGATCTCAGACGGTACAGTCAGAAGGGCTGACGGTAGTTACATTATGAAACGCATCCGTCTCGGATATTATGCTACCAGAGAGGAAGCTACCGTTGCGCTGGCAAAATATCTGGAAAGCCCATACAAACTGCAGGATAAATTTTCTTTTTCGGAAGTATACGAACTCTGGTCAAAACAGTACTTCCCTACCATTGAAAAATCAAGTGAGCGGACTGTAATATCTGCATATACTCACAGTGCTCCACTCTATCATCGTAATTTTGCCGCAATAACGATACAGGATATGCGGGAAACCATTGCATCTTGCAAGTCTCCTCATATTCAGAGCCGGATGAAATCTTTATACAATCTCATGTATGATTTTGCGGTAGAGGCTGAAATTGTAGAAATCAATAAGGCAAGACAATTTTCAGTTAAAGGATTGGAAAAAGCGAAAAGAAAAGTGGAAAAAGAAAAGATTCCAATATCAGATGAGCATGTCCACGCACTGGAGTCCGACTATGAGTTTGGATACAATAGAATGATCCTGATCGGTATATACAGTGGATTCCGACCAAGTGAGTTGTGTCAGCTGCAGCGAAAGAATGTGCATCTGGAAGAAAACTATATCATTGGAGGAATGAAAACGGAAGCCGGCGAGGATCGTTATGTACCGATACATCCCAAAATCAAAGATTTTATTCGATATTATTATGAACGGACGAATGTGTCCGATGAATTTCTGATCAAGGCAGAGGATGGACAAAATGATACGGTGATGACATTTGATAAATATCGTGCCCGGTTTAATAAAACGATGAAGAGAATCGGTGCCACAGGCTTATATACGCCGCATTGTACCAGACATGCATTTATTACTTCCGGAAAAAAGAATGATATGGATGAATATGCTTTGAAAATGATTGTTGGTCATGAAATCAATGATGTCACAGAGAGAGTTTATACACATCGTGACAGTGATTTCCTGCAGAAAGAAATATTAAAGATTAAATATTAAAGGAGTGCTCTTTCGAGCACTCCTTTTTGCCTGAAATGATTTATCTCTCAACCCTGTCCCACTTTAAAAAGTGTGTGCAACGTGTGTGCAATAGGTTGTGTGCAACGTGTGTGCAGTATGTGTGCAACGACCACGTTTTTATACCATTTCATAGGAATTATCAATGTTGAGAACGCCCTGTTTCTGCGGTTTCTTAGAACTTGCCAGCGTCAGCAGCTTCCTG
>ULVF01000750.1_pt1 | contig 28385 bp, 19 predicted proteins | sample 1959201 | NCBI WGS metagenome assembly ULVF01 (sample SAMEA4835779, study PRJEB28245) | human gut metagenome | biome: gut microbiome; material: fecal sample | place: Denmark | collected 2008 | reverse complement strand
AGAGTGGAAGGAATATCCTAGCTAAGCATAAGAAAAAGCAAGGATCCCCGCTTTTTTTAATCGAATAAAGTTAGAAAGTGACTTGAGTATTAGACTCAGACTCTTTTCCACCCTTCTTTCTTCTTCTGAAAGTCATCTTTCTTACTGCGATATCAGCTAAGTAGATAATGACAGACAATAACAAGATATAGACATTAGTAGACAAATAACTTGCATGTACTTTTTCATCATCAGACATCTTATACTGAATATTGTCTACATCATATAAATCTCCACCGGCTTGTTTTGTGAGACTATAGAGTAAATCATTTGAGTTGTCATCGAAGAAATTGAATTCTTTTGAATAATCGAAATTGATAAATACTTTAGAAGTAACAGATTCCATTTTTCCACTGTCACCAGTTCCTGTATAAGTCAATTCAGCTTTATATTGACCTGTTGTAGGTGTAGAGATGACTGCACTATAAGTTTCACCATCGAAAGTCAAAGTATAGTCAGTAGATGTATTAGTATTAGAATCAGTAATCTTAGCCGTCAATGTAGCATCATTCTTGCTGACATTAGGAGAAACAGACAAATTGACTGATGAACCATTGGGAGTATAAGACACACTCAAGATTGAATCTGTATGCTTGTCTGGCAAGCTTTGAGAAATCATATTCTTGAAGAAGGTCTTTCCAGCTAAAGTTCCACGCAATGTATTAGTCCAACTCTTATTCGTTCCACCTATCGAGGAACTGAAGGTAGAGACTTTACCAAGTCCGTAATTCCAATAAGCATACAAAGGAACTGCGATAACACTTGCTGAATAAGTACTATCCATCTTTACGTACTGAACAGAAAGAACAGTTGAAGCACCATCTTTACTTCTAGAATAATAATATCCACCGATAGAACCTAACTTATTCACGACACCTTGCAAAGTTTTATCCTTCTTCAACAAGTATTGGATCTCAGCGTTTTCATTAATTTCTACTTCATCTATCGTCTCATTAGTGACGAAGCTCTTCATGATGTTGGATAGATTAAGAATTGAGCTGCTATCCAAGTATTGGAAACGTCCATTTCCTAACTTTGCCAATCTCTTCAATAAAGCAACACCATTCTTATAACCGATATCGATGAATGAACAAGAAATGTTCTCATTGCTGATATTGATAACTTTATCTCTCAAAGATTCATCAGTATCGGAAGATTGACCATCGGTCAAAGTAATGATGCTCTTGTATTCAGCAGCAATACCCTTGATTTGACCATAAGCAGCTTCCAAACCTTTGAGCATTTCTGTTCCACCACCAGAGGTAATTTTGTTTTCTATGTTCTTGATGATTTCATTTCTACCATCTTCAGAAGTAATAGAAGTCATAGGCTGAACAATAGTGACGTTAGATTCAAATGTGACAACTGAAATCTGATCACCCTTATTCAACAATTTAACAACTTCCTTAGCACCCTCTTTAGCATTGCTTAAACTTGCACCGGACATTGAACCAGAGCTATCGATAAGAAGGACGATAGCTCTAGAATCACTAGGCTGTGATTGAACAGGGAGCATATCGTTATAAGTGCTAAGCGATACATCCTTGGTATCATCCTTATAATCCATCAAATGAGTATTTCCTAAAGTAAGTACACTCTTTCCATACTCTCTAACAGCAATATTTAAGTTAGAGATGAATTTATCGTAGTTTTTAATAGTCTTCATATCGACATTCGACAATACGATTTCATCGTATTTGATAAGTTCGGTTAATTCAGTAGGAACTTTAGTAAATCTAGTGCTATTTCCTTTAATTTGAGCATCGACTTTAGTATTGGAGCTAAATCCACCCAAGGCTTTAAATTGAGTCAACTCATCCGCAGTATTACCAATAAAGAGCAAGTTGAACTTATCACTTACATCTTGAGTAAATAATCTTGAATTGTTCTCTGCGAAAGTATCCAAGAATCCGACATCTTTTGTTGCTGATACAACAACTTTATAGTTATATGTTCCAGCGATAGATGTATCTAGAGTAAAGCTGACGATATTCACACCATTAGATAAATGAGTATCTTTAGATTGGCTCACTTTGTCTTTCAAATACAAACTAACTGTAGCATTAGTATCATCGGTAGCATTGATCGTCACATCGACTTGCTCATCTCTATTTAAGAAGGTGCTATCGTTATAAGCTAATGAAGTCAAAGAAACTTCATGAGTATAATCGGCATCGATATCTACAGCATCCAAATGAATACCTTTACTCATGATTGTCGACATTGCATCGACAGCAGAGTTATCAGTTTCAACACCATCAGATATCAATGTGATTCTCTTGATGACATTTTCATCAAACTGAGTTACAGTGAAATCCAATGCACTCTTTATATCTGTAGCAGTATAGTCAAAACTTTTATTGCTATAAGCATCTTTGATCGAATTGAATCTTTCACCAGGTTTGGATAAAACAACTGCATTTCTTCCAAAGGCTATAACACCGACTTTAGTGCCTGGTACTTTCTCAGCTTCTTCCTTAGCTTTATTGATGGCTTTGTCAATCTTAGTCTGTGATTCCTTAGTACTGGCAGAAGCATCAGCGAGAATATAAACATCAGTGTTGCTATTAGTGACGAGTATCTGTGGATTTGCAAATGCAAAGGATAGAGAGACACACAACAATAAATGAAGAACTAAAGAAATTATATTCCTCTTGTTGTATCTCTTCTCTTTCTTCATCATGAAGAATCCGACGATAACACCAGCCACCAAAGGGATCATTATAAATAATAACCACGGGTTCCAAAATTTAAAATTGCTCATGTCCGTACAGTATCCAATCCGTCAAGAAGAAGACTACAGCAACAATGACGAAAGGAAGAATATCGTCATAGATTGCATTAGCCTTTTGCTCTTGGCTATTCTTAACAATCGACCTCTGCTTGCCATCAGCTTTCAAAGGATCACTCTCATCACTAGGATATGCAGAGTAGAAGTTGACAACTTTCTCTCTTCCAAAGTAATTAGTGACTTTGACTGAATAAGTTCCAGCCTCTTCAAGCTTATATGTTGTCAAATCAGTCTTGCTGATAGGTTCTTCTTTGCCTGATGGAGTAGTAACTACAATAGTCTTAGCATTGTCAGGCAAGGAGAATGTAACTGTATCTCCAGCCTCGTATTTGAAAACATCCAACACCTTAGGATTCGAATAAGAAATGAAGTTTCTCATCAAGATAATGTAATCGGCCAACATAGGAAGATCTGAGTGTTGCAAGTCGAAATTACATACGATTTGTCTCTGATTGTTATCGTTCTTTCCAGCAAAGATGAAAGGAACATTGTCACAAGAGAGAAGAACTGTGAATTTGTTGTTCAAGGTATAACGTTTATACTGACCGACTTTAATAGAATTTTTCATTGACAAATTCTTTGTCAATTGTTGGAAAATAAGGTCACTAGAATTGCTTGTATATTTAGCAAGAGCACCAGGATCGACAGGCTTTACCTCTTCCTGAAGCACGAATCCACAGCCTTTAACACTGTCGACATTGAATAGCCAAACAGCACCATCGGCAGGAAGTTGCTTGGGCGAATATCCATCGAAAACATAAATATCAAATCCTGTAATTGAATACAAAGCATATTGAGAAGATTCCATGACTTCACAGTAAATTCTACAATTGTTTGAATTCAAAGCAGAGAATGCTGCCTCGAAATACAAAGGATTAGAACTTACCAACAATATCTTAGTGATATCACCTTCACTACGATACAAATAATAATCGTTATCTTCAGGAAGTTTGTCTTCATTTAAGACACTAGCTTTGATAGACTCATAAGTCTTATAGTTTCCAGCCAAATCAGGAATATCGACACTGATATCGCTCAATTTACCTTTTTCTACATTTAGTCTCTTTTGGCCCAATGATTTATCATTGACAAAGAACTCAACTTTAATCTCAGTATCTTCAACATATGATATGACCTTAGTTTTCAAAGTCATAACTTTCTTCCTTGAATCATATGAATATTCAAGGTTTTTGATAGCGTAATTGTTATCTTTAGAGCTAACATCCAATACTTTGAGATTATCACCAGGATTCTCACCCAAATCGATAGTTTCATCAGTAGCGATGTAACAAAGACTTCCTTTATTTTCTGAGACCATGGATTGAGCTATACTCAAAGCATTATCCAAATTTGAATTGTTATCATCAATCACAGCATTATCGATAAACGAGTTAAATATATCGACATCTGAAATGTTTTGACAAACAGCTTTGGTGCTAGAATCAGCTAAAATCAATGAAAATGTACATCCGTTGGTGCTATTAGCAACGACATCTTTAATCTTTTCCTTAGCGACATCGAATTTAGTCTTAGTATCGTCATCAGCACTCTTCATCTTCATACTAGCTGAAGAATCCAAGATGAAGACTATGTTATCAGCACCATTCTTAAAAGAGAATATAGGCTGAGCCAAAGAGAAAGCCAAGAATACTATTGCGCAGCATTGAAGGATCAATGCTAACAATTTAGAAAAAGTATTGATAGGATTTTTCTTCTTGATAAACTTCTTACTGAGTTCCCAAACGTAGCTGGAAGAAACAGTATCTTCCTTATACTTATTCAGCAAGATATAGATGACGATAAGTACAGGAATAGCGAGGAGCAATAAAAGTCCCCAAGGATATTGAAAGCTCATTTTATCACCCCCTTGCTGATCATCTTATCTAAGAACAATTCTCTCATAGGCATTGAAGTCGGATAGAAAATATAGTCAGCTTCACGAGAAGCACAGAAGTGAGATAAGTTATCTTTGATATATTCCAAAGCAGCTGTGTAAGCCTTCAAAATATCTCTACTTACGTTTCCTTTATAAAACCTATCTGAATCCTCACAATCGTAGAGAAGACTCTTACCACGAGCGGTAGGATTTATCTCTTCGTTTGCCAATAATTGAATACAAAGAACATCTCTTCTCTTTTGTCTCAAATAGTCGATGGCATCAAAATAATTGTTATCGGTTAAGAAATCAGAAATGATGATACTTTTTCCATCACCATATCCAACTTGGCTCTTAATGATAGCATCGCTGATGAAGCTATCACCACCGAACTTTATCTTGTTGAGACTCGATACACTTTGAAGGAATCTCTCTTTACCGACTATTTTTTCAAACAATGGTTCGACTCTATGTCCGTTGATAGTATAAATAGAAACTCTATCCATCTCAGAAACAGACAAGTACGCAAGCGTAGTAGCTAAGCGTAATGCAAAATTACTTTTGTTATAGAAAGACATAGATCTAGAAGTATCTATGTAGATTCTAGTATTCATCTGCTTTTCATCCAAATAAAGCTTGATGTATAACTCTTCAAATCTACCGTAAATATTCCAATCTATCTTAGTAATATCATCCCCTTCGATATACTTCCTATAATCCGCAAATTCACATGAAGAGCCATATTTCTTGGATTTATGCGATCCACCGAACAAGCCGGCTACATTGTCTTTGACAGCCATCGAGAATAGCTCGACTTGTTGCAAAAATTGCTCATCAATAATTTGTTTCATAGGCTACTTAGCCTTTCTATTCTCTTTGATAAGTAATCCTATTACATCATCGACAGACAAATTATCATTAATTGCGTTGTAATTGACTTTGATTCTGTGTCTCAAGACAGGGAAAGCCAAAGCATCGATATCATCATAAGAAACATTATAGTTTCCTTCCATCAAAGCCTTGATCTTACCACCAGTGATAAGAGCCTGACAGGCTCTAGGTGAAGCACCAAACTTAACATATTTTCTAGCGACTTCAGAAGTCTCATCAACTTCAGGGTGAGTTTTGTGGACGAGTCTCATAGCATAGTCCAAGACATCTTGAATCACAGGAACTCCGACAGCAAACTTTCTCATTTCCAAGATGGTGTTTCCATCGACGACAGGTGTAGCCTTTTCAGATTGATCAGCTTGTGTCATCGTGACGATGTCACCCAATTCTTGAACTGAAGGATAATCCATAGTCAACTTAAACATAAAACGGTCCATCTGAGCTTCAGGCAAAGGATAAGTACCATCTTGTTCGATAGGGTTCTGAGTAGCCAAGACGAAGAAAGGCTCTACCATAGGATAGTTAACACCACTAACTGTAACCTTATGCTCCTGCATGACCTCCAACATAGCTGCTTGAGTCTTAGGAGTAGTACGGTTAATTTCATCAGCTAAGACAATTTGAGCAAAGATAGGTCCTTTTTGGAAGGAAGTAGTCAAATTACCATCTGCACCTTTTCTGATAACATTAGTACCAGTGACGTCGTTAGGCATCAAATCAGGAGTAAACTGAATTCTGGAGAATGGCAAGGACAATGTTTGTCCCAATGAACGAACTAATCTTGTTTTTCCAGTTCCAGGAACACCTTCGAGCAAGACGTTACCACCAGCGATAATAGCGGTAATAACATTGTCTATAACATCATCCTGACCTACGATATCTTTGTGAACCTCTTCTTTAATCTTAGCAATAGATTCACTAAATTCTTTAAGCATTTCTTCGTTTTCCATGTTTGAGTTTCCCCTCTTTAATATTAAATATGTAATCTAAGTCTAATTACCACCCTGTCCAGCATTATTGCCAGTTCCAGAGTTGTCGCCAGTTCCAGTGCCTGTTCCGGAATTGTTTCCACTTCCGGATCCGGAGTTATCTCCGGAATTATCGCCACCATACAAATACTTGAAGTAATCAGAGACAGAAGAATCTACATCGCTATCGCCAGAGTCTTTAGCATCGTTAGCGGCTTGACCTTGGTAATCTTTGATAACTTCACCATAACTCTTGGATCCCTCATCTCCGGTGTAAACCTTATCGTTTCCTCTATAGTTGGTGTTTCCTTCTCCACCACCAGCTCCATCTCCTTTGCCTTCACCTTTTCCTTCACCTTGCTGTCCGCCACTTCCTTGACCTTGGCCATTGCTTTGAGAACCGTTTTGGCCATCGCCTTTGTTTCCTTGATTATTACCTTGGTTTCCTTGATTACCTTGTTCACCTTGATTGCCCTGGTTACCTTGGTTATCGTCTTGATCACCACTATCACCATTGCTTCCGCTGTCACCATCATTGCCTTGGTTACCTTGATTACCTTGGTTACCGTCTTGATCGCCGCTGTCGCCAGGCTTACCATCACTAGAACCACCATTACCGCCACCGCCATTTTGAGTAGGATCGATAAGATCTTCCATCTTTTTCTTTACTTCTTCAGCTAAGGCAGTGTTGCTATTTTCGATTTGAACATCAGTAATTAAGTCAGATAAAGCTTGTTCGAAAGCAGTATAAATACCCTGTTTCAAAGTAGTGATTTTTGCACCGTTAGAGCTACCACATGCCTTGGCCTCTGGAGAGTAAGCTTTGAGCTTTGTGCTCAATATATTGAAGATTCCATAGATTTCATCGGTAGATTCAACCTTAGAAGCTTTCAAAGAATCATCGATATGAGCTGCCCAAGTATCCAAATAGCTACCTAACTTTGCTCCATCAGAACGAATATCGCTCAATGAATAAGGCTTCAAATATTCGTTTCCATCTGGATACATAGTGAGATATCCATCTTTATCTTTGTTAGTGGCTGACTTCTTTATTTCAGTGTTGTCTTCCAACCAGTGGAATCCATCAGTGATGATTTGGTTATCGGATATTCCAGTGTCACCATTGAACATTCCGATTCCGACCTTAATAAAGAATGTATCGCCGTGTGTTTGAAGTGCAAGACCGATTTCCTCTTTGACGTTTACTCTATTCAAAGCATCATCGACTTGACCTTGAGCATCTCTAACTTTCTCAGTTCTAGAAGCGATATCAGTATCATTCTCCAAATCAGCTTGTAGTTTTTCTAAAATTGCAAACAATTCTTGTTTGAATTCCTCAGAAGCATCCGATTTAGAAATGTAGTCCTCGATGTCTTTGATGATATCATCAGTACGATCATTGAAGTCTTTGCCGTTATTTCCAGGATTTACAATCGTATTAAATCCTTCTTTAATTTGATTTGTAAATAAAGAAGTAGTGAGTAAGGAAGCTCCTAAGACTATTGCAGGTAAAGTCCAAACAGCAAGCTTTACAGTCATCTTCTTAGGATTTTGCTTCTTGACTTCAACTTTAGCATCTTCTCTTTGCTTGTCGATCAAGAATGAGCTCTTTCCTTGGAACTCCACCATTGTTGCACATTTCTCTTTGAGATCGTAAGTGGAGTCGATTCTCTTTGCAACATCGCCTTCCTTAGGATTCTTGACAACGCAGTAAATAACTGCAGTTACCAACATAGCTAACACTCCACCACAGACCTCAATTGTGATATAAGGCCAGGTGGTCAATTTAGCCAACAAAAAGGACATTACAAGGATTGCAGATACGGCCAATCCCAAAGCCAATCCCCACAAAGAACCTTTAATAATGTTCTCTAAAACAAGTTTTCTTTTATATTGTTTTAACATAAGCTAACTCCTTTCTACATAATGGACAAAAGCTAATTCAATTTTTAAATATTTATATCAACTTTAATTTAACTTCTCTCCACATTTCCTCGCTCTTTGAGCTACTAAATATTAACACTAAATATAAAACTAATCAAATAAATAGGTTGAATATACTTTGTATTCTTGCTGAAAGTACTTTCATACCATTTTCTAAGCAATATTTAGGCCTTTTCGAATGCAGTCAAAGTCATAGCGACTTTAACTTCTGACCGGATTGAAGGAATAATAGTCACAAAACATATTCTTCCGTCTTTTTCACAATTAAAGAAAAGAATAGGTTTGAACGAAAGAATTTCTCTCATTAATTTGAGAGGTCTTTTTTTATACATTTGTAACATTAGGGTTTTAAAATTTGGTATAATAAAAAATATAAGAACAAAAGGAGGTGGGGAAAATCATGAAATGGGAAATTAGATATTATTTAACTGAGACAGCTTTTAAAAGCGGAGTAGTTGCATATAAAGAAGTAATTAATGGTGATAGAAACTTTGCTGTAAATTGGGCTCAAAATAAGATTAAGCACTCTAACTTTAAGTTCTATGATTTAGTTCAAAAATAATAAGTTAAAAAAGATGAAACCTCTCATTAATTTTGGAGGTTTCTTATGGAATGAAAGCGAAAGTCTATTTTCATAATGCTAAGCCATAGACCAAAATACCTCATTCTTTAATTGTTGGATATAGATTAGATAATTTGATATCTGCTCAAAAAGAGTTAAATGAAAAAACAAGTGTTGCATCGTTAAAAGGATGTGCTTCAAAAATTGCTAAAGACAGGAAAAGATACATTGGTAGCGCAAAAATTAATGATGTTAGAAATGATGTTGCAATAGCTATCAATGAATATAATTCATTTATTGTAAATAAGGAGCAATTGGATGAGCAAGATACACTTGATAGAAAAGCAAAAGATGAATGGGAAGATAAAGTAAGAAAGAATGGTATTTTATTAGATATATAGTGAGTTATTGTCCTTTGTAAAGATGAGCGGAGTAACGATTATATTGGAGGTGAAAAAATGAAGAAAGAATTAAAACAATATGATATTAATAATCTTTACAAAGTATTAAGAAAACACGATATTGAAATTTTAAAGCATTATAATCATGATGAAATTTCAGATAACGATTATTTCTTTTATGGAATCAATAGTGATATTGTTTCTAACACATTAAATATTCTTACTAATTATCTATCAGGAAATATAGAATCAGCAGGTGTTGATTTGAGTGCCAGAATTATTCTTGAAGCAATGGTTATTCTTAGAATGGATGGTGCTGGAGCGATATCAGATAATCAAAAGAAGATTTATAGGTACTTATATGCCTATGTTGATGCTGATAATTTTCACTCTGTTATGAAAGATTTGCCAGAAGAATTTAAACACGAAAATCTAAAGAAAATGGTAGAAGATAAAGAAAAGGCAAAACAAGCTATGCTTGAGCATTTTGGTTGTACCGAAAAAGATTTGAAAGATAGAAAAATGTCTATTGATGACCCTTGCTTTTATCTAAAATCTAAGTTAAGAGAAGATATTAGATTTTCAAAACCTTTGGAAAAGTATCCACTTGGTGATGGAAGTGAAATTCAATCATATGAATTTTTCTCAATGTTTATTCACCCTAGATGTGAAATGCATCCAAAAGTCCAAGAAGGTTTTATGAGAATAAGGAAAACATATATTGACCAGGTGTTGAATTATGTGTTTGAGTATTTGAAAGCCTGCAATTTGTTGGAATATGAAGATGATGCTTTAGATTTTGACCACGAGTTTTTCTATAATCCATTATTAATTAATAACGTTAATAATGTAAAACAATTTGAATATCTAATTCATTTAATAAAGAACCAAGTATGTGATCTTCCATCTGGATATGATGTATTTACATGGCAATTTTTAGAAAAAGTTAGATATCTAGTTATTGATATGATGACTTCTCTATCACTTGGATATAAAGAACATGTTATAGCAATATTTAAATCATTTTTAGAAGAATATAGTGTGTTCTTTGCTATTGGTTCTGCTAAATCTCAAAAAGATTATGATTACTTAAAGAAAGCATATTGGATTTCTTCAAGAATTCAACTTGATGCTCATTTTCAAGAGTTGGGGATTGAAGGAAGTTCGACTTCAGAAGATGACATTAAAGATATTTATGAAAACTATTATAAAGAAAAATATAATATGAATAAGTACGAAAGTTTCTATTGGAAACTTAGACGTAATAGTTTGTTCTTTCTTGAAAAGGATAAAAAAAGTTTTAATAAACATGTAAGAGCATTAATTGAAGATGTGTTCATTAATGATGAATTTACAAGTAAAGATGTTATGACTCTATATAGAATTTCAAAAGATATGAGTCACGCTAGTGGATATAATTTCAATGCAACAGCTGGAATGGTAGATGCTTGTTCACAAAAGGTTTTAATATATACATATGAATTGATTATTCATTTTGTGTTAAGTTCCTCTGAAGTATTAGCAGAACATGGCATAAAAACTGATGTGAGAATAATCGTGGATTTCTTGAAGACTTTAATATCTATTCATTCCGATGCACTGGATAAAATATATAAAGAACATATGGATTTCCAATACAAAAATAACCCTGTTAGTTAGGAACAATTATGTTTGGACTTACAATGATTAAAGATTACTTAAATGAAATCCTAGATGGTTCTAAAACTTTTGATGCAAGAAGTTATCCAACAAATAAAAGAGGTAAGATTGCATTATTAGATTCTAGATCAATGAAAATATATGGAACTATTGAACTGGTTGGATGTAGAGAAATAAGCGCCGAAGAATATTGCTCTTGGCATCAAACTGGTAGATTCAAAAATCTTATATTTCAAGTTGATGATGAGAATAAGAAGTACTATGCTTTTGACTTTAAGAATCCCCAAAGACTAGCTAAACCAATTAAAGTTTATGCTGAGAAGCATACTTGGGTAGAGATACCAGATAATACTGAATTCTATTATATGGATTCTTTGTTTTGATTGGAGGAACATTAATGGAAAAGAATGAATTGCAATTATTATCAACATCATATGCGCCTATAATTAAAGATTTGATTGAAAAAGATGGTAAATTCTTCATGTTCAAAGAAACCATAAAGTGGGCTTTTAACTATGGTGAAGAAAGTGCAGTAATAGCAGCAGTTGGAAATGATAATGTTATTCAAATTAATTTATTTTCACTTATGAATCATTATATGAATAAAGACTTGTATACTGTTGAATATTTTTTGCTTCACGAAATTAGGCATATATTCCAACATCTAATTATTGATGATTATCAGAATGGAAGAAAAGTGCCTTTTGATTCTAAATTGGTAGAACAATGGATATTCGAAGATAATAAAGAAAACTATATTAAAGCGTTGGATGAAAATGGCAATGAGAATGAGGGTTACTTTAAACAAGATATAGAGATAGATGCATATGCATTTTCTTTGGCAGTTATGAAGTATAAATATGATAAAAAACTAATCCAATATCTATACGTTCCACATCAATTTGGAGATGCATTTTGGAGCATAGTTAACGATTGGATTAGGTACTTTAAAAAAGAAAATATATAATTTGTCAGCATTACAATAGTCACACACCCTGAAAAATAGGGGGTTGTCAGCATTTATCATAATTACACCCATGTTGAAATAAGGAACATCAAACTTCAAGCTATTCTTCATAATTAGTTTGACATCATCTTTCCAATCAGTTCTAGTAACCGAAGTGAAGCTAGGCAAATAAAAAATCTTAATATCTATTCCTTTAGAATCTGCCTTAGTAGTAGCTTGCTTCTTACTTTGATAAGTAATTTTAAAATAAGATCCATCATCATTTGTTTTAGCAGCAGTTAAAGATGGTGATTTATAATTTCCAAAAGGATTATAAGTCACACAGTGTAGCCTGCTTTTTCTAATATTTCCTTGACTCTATATATCAAAAGTGATGAAGCAATAATCCTTTCACTCTTGAAAACCGAAGGTAAAATATCACTATATTTTTAAATGCCAAATCTCATAATAAAATATCCAGCCCCTCAAGGGGCTGGATATCGACTAAAAGTATCTAAAAAGTTGAAATAGAGTATTTATTGAGATACTGTTTAAGCCTTGTCGACTGCAGTCAAAGTCATAGCGACTTTGATTTCAGTTCCGATGTTAGGCTTGATATCTACAGTACATATTCTTCCATTCTTCTCACAATAGCCGGTTAAAGACTTATAAACGACATCGTTACTGACTATGTAAGTTTCAAATGTATGCCAACCAGCAGCATCGAATGCAGTCTTAGCAGCTGCAATTTCAGAATCACCACCATAGTTATATCCAGTAACAACCAATTGATTGCTAGAGCTATAATAAAATGTATATGGTTCATCTACACCCATATTGAAGTAAGGAACATCGAAATTCAACTCATTCTTCATTCTTTGCTTCACATTTGTGTGCCAATCTGTTCTTGTGACGGAAGAGAAGTTTGGTAAGTAGAAGATAGTAGCTTCGATTCCATTCGCATCACTGGCTTCAGATGAATAATTGCTTTGATAAGTAATCTTGAAATAAGATCCATCTGGATTTGTCTTAGTAGCGACAACTGAAGGATATGTGTAGTATCCGAACGGACTATAAGTAGTCTCAAATCCAGCTGCCTCTAAGGCTTCTACCGCTTTATTTACATAAAGAGGTGAGAAGACTGTATTTCTTGTATATAGTCTAAGTTTTCTATTCCAATTGATTAAATCTGATGGAGTAGAAATACCCATATCTTCACCTAATCCTGTTGTAGGAAGATAGATGAACGGATCGACTGCATGATTTTGGAACAAATAATTCATCTGATAAACGATATTTTCATTATTAGAAGCATTAGCCTTAGTCAATGATGCCCAAGTTGAAGGTGTAGTAGAGAGATTAGATACGGTCAAATCATGATAAACACTCATTGTTATTTTGTCAGAATACTTCTTCACCAAGATTCTAATCTGACTTCCATCACTCAACATCTTATATCCGCCCATACAATCCTTAGATGTAGAAGAAAATGCAGAGCAATAATCAGCGTGCCAGCCTCCATCAGCAGTATCAGCATCCAGTTTAGTCTTAGCCAATTCCAATACATCATCGTTCCAATCACTTCCAGTGATAGTGATAACATTCATAGTTGTACCTATGGTCTTCGTTGCAACAGAAGGTAAGACTGTTCCCAAATAGACATATGGAATAGCAGATTCGCTTCCAAATTCCTGTGAGAAAGCAGTCTTTATTTCAGCGGTCCACTCCTTACCATTTTCAGGAATGAATCCTTCCTGATAAGTAATCTTGATATAAGGAACATCAGTTGAAATGTCCCTAGCTATATGAAGAGTTAAAATATCTTTATTAGCTAGTTTATACGTGAAGTAAAGGGATGTGCCATAGGATCTGCTCGAATCATAAACGAATCCTTTATCTGAAGAGAATGCTGCTTTAGCATTAGTGAATATCTTGCTATCATATGCATTTCCATAGATATTGAATTCCCTGATCTTTGCATCATATGTATACATAGGATATTTTGTTCCCAAATATAAGTATGGAAGATCAAAATCCTCACCATATGCTGTATGCAAAGCATTAGTGATTTCACTAGTCCAAGCGGTAGGAGCATTGTCCTCATCGTATGTTTCATCATATGAAATTGTATTTGAAATAGAAGGACTATAAGAACTATTAGAATACTTGAAGGAAATCTTCAACGTTCTACCATCATCAAAGGCCTTAGTAGCATACAAACCTTTAATATATGCTTCATCATGAGAATACAAAGAAGTACACATCGTCAGCTGGGTGTCCCATCCAGCAGCATCGAAAGCATCCTTTGTATTCAACATGAAGCTTTCAATATTGTCGTAGCTAAATTTTAGATTGAATTCCAAACTACCATCAGCAAACTTGATTTCATCTTCTGTACTGCCTGTATCAAAGAAAGGAATAGATACATTTTCACCTAAAGTCTTTATGACAGACTTAGCTCCTTCAGACCAATCAGTAGCAGTAGTTGCAGGCATAACAGCAGACTTAGCTATTTCGATATATGCAGTTTCGTCATCGTCTTCTCCATCCTTGAATAAAGCAACCTTATAAACATTTCCGTTGATTTCCTTGAGAGCTATTCTTTGAACCAAGCATCTCTTCGAGTAATCCGTAGATGAATCGAAATCCTTTATCAAAGTCCATCCACTATCGGAATCATATGCAGTATCGAATAACTCGATAATCTTTGCATCATACTTTCCACCACAAATGATGAAGTTAGGATCATATTTATCCACATCACCATCCACATAAGGAGTTGTAGTTCCTATATATACAAATGGAATTTCATCCATTCCATCCGCGTACTTAGCTGTGAATTGAGTTTTGAGATCATCCGGCCATGCAGTCAGTGAAGAAGGTGTGAATATTTCAGTCCTGGAAACTGCAAAAATAGGATCTCCATCGATGTTCTTCTTGATGACAGCCTTGTAATCATTGATTCCAACAGTTTTACTGAACGTCTTGCTTGTCTCTTCAGCTGTATCATCAGCCTCTGCTTCAGCAACTTGCTCAGTCCAACCATCACCCTCAAGTGTCTCTTTGGCCTTAGTCAAGAGAGAAGCATCCCAAAGTTTCCCTTTCAAATATAATTTTCTTGAATTTGTATTGTAAGAATCAACTTCAGGGCTGACTGTTCCTAAATAAATATAAGGTAAAGTAAGTCCACCCAAAGACTTAGCTATGTTATCTTTGACAGTCTTAGACCAGTGATCCTGGTTAGTGTTATCGAACTTTTCATCCAAAGATACGACCACCTGTGCTTTATTATGATATGTACCTAAAGTAGCTACTAATACACTTCCATTATCAGCAGTATAAGTGGCAGTATACTTGCTCATATCCTGTGGATCTTGTGCTACAGTCCAGATAGGATCAGCAAAAGTTTCTTGGAAGATATCACATACTTGGTCGTCCCAAGTACCACCAGTGATAGTCATGACCTTTGTAGCATCAGCTGAGAAATCGATTTTATAATTCTTAGTTCCTAAATAGATAAAAGATATGATATCAAAGGCACCTAAATAGTCACTCATATCTTCCTTTTCTTCATCTGTCCAATCACTTACGGAAGTATCATCAAATTTTTCAGACCAATATGCACGTAATTCAAACAAACCATCTTTGTTCGCTTCGACTATAACATCGATGTCAATCTTGTCGCTATTTGCGACAAAAATGCTATTGACAACCATACAGCCCCAATCATAGCTGATATAAGTATCCTTAGCATCTTGAAGGTTGGATGAAACAAACTTATTTCCGACCAAAAGAAGATAGGACTTATATCCATCATTAGCATCATCACTTACATAAGATACGTCTATGCTTTTACCGATATCGATATAAGGAAGAATATTACCTCCTAAATACTGAACCATGCTAGCAGTAACTTCCTCAGTCCAAGGTGAATCCTCTGGTTTGATGATATCGGGATCATCTTCTTCATCAGGGGTAGAAGAGGTAATTGTAGTTTGGCTTCCGCCACCCGCACCTGTATCAGATTTAGGGACGTCAGGATTAGGTGTAGCAGTAGAAGGCTTACCAGTATCAGTAGCCTTAGGGGTCGACACTGTACTAGTTGGTTTAGTAGGATTACAACTAGTCAAAAGAATAGGTAACAATAATGCTGAAAAACTTAAAATTTTTCTATATTTCATATGACACATTTCCTTTCGCTCTTTTGAGCTGAAAATATAATAACACAACATTTTTAAATGTTAATACCTTTATCAATTTAATTTATAATTAAGTATACAAACCTAAAAGTGTTAAGTTTTATTTTCTATTTGAGTTATCTACTTTAATTTTGCTAAGTGATATACAAAAATAAGCTACTGAGCTTTAGAAGCTCAATAGCTTATATAAATTTATATAGAAAATTAAATAATTGCTGTTTAACTAATCATTAAATTCAAAGGATGGATGGACATTCTTTACAAATGTAATTCTAGTTTTAAAATACTGGAAAGTAGAATAAGTCCAATATATTTCAAAAATAACATTTATTTCATAGCATTGTCGCAAGAATTACCTTCACTCGAACTACCATAATATCCCAGGTTATTATGCCCTTCCTTGACAGTCCATCCTGCATCAGTCAAGACTTGAGCAATATCATCCATTTGATTCTCGTCGTAGTTCATCGCATTGATATAAACCAATAAATATTTAAAGTTGTTAAGATAAGAAAAACTGCTGAATCCTTATAGGAATCAGCAGTTAATTATCATTTTTTCTATCTATTAAATAATAAATTTAGAATCAAATCTTTGTATTGAATAAGTAACACTATAAATAGCACTTGAAGAATATTTGCAATACAAATTAGGCTTAGCTGTAAAAACAAACGCATCATCACCTATTGTTTTTGTTGCTGTAATTACTTTTGTTAAAGCATAATATTTAGAGCTTGGAATCTCATATGACATAGATGTCGACCAACCATCCGCAGCCAATATTGTAGTAATTTTGCTAAACTCATCTGCATCATAATTATATCCAGTAAAATAAATTCTATCAGAGGTAGCAGTAGTTGCCGATGGCGAAGCATATAAAGTCACGTATCCAGTTTTACTAACTCCTATATTGAAATAAGGAAGAACAAATCCAAACTTTGTTTCCATATATCCTTTAGTCTTATCATTCCATTCAGTTATAGAAGAATATTTTGAATATGAAGGCAAATAAATAATTTTCACATCATATCCAGGTTGAGTCGGCTTGGTGGCAGTTGCACTAGGATATGATGATGAATTTGTAGAAATATGAATATAGAATTGAGATCCATCTGTATTTTTGATATGAGCAATTATTGATGGGTAAGCTCCATGACCAAAAGCATCCAAATCAATTTCATATCCAGCATTTTCAAGGGTATCAGCTATTCTATACAAATTTGATGGTGCAAATTCAACATTATATAAATTGAAACGAACACACTTATTTGAAGTTTCCGTTGTTGTCGATGACACGTTAGGTAACTTTAATCCATCTTTTAAGAGTAAGAATTCTGGAATAGTTTTATTGTCAAATACTGATGCCATAACAGTACTCAACTTTTTAGAATCACTGGTCGCAGTAGCATCAGTTAAATCATTCCAGGTTTTAACTGTAGCAGTCGAGTCCACTTTATCATAATAAATGTTTAATACGATAGGAGTTTTAACATTATTAATAGTCGCAGAATTTTTCTTCAATTCCAAACGCAAAGCAGAATGATCACTGTAGATTTTATAAGCTTGAATAGATTGAGTAGTTTCTTTAACTATTTTAGCATGCCATCCACCATCCGTTGTATCAGCATCTAACTTTTCTTTAGCCAAATCTATAACTTCACTATTCCAAGTAGAACCAGCTAATTGAACATATAATTCATCAGTTACTTTCTCATTCTTAGTAATATAAGGAGTAGCTGTTCCTAAGTATATGAAAGGAATGCAAGTTTCACCTTTTAAATCATCCTTTAAAATAGTCTTTACATCAGTAGACCAATCAGTAACTGTTCCATCGTAGAAAGCTTCAACATCAGTCAAAGTAATCAAAGGTCTTGAATTAGATTTGGATAACTTTACGGTTAAAGATTTTCCATCAGATGATGTCTTCGTCGCATTTAAATTGGTTGCGTTTGTAGTTACATTATTAATAGTAAAACCATTATCTATAAGAACTTGTTTTGCTTCTGTAATAACAGGGTTAGTCTGAGTATCTCCCCAGTCTCCACCCCAAATTTGCATTGTTTTACTAGTTTCATTGTAAGTATGAATAGGACGGTTTGTACCTAAATAAATATAAGGTAACACTGATCCAAAATTTGTCTGCATAGCTTCTTTCAAGCTATCACTCCAGTCAGTAGGTGCGTTTTCCTTATCGTATGTAGCATCAAAGCCGGCAGTTATAGTTGTCTTTTGACCAGATTTTTTTCCATTTCTTCCTAATTCAGCTTTTACAAATACTTCTTCACCACCAAATGTCTTAGTCGCACAAACTTTATCAATATAACACTCAGAAATATAAGAAGCAGTGAAGAAGAAATCACCACGATAAGTTAGTGTGACATCCCATCCAGCTGCTTTAAATGTATCATAGAAGTCTACTAAGTGAGATACAGCGTCATCATGAGCATATGTATTATTGATAGTCAAAACTCCATTACCAAATTTAATTTCATCAGCATCTTTTCCTGTATCGAAGAATGGAATTTCAACATCACTTCCTAAAATACTAGAAACAACTTCTTTTGATTCAGCCGTCCAATCAGTATTAGCTGTTAAAGAACTATTAACAAATTTTCTAATTTCAAACGATGTAGTTTTGTTTTCATCTTTTCCAGTTGTGAATAATCCAACTTTATATGTAGCATCTAAATTGTCAAATTTTTTCACCGCTGCTCTATAAACATAAGTGCCACGTGATGAATCCTTAGAATAAGTATTCATTTCACTTGCTACATACCATCCGTCTTCTTCAAATACTTGGTCGAATAAAGTTACGACTTTTTCATTATATGCCCCGCCATAAATGACCATTTCACTATCATCTATATATGTAGTCGTATCAATATAAGGAGAAGCTGTTCCTAAATACATAAAAGGAAGAATTTCGTCAATTCCATCGGTGAATTTATCTGCAAACCCATCTTTAATAGCTTGAGTCCACACAGTTATTGTAGATGGATCATAGTTCTCTGTCTTAGTCACAACTAACTTAGGATAATATTCACCTTCAGTCTTTGCTGCTTCTTTTGTTAAAGTAGCTTTATAACTATCATGTTCTCCACCTAATGAAAACTCGACTTTAGTCTCACCTAATGGTGTGTCAGTATCATCGTCAGTTGCATCATCTGCTTGATCAGCTTCTACTTTATCAGTCTCAGTCTCTTTGACTTCAGTCCATCCACCATTGGTTACAAAAGCTTCTCTAGCATCATCAAAAATAGAATTGTCCCACAAACCACCTGATAAAGTTAATTTCCTTGAATTTGTATTAGTAGAATCAATTGTAGGATGAACAGCGCCTAAATAGACATAAGACAGTGTCTTACCATTGCAGATATTAGATATTTCAGTCTTGATATCTGATGGCCAGTCAGTTTGATTCTCTTTGCTGAACTTTTCATTCAAAGCTACTGTCATAGTAGCTTTATTACCTGTTCCTTTTGCTAAAGTAGCAACCACTGTGGTTCCACTCAATTCATCTGTATAGGTAGCAATTTCTTTAGATGCATCTTCAGTATCTACTTCAACTACCCAAGTAGTTCCAGCAAAAGCATCTTCAAAAACTTGATCGACTTGATCGTTCCAAGTTCCGCCAGTCACAACCATCACTTTAGAAGTGTCATCGTTAAATTCCACTGAATAATTAGTGGTTCCCAAATATACGAAAGGAATGTTGTAATACTTTCCAAAATAATCTTTTAGCTTAGTCTTCTCTTCATCCTTCCAATCAGTGACAGCTTCAGGATCAAATGGCTCTGTATAATAAGCCTTCAATTCAAACAAATCTTTATTACTAGTAACTGAAATTTGAAGATGTTGTTTCTCTGACTTAGCATAAAAACTAGTGTCATAGACCATAGTAGACCAGCTGTACCCATCGTATAAGTTTTCAGCATCTGTCAAACTTGCTTCGACAAATTTCTCGCCAGTCAATACGAGACTCGATCTATAGTTATCTTTGGAGTCATTCTCATTCCATTTAATGTCGATATCTTTTCCAATATCGATATAAGGCAAAATGTTGCCTCCTAAATACTTGACCATAGCTTCAGTGACTTCTTCACTCCAAGGAGAATCCTCTGGTTTGATGATGTCAGGATCATCTTCAGGCTCATCAGGTGTGGAAGAAGTTGTCGCTTTTACACCGGTATCAGTTTGCTTTGAAGTAGGTGTAGTATTAACAGTAGACCCAGGCTGAATAGAAGTCGGAGAAGAAAGAGTTGAACTAGTCGGATTTCCACAACTAGTCAACAACAATGGTAATAAAAAAATAGAAAATGTTAGTGCTTTTTTGTGTTTCATAATACATATGCTCCTTTTGCTTTTTAGAGCAAAAATAGTTTATCACAACGAAAAGAACTCAAGCCTTATCTTTTCTTATATTTTTATTGAAAGCGGTTTCGCATATTGCATAAATATCAAACAACTTATAAGCATTAATATAATTTTTTAACAACAAAAAAACTAGATTTTGTTTAGAAATCTAGTTTCATTCCAAATATAAGATTAGACTTTATTATTATATAATTTGGATAGTCAAAGTCACGTTTTTAACAAATCCAGAGATATTAGGAGTCATATCTAACACGAATGTTTTGCCTTCATGCTCATATTTTCCATTCAATCCCTTGTATATTGTGCCATCCTTAACTGAATAAGAATAAGAGATATCCCATCCACCGTTCTTCAAAGCTGTATATGCCTTGTCAAACTCAACTTCAGAATAGTTATAAGCAGTAATGGTCAATTTGTTAGATGAGAATTTGGACTTAAGAGTATCATTCCAAGTCGCACCCAAATCAAAGTAAGGTAATACATAGCCATTCAAATTAGAGCTCATGGCATTCTTAATATCACTATCCCAATCAGTCTTGCTGTCATCAAACTTCTCATAATTATAGATATATACCTTGAATCCATGATTGATTCCATATTTAAGATATCCATCATCATCTAAGCTCATATCACCATCACCAGGTTTGAAATCAATCACGAAATCTCCGTTATCAGTAGTCTTAGTAGCTGTAAATCCAGGCAAGGAACCTTGAGCAAAAGGATTCAAAGTAACTGTAAATCCTTTGGAAGTCAACGTTTCCATAGACTTGTAAATTGAATATGAAGTCAATTCAGTAGAATAATTATTGAATGAGACTCTTCTATTAGAAAGACCAGATTCACTTACAGAAGTGCTAGACACACTTGAATCATTCTCAGTAAAATACAAGAAGCTAGGAATATCAGCAGCACCTGTAATTCCAAATCTATCCTCTAAATATTGGGTAGCAGTGTATCCACTATACTTAATTGAGGACCAGTTAGTAGGATTCTCGTTATAAGAATGAGTGTTTTTTGTATCAAAGAATACATCCATTTCGATCTTATCATTGTCATTCTTATAAATTTTCAAACGCAAGTATTTATTATTGCCTAAAGCTTTATAAGCAGTGACTGCAGAGACTGTATTCCAGCCGCTTTCTATTTGTGTAAGTTCAGCATGCCATCCACCATCAGTTGTATCAGCATCTAACTTTTGTTTAGCCAAGTCTAATACTTCATCCTTCCAATTTCCACCGATAACACTGACTGACTTCGTATCGGAATTCATCAAAGTCTCAGCACCGGTAGTTGAATCAGTGACCTTATATTGGTTATTGGAGGCACTTACTGTAGGTGCAATAGTTCCTAAATAGATATAAGGAACAGCATTCTCACCTGTCAAATAAGAGCTGAATGCAGTCTTAATAGGGGCTGTCCATTCAGTTCCTGCTGTGGGATCAAATCCTTCTACAAATGAAAGTTTGAGAACAGGTCTATCATCGGACAAATCCAAATCAGCAGTCAAAGCATCGTTATGAGTATTTGTATACTTAGCAACCAGTTCTTCACTGCTAGATGAACTTTCATCGATAGTATATCCGGCAGCAGTAAATGCAGTTCTAGCATCAACTAAAATTTGATCATTCTTTGCATTACCCCAAATGCACATGATTTCACTGCCGCCACGGCCTTCATCATAAGTGAAATAAGGGGATGTGGTTCCTAAATAGACATAAGGCAATGTGAGTCCGTATTTATTAGAAATCTCACTTGTAATATCGCTAGTCCAATCAGAAGCAGCTTTAGACTTGTTGTATTTTTCTTGAGCCGCAACTGTCCCATACATATAGCCATTGGAATTTGATTCGACCTTGATTACAACCGTCTTATCATCATCAACCTTCTTAGAAGCAGAGATATAATCGAAATCACAGTTAGCATTGTACTCAGTACGATACATATTGTGACCGAGCTTTTCGAAAGTCCAACCATCAGCCTTCAAAGCTTGATAAACTTTCCAAATTCCTGTACTCAATGTTCCACGAGTATAAGAGAAGTTGATTTTGAGCTCTCCATTATAGTCAGTAATTGAAGCTTCTCCACTATTTGATCCAACGTCGAAGAAAGGCATCTCAAAATCAGTTCCTAAAACATTCTCAAACGTCTTCTTAGCTTCAGCACTCCATTGAGTAGAAACATTAACATCAACTGATTTAGTAATTTCAAGGAATGCTGTCTTGTCTAAAGACACAGAAGTATCTTCATACAAAGAGAACAAAGATACCTTATATACTTCATTTCCTACTTTCTTAAGAGCAACTCTATAGACGGCACTCTTATCATCGTTATAGCCACTTCCATATGCGTCATAGTCTTCGTTTGCGACTATCCATCCAGATTCCTCGTTGAACTTTGTATCGAATTCAGACAAAAGTCTTTGATCGAAATGACCACCATCGATAATTAACTGTCCGTAAGAAGTTACTTTAGATCCATCCATTTCATTTGATGTTGTCATATCACCATTGATAGAGGGATTAGCTGTTCCAATATAGACCTTAGGAAGTGTATCATCCAAAGTATCTTCAAACATATCTTCAAATTTAGTCTTAATTGCTTCTGGCCAAGCTGTAAATGTATCAGCGTTGTATTCTTCACTCTTCATGATAGACAAACGTGGAGTTCCATTTGCATCTTGCATCTTTGTAATAGATACCGTGATTTTTTGTCCGTTGACAGCCTTAGAGAATTTAGCAGAATTAGAGCCTTCTTCAACAGCCTCGCTAGTCCAACCATCTGCTTCAAAAGAAGCCTTGGCGCTAGTCAAGATTGCATCATCCCAATGTTTTCCTAAGACTGTAACTCTAGCACTGTTTGTGTTGGTAGCATCAACTCTAGGATAAGTAGCTCCCAAATAGACATAAGGGATTTCTAAATCGCCAAATGATGCATTGAATTTAGTCTTAACTGCTTCTGGCCAAGCTGTTTGATTCTCAGCATCAAACTTTTCATTGAATTCAACACTCAACTGAGCTTTGTTGTTCTTTTCTTCCAAAGTGGCTGTAAATGTACTAGCATTAGCTGTTGTATAAGATGCTCTCTTAGTTGTGACAGGATCATCTTCCTTAGTTGCATCTGTCCAAGATGCAAATGTGCTTTCGAAGATTGATACAACTTCATCGTTCCAAACCCCACCAGTAACAACAAAATCTTCATCTGCTGTGGTTTCAACCGTAGAGCTTTCACCAATCTTTACTCCAGTATCCAAAAATTCCCATCTATAATTTTGAGTTCCTAAATATGTAAAGGGGACAACTGTGCTAAATTGTCCAAAATGCTCAAGCATAGCTTCCTTGACATCATCATTCCACTCTGTGACAGATGAAGAATCAAATGGTTCATCATAATAAGCGCGCAATTCAAACAAATTATCATCAGTAGGAAAAATGATAACTGACAAATGATTCTTTTCATTAACTGCTGTGAAGACATTATGAGCAAATACGACTTCATATCCATATTTCTTATATGTTTCAATAGCATCTTTTAAGTTAGATGCAACAAATGTATCACCCGTCAATACAACACTGGATAAATAGTCGTCCTCTTTATCATCTTCAACATATTTTCCTTCAATTTGATTGCTTTTACCAATATAGACGTCAGGAATAACATTTCCACCTAAATGTTCTTGCATCAATTGAATGATTTCTTCATTCCATTGAGTCTCACTAGGATCCACATCTCCACTATCTTCGGTGGTTCCAGTAGGTGACGATGTAGTCGAACCCTTATCTGTGGGTTTAGAAGAATCTGGTGTAGGCTTTTCAGTAGTACTACTTCCTGGATTTGATGGTGTAGTAGTAGGCGTATTTCCGCCACAGCTAGTCAACATCAAAGGAAGTAAAAGAATTGAAAGCAAAGCACTTCTCTTAAATTTCATAAACAAAGCTCCTTTCGCTAATTCACGGGTCGTGAATGAGTATAACACAATTCAAACTAACAGCAAAAAAATAATAATTAAAATAACGTAAAACTAAGCACCCAGTCTTTGAGTAACTTTACTTAGAATACTTATAGTATATAAGTATAAGAAAGTCTAAAAAGTACCTATAAGTTATAGCTATTTGCTAGTTATTTCACGTTAGTATATAATTGCACATATTCACAAGAAGGTTTTTATATGGAATCACAAGAACCAAAACCAAAGAAAGATATAGGATTAACAACTATAGAATTGGAAATTCCTGAAACTTACATAGATGACGATAACTTTTTCTCAAAGTCTATTTCTTGGAAGAAAAGATTGAAAATTGTTGAAAAAGTTTTGACTATATTCATGGCTATCATCACAATTCCTTTATCAGCATATATAGCTTCATGGATTGATGTTGCTGAAGGAGGAATGGTGGCACCACCATTAAGATTCAATCCTTTTTCGGAAGAATTGTGGTCGATAACAATATTACCATACATCTTATCATTCATCATTTTGATAGCATGTGAATTCTTCTTCAAAAACATCTCACTCACAAAAGGTGTTCTAAAAACGACATGCTATTCGCTAATATTATCAGTCCTAATAAACGTCACCACATTTACTTTGTGTACTGCGTTTAGACAAGCAATAATCAATTCTGAATCAAATCTATATTATGCATATATTGCAATGGGTGCTATAGATGGATGTGTCTATACATTCATACTATTAATCATAAGGATAATTTTAAAAGTAATAAACAAATCAAACAAGAAAAGAGTGATCATAGTCGGACCTAAAGAAGATGCTCAAATATTGAGCAAGAAGATGATTAAAGAAAACAAAAAACAATGTACTATCAGATATGTTTTCTATGAAGTAGATGGTCAAATATCCGAGGATATATATACTAAAGTTAAAAAAGTGAATACGATTATCTTATTAGATAGTCTTACGGCCAAGAATAAACAAGCCTTGCTTCTTTATTTTTCTTCTTGCAAGAACAAAGATATCTTCGTATGTTCTTCATACTTTGACATAGTCTTCTTAGATGGAACACTCACACACGTAAATGAAAAGATGGCATTTGAACAAAGACCTTTATATATCGATTCTGTAGAAGCTTTTGTTAAACGTGCTTTCGATATAATCGTTTCCTTGATAGCTCTCATTTGTTTGTCTCCTATTATGTTGTTGACGGCTTTGCTTGTAAAATGTCAAGATGGAGGTCCTGTCTTTTATAAGCAGACCAGATTAACAAAAGGATTAAAACCGTTTGAGATATATAAATTTAGATCGATGAGAGTAGATGCTGAAAAGATTGGTGGTGCACAATTAGCTAGCGAAAACGATCCAAGAATAACTAAGATTGGAAGAATAATACGTGCTACAAGAATCGACGAGCTTCCTCAAATAATAAACATTCTTAAAGGCGATATGTCTTGGGTAGGACCTCGTCCTGAGAGACCTGAGTTTGTTTATGGCTTTATTAGAACCAATCCCTTATACAGATATAGATATAATGTCAAAGCTGGACTCACTGGACTTCAACAAGTCTCTGCAACTTACCACACATCATTTGAAGACAAACTTAAATACGACTTATATTACATCCAAAATCAAAGCACTATATATGATTTAATAATCATATTTAGAACTGTTGGAGTAGTTTTCCAAAAGAGCATGGCTGAAGGTGCCGACCCCGAAGAGATGGCACTTCCTATGGAAGATTTCTTGGATGAGCAAGATTATACATTCAAGGATCACGGTAGTTATTTATCCATTTTCAAAAATGAAGAAGTGGAAAAGCAACAAAAAAAGAATAAATAAGACATTAAATAGCATTAGCCTTAGCATTACGCTTAATGCTATTTTTTAATGTTGTATGTTTTATCATTAGCCAAAAACAAAAAATCAATTTGTTTTAACCAACAAAAAAAAGGAGCTGCTGCTCACCTGATTTTGGATCAGGATTTTGCAACAGCCCCTAAAAAACTATTCGCCTAGAATTATTTTTTTACTGGGAATAGGAAGTGCACCTTGTTGTTTGCACAACAAACTACCTGCAGGTACAGCACGTTTCAAAGCCGATAAATAAACAAATTCATCCAACTTATCTAAATTATTCTTTTCAGTCAAATGATTAATAATAAATGTAAATATAAATGCTCCAAATGAGCAATCGCCACATCCGACCGTACCGACAATCTTATTAGGCTTTATGGAATCCATATGAATAATCTTCTCATTTCTAAAGCAAAAATCAATTCCATTAGATTCTTTAGTTAAGAATATCAATTTGATATTTGAATAATATCTAAATAATCCATCAACACCATCATAAGACATTACTTTCAATTCATCTTCCCAAGCTTAAGAATATCAGCAAATGAAATAAAATCTAACACAAGTTTCTTCTGTTCTTCTTCTTTGAATAATGTCGATCTAAAGTTGGTTATTCGTGGGGAATTTTCGTGTAGGTAGGTTTTAACTGCCTACCCTTTGTACATTCCCGCGGGTTTTAATATGAATTAAACTGCGGTAAATTGATTGCACCTACGAATTTGTAGATAATTTCGACTTCCTGCATTTTCCTGCCGTTGTATTTCTCGGTTTCGCCGATATAAATCTTTTCGATGAAACTATTGAGAATTTCGGGCGTCAGCTCTTTGATTTTCATGTAACTCTTTACGACTTTCAGAAACTTTGAGAGTTTTTCCTCGTTCTAAACGGATGCGGTGAGAGCGTTTTGTAACTCAATGATTTTTTGTTTCAAGTCATTACCTTCGGCCTCGTAAGATTTTGCAAGAAAGTCAAAGCGTTCGTCGGTAATTCTTCCGTTCTCTCCACAAAGGAAAGAACTTTTCGGGCAAAACTCTTTATACCCAACAGCACTCAGCGCAGAATAACGCCAAGGCAATGTAGCAAACATATGTTCGCTTTTTTTATTTTTCACAGCCGTTCTTTTTTGTTAATAGTTTATTCCGATGTTTATAAAATTTTCAAAATAATTTGAGAGTATAATTGCTATTATGAGAAGACGGGTTCGGAAGTTAAAAACATTACCGATGAAATAGACTTTGACTTGCCTGAGGGTTGGGAATGGGTAAGGATAAAAAATTTTTGTCTTGTCATATTTAGTGGAAAATCGCCAAAATATTCAAAAAATGAAACTTCGCACAAAGTTATTGGACAACAAGCAAACCAATGGTCAGGTGTAAACATGCAATATGTTAAATATTGTACTAATGACTTTGTAAGAGAAATGCCTGAATCATACTATTTACAAAATGGCGATGTTCTTCTTAATACATTGGGCAATGGCACACTTGGTCGTAGCGGTATATTTTATAATAATAGCAGTAACGAACGAGTTCTTACCGATGGGCACTTGTTTGTTTTTAGAACGCAAAACAAAGTCTTGTCAAAATATTTATTGCTTTTTTTGCGAACGAAGTACGACGAAATAGTAAAATCAGCAAATGGTACAACCAATCAGACATTTTTAAGTTTGGGAAAAACTTCTCAATGGCTAATTCCTGTCCCCCCTGAAAATGAAATTATTAAAATTATTTCTGAATTAGATAAATATGAACCATTGCTTATAGAATATGATATTTTTGAGTCACATAAAGCCAAACTCGACGGCGAAATTTACGATAAACTTAAAAAATCCATTCTGCAATACGCTATTCAAGGCAAACTCGTTCCACAAGACAGTAACGACGAACCCGCGGCGGTATTGCTCGAACGCATTCGTGCCGAGAAAAAGGC
>ULVF01036876.1_pt1 | contig 28684 bp, 28 predicted proteins | sample 1959201 | NCBI WGS metagenome assembly ULVF01 (sample SAMEA4835779, study PRJEB28245) | human gut metagenome | biome: gut microbiome; material: fecal sample | place: Denmark | collected 2008 | reverse complement strand
AAAATAAATTATTTTTTTATTTAACTATAAAAATAGCTATTTAGGTGATGTACAGCTTCATAGTATTAAATGTAATATACAGTTTAAATAGGAATATGGAAAATAAAGAATCACAATATCACGATATTATATCAATAAATATCAAAAAATTAAGAACAGCTGCTAAACTGTCACAAGAATCTATGGCTGAAAAACTTAGTTGTTCAAGAGAATTCATCAGCAGGGTTGAAAATAAAAAGGAAAGAATTAGCTTAAATATGCTATTAAAAATAGCAGAACTTTTTAACGTTAATCCTAGCGACTTATTTATTAACTCTTAGCAGATACTATTGTTTTAAATTTTTCTAAATCATCAACAGTATCAATACCTACTGGAACAAAATCAACCACAGATGTCTTAATTTTCATACCATTTTGTAGGGCTCTTAATTGCTCTAAACTCTCAGACATTTCATAAGTACTTTGAGGTAATTCCGTCATTTTTATAAGAGCTTCTCGTTTATAGCCATAAATTCCTAAATGTCCGTAAAAATCTGACTTTCCGACATTTCTCTCAAATGGAATTTTTGAACGAGAAAAATACATCGCAAACCCAAGATTATCAACGACACATTTTACTAAATTAGGATTTTCGGCCTCTTCGGGAGTTATTTTTCTAATTAATGTTGAAATATCTGCAAATTTATCTTCTTTTACATTCTTTGCCACTTCATCTATACTTTCAGGTTTAATCAAAGGTTCATCCCCTTGCAAATTCACAATATATGAAATTTCAGGATGTCTCATAACTACCTCTTTAATTCTGTCAGAGCCACATTTATGCTCAGAGGATGTCATTTCAACATTACCACCAAAAGATTTTACTGCATCGAAAATTCTTTTATCATCGGTAGCTACAATAATAATATCAGCTAATTTTGCCTGTTGAGCTTTTTCATAAACCCATTGAATAATAGGTTTACCACAAACCTCTATTAAAGGTTTTCCTTCTAATCTTGAAGATCCGTATCGCGCCGGAATTATTATTGCAGTTTTTCCCATACAACTAATCAACCTTTCTTACTATCAATGCAACCCATTGGTCTTGATGAGCTTCTTCAATTAAACGCAAATTATGTTTTTTTATAGCATCTATTACAATAGGCTTTTTCTCATCTAATATACCTGATAACACCATTATTGCATTATCATTCATAATATGTTTCAAATCCCCCATAATTTCTGCTAAAACATTATGGAGAATATTAGCTAATACAAAATCAAATTTTTCATTAATTTTATCAGCTGTATTTAATTCAAATACACATTCTGTGTTATTTTTTACAGCATTTTCTTTCGCAACTTCAATTACAGTTTCATCATTATCACAACCGTATGCATAAGATGCTCCAAACTTTTTAGCACAAATTGCTAAGATTCCTGAGCCCATGCCAATATCTGCGACTTTTGCACCTTTTTGCATGTATTTTTCAATAGCTTTCATGCATAATTGTGTAGTCTGATGAGTTCCTGTTCCAAATGCACAACCAGGTTCTAATCTAATTACAACCTCATCTGCTTTTAGTGAATATTCCAACCAATCTGGGACAATTACAATTTTCTCAGTAACTCTTGTAATATCCCATTTTTCTTTCCATTTTTTCGACCAATCTTCATTTGGTTTATTAGATATTACATATTCCCAACTGCCTAATTCTTCATCAGACAAACCTCTAGACATCAAAAGTTCACGTTCTTGCTTTAAAATATCTGATAAATTTTTAGGTTCATCTGTTAAAAAGACTTTCAATGTACCTTCTGTTGTTGAGATCATCTCCAAATCTTTATAAGCTTCTTCTGCAAGAACAACGCCCTCACAAGGAAGCATCTCAAAACAGAATTCAGACACAACATCTTCTATATCCGGATTGATCTTTATTTGTAATTCGAAATAATTATTCATTTTTGCTCTTATACCTTACTCAAAAATTCTAAAAATTTGAAATTATTGTAAAAATACACCCATTTTTCTGAATTTTTGATAACGTTGCTCTTTCAAATCTTCAACTGATAATTTAGATAATTCTTCTAAACTATCTAAAATAGTTTTTTTCATATTTGATGAAATTTCTTCATAATTTGTATGCGCACCACCTGTAGGCTCTTTTATTTCACCGTCAATAATATCAAATTGCATTAAATCTTTAGCAGTAATTTTCAACGCATCAGCAGCTTCAGAAGCTTTAGTAGCATCTCGCCACAAGATTGAAGCACATCCTTCAGGTGAAATAACAGTATAATAAGCATGTTCTAATAAAAATACCTTATCTGCAACAGCTAAGCCTAAAGCGCCACCAGAGCAGCCTTCACCGGTAATAATTGCAATTACTGGAACTTTTAATTTAGCCATTTGCATTAAGTTTACAGCAATTGCACCACCTTGGTTAGTTTCTTCAGCACTAATACCAGGATAAGCCCCCGGAGTATCAATAAGGGTTATAATAGGGATATTAAACTTACTAGCATGTTTAAATAAACGCAAAGCTTTTCTGTACCCTTGAGGCTGAGGCATACCAAAGTTATATTCCAAATTTTCTTTTGTAGATTTACCCTTCATAGTACCGATAATCATAACAGGTTTACCATCAATTTTAGCCAACCCGCCAATAATCGCTCTATCATCCATTCCTTCTCTGTCACCATGAAGTTCTATAAAATCTTCACAAATATGATTTACATAATCCAAAAAATTAGGACGTTCAGGATGTCTTGCAATCTGCAACTTTTGAGAAGGCTTTAAATTAGAATACAATTCTTTTCTATAATCCTCTGCCTGCTGTTCAAAAGTTTCAATTTCTTTATTAAGATCCATGCCTGACTCCAAACTTATTTTCTTTAATTCTTCAATTTTTTCTTGAATTTCTAAAATAGGTTTTTCAAAATCCAAAACTGCTGTCATTTTTTTCATACCTCATACTATGCACATTCATGCATTTCCAAAATCTTAGCTAATGTATCTCTTAATTCTTTTCTAGGAGATACGACATCTACTTGCCCGTATTTTAAAAGATATTCAGCGGTCTGAAAATCTGAAGGCAATTTTTGTCTTATTGTCTGTTCAATAACTCTGCGGCCTGCGAAACCAATTCTTGCACCTTGCTCAGCAACAATAATATCGCCAAGCATACCAAAACTTGCAGTTACACCGCCAAATGTAGGTTCTGTCAATAAATTTATATACAATAGACCTTCATCATCTAATTTCGATACAGCACAAGAAGTCTTTGCCATTTGCATTAAGCTCAAAGCACTTTCCTGCATTCTTGCACCGCCTGATGATGTAATTGCCAAGACAGGCAATCTCAATTCAATTGCTTTTTCTATAATTTTTGTAACCTTTTCTCCAACAACACTGCCCATAGAGCCACCCATAAAATCAAAATCCATAACGGCTGTTGCAACTTTATGACCTTCAATTGTCGCAATACCTGTAATTACAGCATCATTCAAACCTGTCTTTGCCTGAGCTTTTTCCAAACGATTTTTGTAACTTTCAGTATCAACAAACTCTAAAGGATCGTCAGGTCTGATTTCCGTAAACAATTCTTCAAAAGAATTTTCATCAAATAACTGTTTAATTCTTGTCCTTGCATTTATTCTAAAATGGTAATCACACACAGGACATACCATATCATTCTTTACTAAATCTTCTTTTAAAAGTTGAGCATCACAATGGACACATTTTGTCCATAAATTAGGATCCATATCAAGCTCTACACGACCTTCCAATTCTCTTCTTTGAATTTGAGCTTGTTTACGTTTTTCAAACCAATCTTGAACTGTCATATTAAATATCCCTTAATAAAAATCAAATTATAATACAAAACTATTATACTCTAAAAAAATTTAATAGCAATTTTTTACATTTATAGACTTTACAAAAGTATGCTAAACGTAAAAAATTGTTCAAATATCTCTTTTGGTCAACTTATGTTTCATAAAAACGGAAACAGATTAGTCTTTAATGACTTTCATTGCAAAGACAGAAATAATGAAGATTGTTTTGTTAAATCAGAAAAAGATATATTAGACAATTTTAAAGAAACTGTAAAATTATATTCATCAAAAAGTTCTACACAACATGTTGCAGAAAACACAAGCCATTTTTATACTGACATAAAACAAATTTATGACGATAATATGAAGACAATGAACACAACCCAATACAACAGAGGATATGGTTCAATAATGCATCTTTGTAGCATAATAGAACTCATTGAAAACAAATGCGATGAAATTATATTTCCTTCCTTCAAAAAAGCAATATTTTTTCATTCAAAATTAAAATTTGAGCCAAAAATCAATAATATAAAAGATATAAAAAAACACCTGCAAAAAGATATTCTGGAAAAAGATTTACCAACAGATATGGCATCTTTTAAGAAAAAAGCTTTAAACATAATAGAAGATGAAACTTCATCTCAAGAGCATCTAATTAAGTCTGGCAACTCATTAATAAATGATTTTATTCAAACTATTATAAAAAAAGGGCTTGATAGAGAGCAATATGGAATATTTGAAGGTTTTACAATGCATCTGACTAAAGAAAAAATAATGAATAACAAAGAGTTTTACAATAATCTGTTAAAAATTTTTCACATTGACTATATTATTAAATAAATCAATTTTTTGGTCTGTTTGTAAAAAACTTTTTCATATCCTCAGAAATTTGGATATTTTGTAATGCCATATGATACTTTCTTAAATTTGCAATAGCTTCCTGTTCCTCCAGTAAATCTCTTTTAGGCATTTTAATTGATGCTTTTACCTTTTCAAATTCAGTAGGAGTCTTACGATTAATAAATTTAGCAATAATTTCATCAATATTACTGCCGCCAATTCCATATTTTGAAGCTACTTCTGCAGTATCAGCACCTTGAGGTAATGTATATAACCAATTTACCGTAAGGCTATCACCCTCAGAAATACTATTAATTCCTCTTTGATGAGGTGTATACATAATATCTGCAGGATTATGACTATGGCCTAGCCCTATTGCATGTCCAATTTCATGCAAAATAGTATGATACACTTCATTTTCATCCATATAATCAGCATGAACCAAACCTTCAGTCAATCCTATCGCCACTTCAGCCCCATACAATCTGTTAGATCCGTCAAAATTAAAATAACAATGTCCCAAAGCTTTTCTTTCAACTCTTTTCCAATCAACATTCACATTAGACTCTAAAAGAGTATTCACAACCTTAAAAGCGACTTTACCTTTTGTTGCCTGCTGCCATTCATTCAAAGCCCTTATAACCATTTCTCTGTATTTATATTCCTGACCTTGCTTTGAATAAAACTTCATAGGCGCAATATAAACTTTTAAAGGCATAAAAGTCCATCGCATTATCCTACCGTTTTTTAAAGATTCAGCAACATAGGTGTATTTTTTCATATTTTTATTATATAATAAATTGCGGTAAAAACCAATTGTGTTACAATGGATATTACAGAGATTTATTAATTTATACAGACTTAGGAGAGAAAACTTATGAACATTATGCAAATGATGAAACAAGCTCAAGGCTTGCAAAAGAAATTAAAAGACACTCAAGAAGAATTAGCTAATCTTGAAATTACAGGAGAAGCTGCTAATGGTGCTGTTAAAGTAATTTGTGACGGACAAGGCAGATTTAAATCAATTAAACTATCTGCAGAAGCTATCAATCCTGAAAATCCATCAGCTATCGATTCTGACACTGTAGAAATGCTTGAAGATATAATTTCATCAGCTATCAAACAAGCTAGTGACAAAGCTGGTAAAACTATGGAAGAAAAAATGAAAGCAGTTACAGGCGGAATTAATATTCCAGGATTAAACTTCTAATGATTTATCCTAAATCAATAGCATCTTTGATAGAGCATTTTCAGAAATTCCCTTCAGTAGGGCCTAAATCTGCTCAACGCATGGCATTTTACTTATTAAGAATGCCTAAATCTGAAGTGGAAAAATTTGCTCAAAGCATGATTGAGGCAAAAGAAAACACAAAAACCTGTGAAATTTGCTTTAACCTATCATCAACAAGTCCTTGTGAAATCTGTCAATCAACACTTCGAGATAAATCTACAATATGTGTTGTAGCGGAAACAAAGGACCTGATAGCTATTGAAAAGACTAATGAATATAAAGGCTTGTACCATGTACTTCAAGGACTAATTTCTCCAATGGACGGCATTGGAGCAGATGATATAAGAATTAAAGAGCTCTTAAACCGTCTTACTGATGAAAAAGTGAAAGAAGTTATTTTAGCACTAAGTCCGTCTGTTGAAGGGGAAGCTACAAGCCTTTATTTAAATAAATTGATTAAACCTTTTGGGGTTAAAATTTCACGTATTGCATTCGGGCTGCCTGTTGGTGCAGATTTAGAATACGCAGACGAAATCACAATTGCAAAAGCTATCGAAGGCAGACGTGAAATTTAAAAACGTAACGGATAATCTTTACTAATCTTCCAGCCATCAAGAATTATTAAAGCGGTACAAAAATTTCTGAAATCTGTATTCTCGTTTCCACAGGCATTTAATAACTCGTCTCGACTAAGATTAAAACCTCCATATGGAATTAAACCACCTTTTGAAAAGTGAAACGTAAAATACTTCGTACCATTACATTGCGTTTGTTCACTGGAATTTTTCATGCACAAATCCACATTTTTTGCAAATGGATAAAAATAAACATCAAAATTAGTAGTAACTGTCCTTGAAGAAAATCGCATACCAAATGCACTACCATCTGAAAATTTTGACCAAACGATATAATCATATTCTTTTCTTGAAACTGAAACTGTATTTAAATATTTGGCTAAATATTTATTATACCAGTCTTCAGATCCGGAAATTCCGGATAAATCAGGATCTTCCCAGTTTGCAATTTCACCATTATCATTCTCTGATAAAATTATTGCCTGATTAAAAGTTGTATAAAACTTTTTTAAACGACTTTCTACAACCTGTTTACGATGATTATAAATAAAACTTGGAAGTGTTAATGCTGCAACAATCCCAATGATTCCTAAAGTTATTAAAACCTCTGCTAAGGTAAAGCCTTGTTTATTTCTATAGTGATGTAGCATATCACCAATATAGCATTTTTTATTTCTTTTTTCAACCCCCGAAAACCCTTGTGTAGAAAGCTCTAAATTGCCCCCCCCCCGAAAACTTCACAGGTAGACACATCTACAGCTTTGCTGAATTTATTTGTTTCTTGTGTCTGTCCCCTAAAAATCTTTTTCATATAAAGCTCCTTCCTTTTTATATATTATAACAAATTTTTACAATTTTTCAAGAATAATTCTTACCAAGATATATAATTGCTTTTAATTAAAAATTACGATAAAATTCCATGTATGAAAGAAAAATCTTTGGTAGAAATTAATAATTTATTTGTAGAATATACAACTAACAAAGGCATTCTTGGCGGTAAAAAAATAATTCACGCAGTAAATGGGGTTTCTTTAGACATACATAAAGGGGAAATTCTTGCAATTGCCGGGGAATCAGGATGCGGGAAATCGACACTTGCAAAAGCCATTCTAAAATTAGAACCTGCAAAATCAGGAGAAATTTTATTTAATGACGAGAATATTTTATCATTTTCTGCAAAAGAATTAAAAAATTTTAGAAAACACGCTCAGATGGTTTTTCAAAACCCATATGCAAGTCTTAATCCTAAAATGAAGATTATTGATATATTAAAAGAACCACTTGAAATTAATACAAATTATTCAAAAGAAAAAATATTAAATATCGTTAAAGAAAAACTTAGACTTGTAGGATTAGATGAAAATTGTCTGAAATTATACCCACATGAATTTTCGGGCGGTCAAAGACAAAGAATTGCAATAGCCAGAGCTCTTGTATTAGACCCAGAATTTATATTGGCAGATGAACCAGTAAGTGCACTAGACGTAAGCATTCAAGCTCAAGTCATTAACCTTCTAAAAGAATTAAAAGAAAAATATAATCTTACTATAATTTTAATTACTCATGACATGAGTGTTATCGAATACTTAGCAGATAGAGTTGCAATAATGTACTTAGGCGAAATTGTCGAAATTGCTCAAACTGAAGAGATATTTAAAAATCCGCTTCATCCTTATACAAAAGCGTTATTAAGCTCTGTCCCTCAAATAAACAAAACAGATAAAAAAATAATATTAAAAGGTGATCTTCCATCACCTGCAGATCCTCCATCCGGGTGTAAATTCCATACAAGATGCCGTTATGCAATGGATAAATGTAAAACCTGCATTCCTAAAGAAATTGGGATAAAACACAAAGTAAAATGCTTTATATACGATTAATAGAAATTGGCAAATTTTTATATTGAGATGTTTTATGTTGCTATGATTAAAGTTCTAAAAACAGCAAAATTCTCTCATAAAATTTGCAAAGGCAGTTACGAAGAAAAAATTGCACTTGCAAAAAATCTTAACCAAAAATTTTTTAATCAAATAAGTCAAAAATTTAAGACAAATGAGATTTCTTTAGATGTTTTTACAAAAACATTAAAAGAAAATACACCTGAAAAAATTCAAATTGAAGTAAATGAATACGGCTCAAAAAAAGGAGGGTGCACCAGTTTTAAATTAAATAAAGACAAAAGCGGTATTGAAGGTCTTTTAATGTTTTTAGAAACAGACAGCTATAATAAAGGTATAAGATTACTAAATACAGACATAACCCTACACGAAACTTTCCACTATTTCAGCCATCTTGCGAACCCAAAACATACTGCAAGAGTTGGGAAAATGTATGAAAAAGGACTTTTAAATAAGACGGAAGAATTTTACAACATACATCTATACACAAGGAAAGAACTTAATGAAGAAGAATTTCGAGAAAACCTTAACAATTTTTTAAAAGATTTTACCCTGCAAGATCAAATTGAATTTCTACAAAATAGCAGGTATAGAATGATTGAAGAATATAATGCTTTTGATGAAGGTTATAAATACCTTGAAAAAATTCAAGATGAACACCCAAATTTGATATGTGAAAAAATTTACGGAAGAGAAAAAGAGGAATACAATTTTCCTAAAAAAATAAAAATTATAACAGATAAACTTAAAGAAGTTATTGATAAAAACAGAAAAAGTTAATTTGTTTATGCTAAAATCCAAATATGGACAGAAAAATTGTTACAACCAATAGAAAAGCATTTCATGACTACAGTATTATTGAAAAATATGTAGCAGGAATTGTGCTGACAGGAACAGAAATTAAATCAATCCGCAAAAATGCTATTAATTTAAAAGACAGCTTTTGCAAAATTGAAGACAATGAAATTTTTCTGTACAAATGTCACATTTCACCTTACGAACAAGGAAACAGATTCAATCATGATGCAGAAAGAACCAGAAAACTTCTGCTTACAAAAAAAGAAATTCTAAAAATGCAGACCAAAGTGAAACAAGACAATTATACAATTATTCCTCTTGAAGTCTTCTTATCACACGGATTTGCAAAAGTAGAAATTGGTCTTGCTAAAGGTAAAAAATTACATGACAAAAGAGACGATATAGCTAAAAAAGACCAAAAAAGAGAAATGGACAGAGCATCCAAAATCAGATACTAATTTGGAGATAAGAATATGAAGGTCGTTATTTTAGGCAAAGGCGAAATGCTCGCAAATTTAATTGAGGGCACACTTGATGGAAACTGTGAAATTGCAGGAATTTTCAGATATGAAAGAACAGTAATGCCTGAAATATTACTCGCAATAAAAGACTTTTTCAAAAGTTCTCCAGAAGTAACTTTAATAAAGCAGCATAAAATTCATGAAATAAAGCTAAAATCAGCAAATTCTGAAGAATTTAAAAAAGAAATTTTAAAATTGAATGCAGATGTCATTCTTGTCGGCACTTGGCGTGAAAAATTAAAAAAAGAAATTATCGACTTACCAGTAATTGCCTCAATAAATGCTCATCCGTCATATTTACCAAAATATCGAGGCCCAAACCCTTATTTACAAACAATTTTACATAGAGAGAAAAAATCAGGCATCACTTTTCACCTCATAGATGAAAAATTTGATAACGGAGCAATTCTTAAGCAACAAGAAATAGATATCATGCCAGATGACACATCAAAAGAACTTAAAGCAAGAACAGTCTATCAAACAAGAAAATTGTGGTCATCAATATTGAATGACTTAGATTCAGGAATAATAATTCCAGTTGCACAAAATGAAAAAGAAGCGACTTATTTCCCAAATATTAAACCTGAAGATATGATGCTTGATTTCAAAAAAGAAAATGCAGAGGAAATTCACGCAAGGATAAGAGCTTTTCACCCATGGCTCCCTTGCTATGTAACAGTAAAAAATAAATACCTTATTCCAAACCCATACAAATTGAAAATATTAGATGAGGAACATACAACTAAAGTAATAAACAAAAATAAAATACAAAATCCTAAAGTTGGAGATATAATTAACACAAATTACAAATCTCGTTCTATCACAGTATTATGTAAAGATTGGAAATCCATAAAAATGGTCGGCGTTAATCTCTATGGATTTTTTAACCGACCATTCACTCAATTATTTCTTAAAAATCTGCTTTAGAAATTGTAATCTCTTCCGCCTTCTTCAATCTTTTTCAAATCTTCAGCTACTTTCAATTTAACACATTCAGGAGATTCTAAGATTTTTAATTCTTTCTGGATTAAATCATTTCCAACTTTTTTAGTTTCTTCAGATGCATAATCTTCTAAATACTCTTTTAAAGTTAAAATAGCATTCGGATGGCAGAAGTTATGAATTTGTTTTTCCTTACAAATTTCCATAAATCTGTCACCAGTCCTGCCGTTACGGTAACAAGCTGTACAGAAACTCGGTAAGTATCCAAGTTCCATTAGCCATTTTATAACTTCGTCTAAAGGACGTCTGTCTGATACATCAAATTGTGCAGAATCTTCTTTTTCAGGCATTGGTTGGAAATATCCGCCAACACTCGTTTTTGAGCCGCCTGAAATTTGAGAAATTCCAAGTTCCAATACACGTTTTCTGCATTCTGCACTTTCTCTTGTAGATACAATCATACCTGTATAAGGAACTGCTATTCTAATACAAGCAACGATTTTTGCGAATGTATCATCATCAATTCCGTTATCAAAGACATCAGGATCAATATCATCAGCTCTACGAATTCTTGGAACACTAATTGTATGAGGACCTACACCATACACAGCTTCTAAGTGTTCTGCATGCATTAATAACCCTGCAAATTCATAACGGTATAGTTCAAGTCCAAATAAAACACCTAAACCGACATCATCAATACCACCTTGCATAGCTCTATCCATAGCTTCAGTATGATATTTATAATTATGTTTAGGTCCTGTAGGATGAAGTTTTTCATAACTTTCTTTATGGTAAGTTTCTTGGAACAAAATATAAGTTCCAATCCCTGCATCATGCAATTTTTTATAATTTTCAACGGTTGTAGCTGCAATATTAACATTTACACGTCTTATAGAACCGTTTTTATGCTTAATTCCATAAATTGTCTTAATAGATTCTAAAATATATTCCAAAGGATTATTAACAGGGTCTTCACCAGCTTCTATAGCTAAACGTTTATGCCCCATATCTTGCAAAGCTATAACTTCATTTTTTATCTCTTCTTGAGTTAATTTCCTACGAGGAATATGTTTGTTTTTCGCATGGTATGGGCAATACACACAACCATTCACGCAATAGTTAGATAAATACAAAGGCGCAAATAAAACGATTCTGTTACCGTAATATTCTTGTTTAATTTTCTTCGCTAACTCAAAAATTTCTTTATTTTTATCTTCATTTTCACAAGCTAAAAGAACAGAAGCTTCTCTGTGGGTTAAACCTTTTCCTAATTTAGCTTTTCTTAAAATTTCATCAACTAATTCCAAATTATTTTTATTTTCATCTGCATATTTTAGCGTATCAAGAATTTCTTCATGTGAAATAAATTCATCTGCATCATGTGACTTTGGATTATACATACTCATTTTCTCCCCTTATCAAAAGCATGATAACCCTGTAAAACTTAAAAGTAAATAGGCTAAATTCTGACTACAAAACCACCGCCAATCAAGTGTTTGTCTTCAATATCATAAATTACACCTGACTGACCGTTTGTTACAGAATTTACAGGTTCATAGAATTCGATATCTGCAAAATCATCAAAAAGCCTTACATGAGCCTTTTTATGTTCCATGTTATAACGAATTTTAACCCAAGCATCAAATTCTTTTTTCTCAATTAGATATGTTAAATTCAAATTAATTATTTTTAAATTTTTCTTATAATTATCTTCTTCTCTGCCAACATATACAATATTTTTTTCAGGATTTATATCTATAACATACAAAGGATATGGAGCAGCAATTCCAATTCCTTTACGTTGACCTATTGTATATTGGTAACAACCGTTATGTACTCCCCACTTTTTACCTGTCAAAATATCTATAAAGTCTCCTTTATTTTCACCTAACTTTTCTGACAGGAATTTTTTTGCAGTCATTGGCTTTTGAATAAAGCAAATATCCTGACTTTCTTTTGAATCTTTTGGAGGTAAATCAAATTTCTCTGCAATCTTTTTTACTTCAGACTTTTCATAATGATATAGAGGAAATATTGTCTTAGATAACTGTTTTTGACCTAAACGATAAAGAAAGTATAATTGATCCTTGTGTTCGTCTTTTGCGGGATAGAGCTTATAAATACCGTCAATGCATCTAATATCAGCATAATGACCTGTTGCAAAAACATCTGCTTTTAATTCATTAATTGCATAATCGAAAAGCACACCCCATTTCACAAACTGATTACATACAATACAAGGATTAGGCGTTTTTCCTGACTTGTATGCATCTACAAAATAATAAATTATTTTTTCTTTGAATAAATCCACAGCATCAAATACATGCAACTCAATTCCAAGTTTGTCTGCGACACGTTTTGCATTATTGACAACAATATCTGATGCATCAGAATCTATCATACGGCCTGTTAGGCCTACAACCTCATAACCTTGTTTTTGGAGCAAAAGAGCTGTGACAGAACTGTCAACACCACCACTCATTGCAACAACAGCTTTTTTAGACATACTTTCCATATCAAAATATTAACATAAAAATTGACTTGATAGTATTCGGATAGTAAAATTATCATATTAATAAGGAGAGTTTTATGGAAATTAAATCAGTAATATTGGCTGCCGGCAAAGGCACAAGAATGAAATCAAATACCCCAAAAGTTTTACATAAAATATTTGAAAAACCATTACTTGGATATGTATTAGATAATGTAAAAAATATAGTAAATGAATCTTTTGTAATAGTAGGACATCATGCAGAAGAAGTTACAGAATATGTAGAAAAGAATTATAAAACAGCTAAAACAGTTTTGCAATCACCTCAATTAGGTACAGGTCATGCAGTATCAATGGTTTGCCCTGCATTAGAGAACTTTAACGGACAAGTAATTATACTATGCGGAGATACTCCACTAATTACAGAAGATACTTTGAAAAAATTTGTAGACTATCATAACTCTAATAATTCAGATTTAACCGTAATGAGTACTATTTTTGAAAACCCGACAAATTACGGAAGAATTATTAGAGAAGCTGATAATTCTCTAAAATGTATAGTTGAAGAAAAAGATGCAACACCAGATCAAAAAGCCGTAAAAGAAGTTAATGCTGGAATCTATTGTCTTAACTGGGGAAAAATTAAACCTGCTTTTTCTCAATTAACAAGCAATAACGCACAAGGTGAATATTATCTTACAGATATAATTGCTTGGGGCAAAAAGAATAATCTTAATGTTAACGCATTTATCTTAGAAAACAGTGATGAAATATACGGAATTAATTCTCGCTCAAACTTAGCTACTGCAACAAAAATAATGAATGACAGAAAATTGAATTCATTAATGGATAATGGAGTCACAATTGTAGATCCTGCATCTACTTGGATTTCAGAAGATACAGAAATCGGAGCAGATACAATAATTTATCCGTCGACTTACATTGAAGGGAAAAATAAAATCGGTAAGAACTGCAAAATTGGGCCTTGTGCACACTTAAGAGGTGATGTTGAAATCTCCGACAACTGTAAAATCGGGAATTTTGTAGAAGTAAAAAAAGCAAAGATTGACCATAACACAAATGCTGGTCACCTAAGCTATATAGGAGATGCAGAACTAGGTGCACACATAAATATCGGAGCTGGTACAATCACCGCTAATTATGATCCGATTACAAAAACAAAAAGCAAAACAATTTTAAAAGACAACGTAAAAATTGGCTCAAACACAGTACTTGTAGCCCCAGTAGAAATAGGTGAGGGTACAAATATCGGAGCAGGAAGTGTTATCACAAAAAACATAGGTGAATGGGCACTTGGTATTACAAGAGCACCACTAAGAATTATTGAAAATTGGGTTAAAAAGAAAATGTAAAAATATAATAAAAAAATTCCCTTAAAGGGAATTTTTTTATATGTTAAAATTAGAACTATGAGCACAAAAGAAATAAAATGGACAATGTTTGTAATCACTGCAGTCGGCAATTTTATTGCCATGCTCGATTCTACAACCGTTAATTTAGCACTTTATCCAATGTCTGTTGATTTACATGTTACTATGGGACAAATCCAATGGGTAATGATTGCTTATATGCTTGTGCTCACAGTGTTTTTACCATTTTTTGGAAAACTTGGCGATATATTTCCTAAAAATAAATTGTATACAGCAGGCTTTGGAATTTTCGCATTAGGAGCTTTCTTAAACACAACAGCAGGAAGTTTTGGTTTACTAATTGCATACAGATGCTTAGAAGCAATTGGGGCATCTATAATGCTTTCAAACGCTCAAGCAATTATCGCAACAATTTTTAAAAACGAAAGACGAGGAAAAGCTCTCGGACTTAATGGCTGTCTTGTTGCAATTGGAGGAATGAGCGGACCTGCATTAGGCGGAATTTTAATAAATTCCTTTGGCTGGCATTCTGTATTTATCCCATGTATTCCTGTAGCAATAATTGGAGCTTACTACGCTTACAAAGTGCTCCCTCATCACGCTAAAATCGATATTACAAATTTCAAATTTGATTATAAAGGATTTATCTATTTCACAATAAGCTTGTTTGCACTACTGCTTGCAATATCAGAAGGTCACAGCTGGGGATGGAATTCGCTAAAAATAATTGCTCTTGGCATAATTACATTAATATTTGGAATATTATTTTATGTAAGAGATCACAAAATTAACTATCCTTTAATCAATTTTTCAATGTTCAAAATTAAACCGTTCACATACGGAAATCTTGCTGTAATGACATCTTATATGGCAATGTATACAAACAGCATTTTACTACCATTCTTTTTACAAGAAATACTTAAATATAACGCATTAGTAACAGGGCTTTTAATCTTGCCTTATTCTCTTACATTATCCTTGATAGCCCCGATTGCAGGAAGATTATCAGGGAAATACGGAAGCAGACAATTAACAATTGCAGGCCCAACTCTATATTGCATAGCACTTTTATTATTTACGATATACAACAAAAATGTTGCAATGTGGCAAATCGTTTTTGCTTCAGGACTTATGGGAATAGGTAATGGGCTGTTCCAATCACCATCAAACAACGCTATTATGACAAGTGTTCAAAAACATGAAGTAGGTATAGCTTCAGGTATTTTAGCACTATCAAGGAATATGGGAAATATACTTGGAGTTGCAGTCACAATTACATTATTTGAAACATTTAGAAACATTTTTATAGAATCAGGCAAAGTTTATGATTTAGCATTTTTATTCTCTTATAGAACAACTATGTGCTTTGGGATATTTTTCGGACTTTGCTGTTTATCATTTGCATTTATTGCTTACCAGCCCCAGAAAAAGGAAATAAAATCTTAAAAAAGTACTTCTCGCCGCTACTATACTCAACTTCAACAACAGGAAACGGATTATCTAACTCATAAACTCCATAAAATGTCTTTTTTTGAAGCACTCCAATTGAAGTACTCGTAACTTGTTTTGATTCTAAAACCTTTATATTTTCATATTCTTTAGCTAATAATTTTGCATCCTTTTTAGAAAGACTATCACAAACCGTTTTCATAGCATTAAATGGCAAACTCCCAATATAATAAATTGTTGCTAATTCAGCAAGAGGTACAGAACCAATCATTGATCCATATTCCTTTATTCCTTCAACAGTATCTCCTAATGAACTAGTATTCTTTCTTGGTTCATATTTTTCCTTTTTTAGGTATAAATCAATTATTTCATCAGAACTGATACCAACATCACGGACAATAACTTTTATATCTTGATTTGAAGCATTGACAATTGTGTATCCTAAAATATAAAAATATTTTCGAAATGGTCCAGAAAAAGGGGTTGGGGAAATTTGAATTTTAATATCAACAGGCGGATGATCCGAAATTTCAATATTTGAACTTTGCAATATTGGTTTAATATAATCATTCGCATAAACAAATACTGGCAGAAAAAACACTAAAAGTAAAAAAATATATTTTTTCATAAAGATATTATAACAAATTTTAAACGTAAATCAATATCTATTGAAAATAAATCTTTCCTGTTGTAAAATAAAAGTGTAAAAATTACACTAAACGACCAATTTATAAATGGCAGGGAATTATGACAACACAAAACGAAAATATAAGAAACATTGCGATTATCGCACACGTAGACCACGGTAAAACAACTCTTGTAGATTGTCTTTTAAAACAAGCAGGTGCTTTCAGAGCTAATCAACAAGTACAAGAACGTGTACTTGACAGTAACGATCTAGAAAGAGAACGTGGAATTACAATTTTATCAAAAAATATTTCTATTAACTACAAAGATACAAAAATCAATGTCGTAGACACCCCGGGGCACGCAGACTTTGGTGGCGAAGTAGAACGTGTATTAGGCATGGTAGATGGGGCATTACTTATTGTTGATGCTGCAGAAGGTCCAATGCCTCAGACTAGATTTGTATTATCAAAAGCATTAGAATTAGGTTTAAAAATAATTGTAGTAATCAATAAAATTGACAAACCTGCAGCTGAACCATTAACTGCACTTGATAAAGTATTTGATTTATTCACAGAACTGACTGACAGAGAAGATTTATTGGATTTCCCATTTATTTTTTCAAGCAGCTTAAACGGTTTTGCTATTAAAGACTTAGATGATGAAAGAAAAGATATGATTCCATTATTGGATTGTATCTTAGAAAATATCCAACCTCCAAAAGGTGATGCTTCAAAACCTTTCCAATTCCGCGCAACTACATTAGACTATAACGAATATGTAGGCAGAATTGTAATCGGTAGAATTGAAAACGGAACAGTAAAATCTCAAGAACAAGTTTGCGTAGTTCACGCAGACGGTTCTCATGAAAAAGGGAAAATAACAAAATTATTCGGATTTCATGATTTGGGAAGAACTGAAATCCAAGAAGCTTATGCAGGCGATATTGTAGGTATTGCAGGATTTGCGGATATTCAAATCGGCGAAAGTATTTGCTCATTAGCAGATCCGAAACCATTACCTTTGATTAAGGTTGATGAACCTACATTACAAATGAATTTTTCTGTAAATGACAGCCCGTTTGCTGGTACAGAAGGTAAATTTGTAACATCAAGACAATTGAGAAAAAGATTATATGACGAATTAGAAAAAAATGTAAGCTTACGTGTTGAAGACACAGATTCTACAGATGTATTCAGAGTATCAGGCAGAGGCGAATTACATTTAGGAATTCTAATTGAAACTATGCGTCGTGAAGGCTATGAATTCCAAGTTTCAAAACCTGAAGTTATCTATAAGACAATAGATGGTGTAAAATGTGAACCTTTTGAAAACTTGATTGTAGATGTACCAGAAGGATATGCAGGAAGCTGTATTGACAGACTTTCAGGCAGAAAAGCTGAAATGAAAGAAATGAACAACGCTAAAGGTAGAACTACAATGGTATTCCATATTCCGGCAAGAGGCTTAATCGGATTTAGAAGTGAATTTATAAGAATGACTCGCGGAGAAGGTATTATGTACCATACATTCTTAGATTACAGACCATATGCAGGCGATATTCCTCGTCAAAGAAACGGTTCAATCATCGCACACGAACAAGGTGAAGCTATTCCATACGCATTAGCTCAATATGAAGACAGAGGTGTATTCTTTGTAACTCCAAAAACAAAAGTATATCGTGGTATGATTATCGGAGAATGCAACAAACCTCAAGATATTGTGGTTAATATCTGCAAAACTAAAAAATTAACCAACATGAGAAGTGCAACAGCTGATGTTATGGTAACATTACAAGCTCATAAAGAAATGTCTTTGGAAGAATGTATGGAATACATCGGAGATGATGAACTTGTTGAAATTACACCTGAAAATGTAAGAATTAGAAAAGCTGATTTAACAAGAAAAATTTATAATTAAATGTAAGAATTTAATTAATTAGAACATAAAAAGCCTTTTATTATTAAAAGGCTTTTTTATTTTTTATTATTGATTGTAAAAATACCGAAAATAAAATCAAAAACATTCCGATATAAAAAGACAATGTAAAATCATGAGCCTCTCCGAAAAAAATTACAGCTAATAAAATTCCATAAATTGGCTCAAGATTTCCAGCTAATCCTACAGTAAAAGCGGACAATTTTTTTAAAACTGAAATATGAAGTAAATATAAAAGTACAGTACAAAAAAATGCTAAAATTAACAGCCAAAAAGTTTCTGCAAGGTTAGGTAAAATCGTACTTACCGGATTAAAATGTATGTAAAACGGTAAAATTATCACCATAAATAATGCTCCGCCTAATAATTCGTAAAAAAGCATATTTCTTGTAGATTTTCCAACCTCTATTATCTGATTATATAAAGTATAAAGAGCAAATAATGCTGCAGAAATAATTCCCAAAACAATTCCAAATCTATAACTTGCATCAAAACTAAAAATTAGCCAAATCCCCAAAACTGCTATTAAACTATAAAATAATTCTATAAATGAGAATTTTGTTTTTTCGACTATTGGCTGAAATAATACAGTAAAAAAGCCAACAAGAGAATAACAAACAACACCTATTGATACACTTGAATACTTTATACTACCGAAAAAAAATACCAAATGCAATGACAAAAGAGCTCCAAGGCCTATTATTTTTAATGCATTTGAAAAATTTTCAATAGGTTTCTTTTTCATAAAAACCAACATTACTGCAAAAATAATAAAAGCAAAAAGCATCCTATAAAAGACAATAAGTCCTTCATTCATTGGAATTAACTTTGCAAGAATTCCTGTAAATCCTGCAAGTAAAACAGATATATGCAATTTTAAATACTCAAACTTAATCCCTTGCATACCACAATTTTGCTCTTTTTTCTTAAATAAGTCAAATTAATTCTTTATATATGTTCAAATATTTTTGAGAACTTCTACCCCAAGAAAAATCAGCTTCCATAGCAGACTTTCTCATTGCATTAAATGTATATTTGTCTTGATATACACCTAAAGAACAATAAATTGCCTGCATCATATCCCAACCTGAATAACCCCAGAATTTAAATCCGTCAGAATCATTCAGAGGATAACCGGTCACTGTATCTTCTAACCCGCCTGTAGCTCTTACAATAGGCAATGAGCCATATCTCATGGCAATTAATTGACTTAGACCGCAAGGCTCAAATTTTGATGGCATTAAATAAAAATCACTACCTGCATAGATTTGATTAGCTAAATCTCCACGATAACCAATATAAGCTCTTATATTTGAAGAATTGTTAGATAACCAGATTAAAAGATTTTCATAATCCTTTTCACCGCTGCCTAAAAATATAAAATCTGCGTTTAATGATTTCAATTCACCTTCACATTGTCTGATTAAATCAATCCCTTTTTGCCCTACTAAACGAGATACCATTGCGTACATAGGTCTATTGGGATCGTATTTTAGACCAAATTCCTCACAGACTTTTTTCTTATTTTCATCTTTATGTTTTAAAGTTTTAACATCATATCTTTTTACAATATTTTTATCAGTTTTTGGATTAAACACATCATAATCAATACCATTTAATATTCCGACAAGTTTATTTTGGTTCATACGCAGCGTATAATCCATACCCTCACCATATTCACCTGTCAGAATTTCTTTTGCATATGTTGGAGATACAGCAATTACTTTATCAGAATAATTAATTGCTCCTTTCATCCAATTAACTTTACCATAATGTTCAACTCCCCATTCATTATAGACAATATCTTTGCGCATATTCGCAAAATCCAACACATCTTCAAACCAAACACCTTGATATGCTAGGTTATGGATTTCAAATACACATTTTGTATTTTTCCAAAAATCATCACATCTGTAATTACTGTGTAAATATACAGGAATCATTGCAGTATGCCAGTCATTTGCATGAATTATATCTGCTTTAAAATTCAACAATTTTGCATATTCCATTGTCGCAAGTGAAAATGCAATATATCTTTCATGCTCATACTTTGGATCAAGCCATTTTGGATAAACTTCCTTAAAACATGTAAAATACCAATCATTATGAACAAAGAATACATTTATATCAGTACCTGGCAATTTACACATAAATAATCTGAATTTATGTCCCATACCATTAAAAGTAAGCCATAATGTTGAGTTCTCTAATTCTTTGATACCCCATTTATTCAAATCAATCAAACCATGCAAAGGTGTAAAAATAGCAATTTCTGCATCTTTTTCTAAACATTTAGGCAAACTACCAACTACATCTGCTAACCCTCCAGCTTTTGAAAAAGGAGCTACCTCTGCTGCTGCAAATAATATCTTCATACACCCTCACTTCCCGAATTTTGGCTATCTTGAATCTGTTCGGAAATATTATCATCAAATAATATTCCTGCTTCTTCTAAAGATACCTCATCATCTTCTACTGCGATATAATGATTTTGATCAGTATCAAACTTGAAATTTATTCCGTATTTTTCCGCAATATATCGAGCATGACCAATACATATATCAGCTTTATCATATTGCTTTTTAAACATCATTACCTTATACATATTATACTTGAACAACATTAATAAATACTCACTTGTTGTATTATTCTTTTCAAGTTGAATTAAAGAATTATTGATAATACCAAATGCGACCTCATATTTATTTTGTTTCAAATGTAATTCACTCATTACATACCAAGCAACATATAAAAGAGTTGTCATTCCGTTATTATTAGTTTCTTTAATAATTTTATATATAATAGAATCAGCTTTTTTATAAGAACCAAGTTCCATATAAGAATAGCCTATCATCAGGTCCGCGAACAATTCTAATTGATGCAAACGATTACGTTTTGCTATAATCTTTGCTTTATAAATATATTCGGCAAATAATTTATAATCTCCGGAAAAACTAATAAAAGCATTAATTATATTAACTATAACCATTCCAAATCTGTCATTTTCAGATACAGTTATATTTACAGACTTAATCTGTTTACCATGCAATAAATTTTGCAAGACAACAAATAAATCGTAAGATTTAGGAATACAATTCAATTCTCCGCGTAAAATTTTTAAAAATTCATCAACATTTCCTAATACCAACAATACATTTGCTAAAGCTACATAACCTGCTGAATCAACAATTAATGATTTAAAATCATCTTCAGACATATAATCAGGCTTTAAATTATTTATTGTTTGATTATTAATTACATTTAATACTTTATAACCGATATCCAAGCAATCAACTAATGCTCCAATATTAAATAATATCTGAATATGTATAACAGACATTAAAAAGAAATAACTGTTAAAATTAGCATCTGCAGGATTTAAAGAAGATGGCGGTAATAAAGATAACACCTTGTGTGTCAATTCTAAAGCATGATTATAATTACCAACAAATAATGAACCATTAATCATTTTATTACATAATAAAATAATTTTATCCGTATCTGTTGTCTTCTCCAAATTTTTTAATGTAACTTCTGCAATATCAGATGTTTTATCCGGAACATAATCATATAAATTATTTGAAATATTCTCATACAAATGTTGTTTATAATGTTCAATACTATCAACTTGTTCAGGATCATCATTTTTAGAAAGTAAATCTAATATTTTATTAGTACAATTCAAATATGCACTAAAATCCCCTAATGATAAATTTATATCAGCTAATTGTTCCCATTGAATACGTTCATCATCTATATCATCTAATAATGCATATAAATAAGCTTTAACCGGACTTGGCATATCTGGATTAAAGACTTTATCAAGTAATTCTTGAGCAACTTCTTTTAAATATATCTTGCTGATTGTATCAAGTAAATTTTTTCTAAGCAAATTATAGTTCGGGAAATATACACAATTATTATACTCATATAAAAATCCCATATCTGATAATTTTTGTATTATATCTTTTTTGTTTTTATACCCCAAACTATCTATAGTGCCCATATCAATACGAGTACCCAACAAAATAATTGATGTTAAAAATTTCATAACATCTTCATTATCTTGCAAAAGATTTAAACGTCTTGCAACAAGCTTATCCAAACTTGACGGAATAATAATTGTTTTTGGGTTTACCATCTCAATACTGTCGTCATCTGCGGCATAAACTCCAGACTCAATCAAATATTGAATTGCAATATCGATAAATAAACTACTTCCACAAGCATATTTAGCAACTCTTTGAAAATAAAAATTATTTAAAATATTTCTGTAATATATTTTATTTTCCTCAATTAGTTTCTCAAAAGAAGTAGGTTTTAGAGTAATTTCTGTATAATAAGGCTTACTCAAAAGAAAATGACAATCCCTATGCAATGAAAAATCTTTATCATAAGATATTAAAAAGCTAATATCTAATTTTTCAAAAGCTTCAAATAAAAATTTTAATACATCATAAGAACTAGAATCAATTTTATCAAAATCTTCTATAAAAATAAGTGTTTTAGGAATAATCTGTAATAAAGTCAAGAATATGTCAAAATAAACATATCTGGTATCTTCACTATTGTTATCATTTCTTTTTTGCAAAGCAATAAGATCTTTTATTAACCCATCAGGATCCACAGATTTAAACATAGAAAAATCATTTTGAGAAAACAGCTTTTGAGAAACAGTATATTCAAAAATAGCAGAAACTAAATCTCTAAAAAAAGCATAAGGGGAATATTTCATTTCATCATAACAAGTAATAGAAATAATATTACTAAACTTTCCAGTCTCAGAAGCTGCATTTAAAACTTTCAAAGTATAAGGTTTGTACATTTCTAGGGTTTTAATCGCAACGATCCCCTTAGGGATAGCTTGAAACTTATTTAGAATATGAAACAAAACATCGACATTTTCAGTTCTTATAAAATCAGCCTTAATTTCATCAAAATTGATAGTTTCAATATCATAAATATTATCTGGATCCTCATTTGAGTCTAAATTATTAAGAGCTTCACCATCTAACTTATCTTGTTCAATTAACATATTTTGAACAAAATTAGGAACTTCAATTTCAGTTTCTTCTTCCTCTTCAGGATACTCCACTTTTACAAATTCTCTTAAATCAATCTCATAAAACATGACCATTTCATCATTTATTAAAACCGAATTTAATGGAGATAATTTATAATCCGTTCCAATTGCGTCAGAGACATGATCGTCTGTTAACACTTGGAAAGTATTCAATATTTTATCTTCACGCTTATTCAAAATTTGATTTAACAGACTAATATTATAACCGGAGTCAATATCATTAGGATTATCATTAATACTACGTTTTAATAAAAACATATTACAACGAATAGTAGCATTTTTCTTTTTTGTAAGCTTACAATTCAAAGCGGTAATTAAATTCAATAAATCAATTGCAGCTTTGATTGCAGTTGAAGAAGAGCTATTAAAAGTATAGTCCTTATCACAACGAATAACATAAGTTTTTCCTATCAACTGACGGCGCAAACCTATAGATTTAGCATAATCTTTTATTAAATTATCTAAATTAATTTTAAATTTATTTAAAAGCTTTGCAGATCCCAAATAATTTTTCATTTCATCCATATTTGGGAAATCAAGAGTTAACATAACAAAATCTTCAGTATTAGATTCATTCATTATGACACTTTTTTCTGTATCAAAGCCACATTTTCTACATTTTTTATTTATGGTTTGATTTATTTTCCCGCAATTATGACATTTTGAAATAATCACATATCCGCATTTACGGCAAGTATTTGTATCATTAATCGTCTTACAAATAGGGCAAGCAAGCTTGAGCACCTTTTTGCAATTAGGGCAAACCATCGTTTTATCATCTATTTCAAAACCACATTTTGGACATTCCATAACTAAAATTATACCACCAATAACCACTTACGACAAGCATATTAATTCATCTAAACACAGTATTTAATTTATATTGACAAATATAACTTTATAAGAAATAATAATAATAAATAAATGGAGGTTGAAAAATGTTTATTCAAGAAGCTTTAAAATCGCCCCCCCCCCGCGCGAAACTCAATTATAGCAACTGTTTCAAAGAATACTCTTTACTTTATATCAGAAGTATGTAATAATAGTGATATAAAACATCACAAGAGAGCATTCACACTTGCAGAAGTTCTTATTACTTTAGGAATAATTGGCATAGTTGCGGCAATGACAATGCCTAATTTGGTTACAAATTTCCAAAAGAAAAGAGCTGTAACTCAACTCAAAGCAACATATTCTATTTTATCTCAGGCATTTGAAAGAGCCAAAAGCGATTATGGTGATATGACCAATTGGGATACAGGAAGTTATTACGGACAAACTTCAAATGAAACAGAATTGTTCAAAAGTTTTACAGAAAAATATTTTATCCCATATGTAAAACCTATAAAAAATTACGGCATTACAACTTTTAAAAAGATAGGTTATGATTCAGTATATAATCTCAATAAAACTACAGATAATACTACATTAGGAGGGCAAAAATATATTATAGCACTTTCTAATGGGGCTATTGTAGGATTTTCACTTGGTGGACACTGTGATGAGCCAGGCACTGATAGTGAGGGGAATTGGGTTTGCAACTCCGGTTGGTATTTCACAACTATATATATAGTGGCCGATATTAATGGCATACAAAGCCCTAATACTCTTGGGAAAGATATATTTGTAATGTCAGTAGATTCCGATAATTTTCATTTTTACACTTATAAAAATACAACCAGAGATCAACTTTTAAAATACTGCAGCAAAGATAGTACAGAAAACAGACATTGCGGGAGATTAATACAATATGACGGATGGCAAATAAATTATCCTTGGTAATAAATAAAAAAATCGCGAAATTAATTCGCGATTTTTTTTAAATATATCTTATACCTGCTTCCTTCATTCTTCTGATACATTCTTTAATTGTATCAACATCTTTAGTTAATGCAACGCGGAAGTAACCTTCTCCATATCTTCCGTAACCGTTTCCTGGCGGCACAACTACATGAGCTTTTTCAAGCATTGCAGTTACAAACTCTTCTGAAGTCATACCTTTTGGAACCGGAAGCCACAAATAGAAAGTTGCTTTAGCAGGTTTTACATCCCAACCTAATTCTCTAAATCCTTCTTCTGCAGCATCTCTGCGTTCTTGATACATTTTATTCAAATCATTAATATATTTAGAATCAACTGTAAAAGCAGCAGTTGCTGCATCTTGGATAGCCTTAAAAGTTCCTGAATCGATATTATTTTTAATAGTTCCAAGAGCTTTAACAGCATCTGCATTACCACATACAAAACCGACTCTCCATCCGGTCATATTATATGATTTTGAATGAGAATAAAATTCAAGAGCAACATCTTTAGCACCTTCTACCTGCAAAACAGATGGAGCCTTATAACCATCATAAGTCATTTCAGAATATGCCATATCAGAACATAATAAAATATCATATTTTTTACAAAAATCAACAGCTTTCTTAAAGAAATCCAAATCAGCAACAGCACCTGTAGGATTATTCGGATAATTCAAAAACATAATTTTAGATTTTTTAGCAATATCTTCAGGAATTTTATCAAAATCAGGCAAATATCCGTTTTCTTCCAATAAAGGCATCTCATAAGGAGTTCCGCCTGCGAAAATAGTCGCGTTATGATATACAGGATATCCAGGATCAGGAACTAGTGTATAATCCCCTTTATCTACATAAGCTAAAAACACATGTGCAATAGCTTCTTTAGACCCAATATTAGCAAGCATTTCTTTATCAGGATCTAATTCTACGCCAAAACGATTTTTCATCCATTCGCAAGCACCTTTTCTAAACTTTTCAGTACCATTATATGGAGGATAATCATGGTTTTTAGGATTATCAATTGCTTTGTGCATTTCTTCTACAACAGGAGGTAGAGTCGGAGTATCAGGATCACCAATACCTAAACTTATAATATCAATACCTTTAGCCTTAGCTTCAGCAATTTTTCTGTCGATTTCCGCAAACAAGTACGGTGGAATTTGTTCTAAACGTTCTGAAACTTTCATAACTTCTCCTTCTTAATATTCTTTCCTAACCTTTAATTTTATGCTATCATGAATATAAAGGAAAAACAATGAGTATAATAGCAGATGACAATGATTTTCAACATAAAAGTATTACCGAAAAGAAAAAAAATTCGGTAATAAAATGTGAATGTTTTGAAAATGATAAAAACTTTGAAAACTGCATTCGTCCTAAATCATTTGATACATATATAGGTCAGTCAGCCCTAAAAGAAACTTTAAAAATCTCTATTGCAGCTGCAAAAAAACGAGAATTACCGCTTGATCATTTGCTATTTTACGGACCACCGGGCTTAGGGAAAACAACTCTTGCAGGAGTTATTGCTCAACAAATGGGAGTAGATATTAAAATAACATCAGCACCAGCCCTAGAAAGACCTCGTGATATTATAGGGATTTTAATGTCTTTAAAAGGTGGTGAAATATTATTTATAGATGAAATCCACAGATTAAATAAAGTTGCAGAAGAAATTTTATACCCTGCAATGGAAGACTTTTTCTTAGATATGACAACAGGAAAAAGCCAAACAGTAAAAATACTTAGAGTTCCGCTTCCTAAATTTACTCTTATCGGAGCAACAACAAAAGCAGGAGAATTGTCAGGTCCACTGCGTGACCGTTTCGGGATTATACACAGGCTTGAATTTTATACAGAAGATGAACTAGCACAGGTAATTAAAAGAACAGCAGGGATTTTAAATATAGAAATTACAGAAGAAGGAGCACACGCTATAGCAAAAAGATCTCGTGGGACTCCTCGTATAGCAAACAGACTTGTAAAAAGAGTTTCAGACTATGCTCTGGTAAAACATGACGGAAAAATTACGGAAGATGTCGCAAACAAATCTCTAGACATATTAAAAATAGATAATTACGGACTTGATAATACAGACAGAAGCCTTTTAAGATTAATTATTGAAAAATATGACGGCGGCCCTGTAGGGATAGAAACAATTGCAGCAGCAATAGGAGAAGATGTCAGAACAATCGAAGACGTTTGTGAACCGTTCTTATTACAAGCAGGTCTATTACAACGTACACCACGCGGGAGAAAAGTATCCCCCGCGACATACAGACATCTTGGATATAAAAATATAAATATAAATGAGCAAAAAAGTCTGTTCTAATATATTATATCCTGTATGGATAATCATTTGGAATTTTCCAACCATTTTGTTTTATCAAAGCTCCACACTCTAAAAGATTATTACCTCCACTTTTACATCGCGTATAAATATCATCATATTTTATGATTTTGTCATAAGTTAAGCCATATCCAGTTACTTGGCGCTCTCCTGACATAAATAAAATCCCGTCATATAGTGAATATTTCATTTGAAATAAATCTCGACCAACTACATTAGGAGCTTTATGGCCATTTATATCCACCAATATTGTTACACATACCACCCCTTGACGTCCCTTAGCATAACTTAAAAATAAATTAATACCATTATTTAAACAAACATACCTAGAAGAAGTAACTAAACCTCCATACTCAACAGTTCTAACATTATACCCTAATTTATATAATCCATAACCATCAACTATACCTGATTTATAACCTTTAATATAAGGCAAAAAATATGTATTTAAAAATACATCAACAACATCACTTCCTGTACCTTGATATCCAGCAATATCCTTTGTCCAATATTGACTGTCTCCATAATCTGCTACAGCCATTTTTAATGCTTGTGATACTAAAGAATAAGTATGTTCTAATCTGGTTTCAACTATTTTCTTTTGGTATAAACTAATTAATGCAGGTAACGTCAATGCTGCAACAACACCAATTATTCCTAAAGTAATCAATACTTCTGCTAACGTAAATCCAAATCTGTCATTGCGAGGCTTTTGTCGAAGCAATCCAACTTTTGCTTTTAAAAATACGCTAGATTCTTTCAGGAATTCATTCTCAGCATAACTATCCCCCAGAAACCATTGTGGAGCAAGCTCTAAATTGCCCCCCCCCCGACAAATGAACACGAAAACATTTCTACACAAGAATTACAAAACTCACGATATTTTTGAGTTTGTTTTTCTAAAAATCTTTTCATCTCTAGCT
>ULVF01060052.1_pt1 | contig 28782 bp, 27 predicted proteins | sample 1959201 | NCBI WGS metagenome assembly ULVF01 (sample SAMEA4835779, study PRJEB28245) | human gut metagenome | biome: gut microbiome; material: fecal sample | place: Denmark | collected 2008 | reverse complement strand
GCCTCGGTCTTGGCGGCTTCCAGCTTCTCCGACTTGATTTCCTTTTTAACTTCATCAAGCAGCCGTTCCGCCTGTTGCTGCTTGGTTTGCAACTGCCTTACGTTGGCTTCAAGCTCTCCCGTCTGCCGTTTCAGGTCACGGTAGTATTGGGCGGTTGTGGTGTGCCGTGCCTCCGAACCACGCACGCCACGCTGCAAGCCGTACTTCGCCATCGCTGCGGCATAGCTGTCGTGATAGGCTACAAGCCTTTCACGGTTCATGAGGTCATCGGCGCACAGGCGAACGGCATTGTCTTTCTTGCGGTAGGTGCGTCTGCCGTCCGCCTGCTTCTTCCTTGCTTTCCTGCGCTCGCCCGTCACTATCGGCACGACCGTTGCGTGGATGTGCGGCGTATGTTCGTCCATGTGCAGCACAGCTGATACGGTGTTCTCCCTGCCGAATGTGCGGTGCAGCCATTGCAGGTTGTCATCGCACCATTCGGCAAGCCTTCTCTCGTCCTGCACTCTTACCATATCCTCGTGCGTACCCGAAAGTACGATGCGGATTGCCCGTACTTGGTCGGGCGTTATCTTCCGCCTGATGCCTGCCGTGCGGATACGGTAGCTTATCGCTTCGGTACGGTCTGCCACGCCGTCGGGAAACTCCACTAACTCGCGGTTGAGGTGGGTGCGTGTGGGGTCTGCGTTCTTGGGCGTGGTCTTGCGTTCGATGTGGTCGGATGCGCCCGTGTCTGCCGACCCTTTCGCCTTGTTGATTTGGATGCTGATATATCCCATGTTCTTCTCTTGTTTTTGAGGTTGTACAAACTTGTTTGTCGGTGTCCGCCTGCCTGCGGTCATTGCCGCACGGGGCAAACGGGGGTGTCCAGAGGGGTGCAACCCCGCTGGCTCATTGGGGCGTTTTTAGCATTAGCGTCAGCGGTGCGTGAAGAAAACGCCCTAATGAGCTATGGCTTTTTGTTTCCAAAAGCCTGCGGCGGTGTCGGTGATGAGGTAGGCGGATATCGGTCGCCTTTTTCTTTTCGCCAGCGATGTAGTTTTTCTCTTGTCGGTCGGCAGGACGGAAGTCCGTCCGACCAGCCTGCGGATGGCGGTGGTCACCTTTGTTGCTTTCCCGGCGGACTTGATGAGGGGTGAAAATCCGATGAATTGATGATTGGACAGCATAACGCTCTGATTGCCATTAGAATAACATTTCATCACAACAAGTTATTACTAATAACTGCATATGGGGATTCTAAAACAGCAAGTTGGTATAATTCTAAAAACAACTATAAGGCTGATTATTACATTTATGATACGAAATCAGTTTATAGCAACATCTTCAGTTTCAACTCTGAAGGAATGTACGGATTGTATATACTCAAATTAGTTCCAAAAGAAGGCGTGTTCGTCACAGGTGGACAATATACGGTCTTAGGGGCAGAGTTTGTGAAGCAGTTGGTACTTTATAAAAAGAGAATTGCTCCTCACATGTATGAATAGGATAAGAAAGACTCATATAAAGAGGTGGCAGACCAGATTGCGATGATAAATGTTCCTATGCCAAAATGGAAACAAACGGACATCGAGGTCAACACGAAAGATGGAGTAGAAATATCATCAATATATGATATTCCCAAAATAGAGAATGGACACCTTTTTTTTAACGACATGCTGAACAATGGTATAATGCTGTTTAATAAAGAAAATGGTTTGTTTAAATTCAAGCGACTCTTCCAAGCAGACGAAGCGGAGAAAAAGAAATTTGTTTCCGTGCCAGATAAGGATTTCAGAAACTTAGTAAAACAAGGACAAGTCTTTTACATAGCATTGTCCGCAAATATGTTGGACTCTTCTCATACCGGAATTTCCTATTCCCTGCCAAAGATTCTTCGAGAAAAAGTAGGCAACGAATGGAACTTTAGCTTTTACAATGCCCCTGCTGTCTTGATACGAGACATCAACAATTATACGTCAGGCAAGATGATTTCACCAGATTTCGATTTGGAACATTCCAAGTATTTCTATCTTCACTTTGTGTTCGACTTGTTCAATAACAAATTATGGACAGGAAGCGAAAAGTTGACATGGCCTATGGATGGATTTGAGAAAGAGGATATTGTAGGACAGAAAGATTTAGACCCTTTTAATGGCAGCTTTTATAAGACCTTCAATCCAATAATAGCTTCTTTTCGTATCAATGACGGAAAGTGTGATGGACATTACGGCAAATTAGAGCGTATTCAAGAAAATAGCAGAACAGGCTATTATTATCTTAATAATGTATTCGCACATGAAGGAAAAACTTTCTTGTATGGAAATGGTTACACAGGAAAACTGTATGTGACAGATAGCCTTCATCTTGACAAATATAAGGTTTACATGGTGTTTGACACAGATACAGTTCCTATGATTGCACCAGACTCCACAAAATTTTATACGCATGAATATGGAAATCTGTATAGTTCTTACTTCACAAAGTGCATCACAACTGTAAAAATGGATAAAAGGAACATCTATTGTCTTGTAAAGCATGGTATGCCAAGGACTGACAACTTCCAAAAAGACAGATATTCCTTTGTTATCGTAAATAGGAAAAATGGGAAGACTTAGGAATATCCACTTCCGCCTATTGCTCCTGCTGAATACAAATGCTTGGGGTATGGAATAAATGCACAAGATAAGCATTTCAACCCATTCATGTTTATCAAGAAAGATGGTAAGTACATTATAAGGATGTTAGAAATCTAAGCGTCATTATCGTGTGGATATTTTTTATCAATAAAGCCGTATCTCGCCCCAAACAAGTCTTGATACGGCTTTATTCTATTTAATTCATAGGATTATGACAAATAATAGAAATCTATAAGTGTAAGTGTTTGCATCCGTATCACGGAATGAATATCCATTGTAGGATATTTTTTCCTGTAATCGTCTGTCAAGTCTTCATATAAGTACCATTGAGCTCTTTTGCCCTCTTGGCTGATAGAAAAAGCAACATCATATTGAGCAATTATAGTGTCTTTTTTATCCGTCATTAAATGAAATGTCCAATGTTCATAACTTGGAAGAGTCTTTTGGTCTGTTTTGATAAAGCTATATTTTTCAGACCATTCTATGGAGGAAGTTGTTTCTATATAGGCTTTCCACTGTTCTTCTCTTGCACTATTGAGGAGTGAAACAGTTCTTTCAGCCGACAAAGCAGACGACAATTTCCTCATGTAAAAATAGTAAACATCAGATGGCAAAGCAGGAGGATTGTCTTCTAATTCCTTTTTTATCTTTTCTGCATTAAAAGGTGCATCGACATAAACCTCAGTTTTCACAGACCAATAACTCTCAGATACATAGGGAGTAAATTTCGGTTGGTCAGGAACCTCATCATTCACCTTGTCACAAGCTGTTATCGTGTAAACACACAATAAGCATAATATATATTTTAGAAAAATACGTTCCATATTCGACTCAGACTAAAAGATATTTTGAATTTGGTTACAAATTTACAAAAAAAATTCATAAACATGAATTTTTAAAGTCGCATTGTAAGGAAGCAAAATGCTTTTTAACACTTTCCATGTTTATAATGCCGAATATGAAACTTGTAAGCACTTCATAAGATGGCAACTTTGCTTTTGTGAAGAACAATTATGTTCTTTTCAAAATTTAATAATCTATAAAAACAAAGCAAAATACATTGCTTTTCATATTTTTGATTTATCTTTGCACTTGTAATTGAAGCGTTCTTTGTATATCGCAAAGTTGTAAAAGATAAAGAAGATTGCTCGTTTCTAAATCGTTAGCAGTTACATTATTTAAAGTGTTTAACTCGCTGATATTCAATCAATAAAAGATTTTATTGTGACTCGAGCAATGAAAGCTGATGTCCTTATTCACACCGCATTCCCGTATAATCTTCTTCAGCGGCTTGCAGATTGACCAATAGTTCAGATTGGGGAATACGAAGTCGTTTTCTTGGAACGGTCGGTAACGCTCGATTATCTGCAAGGGGATGTCCAGCAGCTTTACTTGGAAAGGTACGCCCGTCTTGTGACGCTTGGAGATAATCCACTTCTCGCCGTTCACCTCCACGATTCGGTCGTTGGTCAGTTCCTTGATGTCCACGAAAGAGAGGGCGGTGAAGCTCGCAAAGACGAACAGGTCACGGGTGAAAGCAAGCGTAGCATCGGCAAACTCATGCTCGATAAGCTGCCGGATTTCCCCCTCCGTAAGATATTCCCGTTCCTTCACGTTGGGCGTGATACGGAACTGTACAAACGGATTCCTCGGTATCAGACCGTTGTAATGCGCCCGTGAAACAACCGTCTTGACCCACATGCAAGCCAGCCACACGGTAGCGTTTTTCAACCCTTGCTCCGTTGTAAGGAATACAGAGAACTCCTTGATGAAGTCGGGAGTAAGTTCCAGCATTGACATGTCATTGCGCTTGTAGCACGACTTGATGAACGCCGCCACATAGTTCCGTGAGCGTACCATTACACGGTAAGACCCCATGCAGCGGTCTTTGCCGACACGTTTCAGGAACTTGGCGTTCTCCTTGTCAAATGCTCCGAGTATCGTTTCATACTCGCAACCGATACCTTGGTAGGCGTTGCGCACCATCTCAGCCGTAACATACGCCTCACGGTCGGATATGCGCTGGTAGTGCTTGATGATTTGCGCCTTGATGTTGTCAAGCGTAAGGTTCGTTTCCCTCGCTTCACGGCTCTTGCCCTTGACACGGTTGCCCTTTGCGTCCCAAAGCTCCTTTGCGATGCTACGCTTGCAACTGAACTGCGCCACCGTCCCGTTGATTGTAACCCGTCCCATGATGGGGACAATTCCGTTTTTCTCCTTGCTGCCGTTCACATAGAACAGCAAGCGAAATGTACTCCTTGTCATACTCGTTCTTTTTTGTTTGCAAAACTATAAATCAACGAGTTAATCCTTGACAAGCAAACCTACGCAGAACGCAGCAAACGAAGCGGCGACTGTTAAATCTGCACTTCTGGCGGGTAACGAATAGGAAACCGTTCTCTTTCTCCAATCCGCTTTGAAACAGTTTTCAGTCCTCTACCCAACTTCTGCGATTTTCTCCTAACTACTTAAATCTCAGTTTCTATTGCGTTAATCTGCTGATTTTCTTCGATTATTCCAGCAATATTATGTATATTTGTGCCCAAAATCCATCATAACATGTATTTTACAGGACTGATAATCGCTATACTTACTTTTCTCATCATCGGCGTGTTCCATCCCGTAGTGATCAAGACGGAATACTATTTTGGAACCCGGCCATGGTGGATTTTCCTCATTACCGGTGTCGCATGTGTCGTCATCTCCATCCTGGTGGAGAACACCGTTGCCTCCGCACTCATTGGCGTGCTTGGAGCCACGCTGCTTTGGTCCATCGGTGAGCTCTTCGAGCAGAAGAAACGCGTGGAAAAAGGATGGTTCCCGATGAACCCCAAACGGAAGGACCAATACAAAACGAAAGAATAGCAACCCTGGACATCCCCTTCCTCTATAACGGCCATAGTGACCTTGCCGTTTACGATCCTCTATCCATTCTAAAATTTCTATGAAGACAGAATTAATCCTTGTAGGCAAGACGGTGGACAAACATCTGAAAGCATTGCTCGATGAGTATGCCGCACGCATCCCCCACTACATACCATTCGACATACGTGTCATTCCGGAACTGAAAAACACAAAAAGTATGAGCGAGGCGCAGCAAAAGGAACGTGAGGGAGAGCTTATTCTCAAGTCACTCCAACCTTCTGATACCGTCATTCTGATGGATGAGCATGGCAAGGAATACCGCTCCATCGAGTTCGCATCCTGGATGCAACACTGCCAGAGCATAGCCCGTAAGCTGGTCTTTGTCATCGGCGGTCCCTACGGTTTCAGCGATGCCGTCTATACCCGGGCAAATGGTAAGATATCGCTTTCCAAAATGACCTTCTCCCACCAGATGGTACGTGTCATCTTCGCCGAGCAGATCTATCGTGCTTGCACGATTATCAAGGGAGAACCGTATCACCACGAATGATCCCATACCTGCACTTTTCCGGTAAAAGGCAAGAAAGCCATCCATCATACTCACACTACGGGGCATAGGGATAAGAGCCACACCGACATTTATCCCGGACCGCAGGCCTGTCACTGCTGACACTATCCCCGCAGCCCGGACAAGTACGACATCACCCAGACTGCCACCTTGACTGAAGGAGCCTGTTACTCAACTCCATGTCATTCGAATTTTGACACAAACAAGGTGGAAGTCAACCAAGGTGACGGTCATGAAATGAAAGCTTTAAACTCATCCGACAGTGAGGCAGCACGTCTGCTAAATCAGATTGCCCTTTCCCTGACGCACGACCTCCGGCTCTCCATTCGTACAATCGACAATGGTGGAAGGCTCGGTACCGCCTATGCCCGCATCGAGAATAAGATCGACCTCCTCTCCCCAACACTCGTTGATCAGCGACGGGTCCGTAAGATATTCCATGTCATCGTTTTCGTTATAGGGCACCGTGGCAGAAAGCAGCGGAGCGTCCATCTCCTTGCAGATCAGGCGCACGATTTCACAGTCGGGCACACGGATACCTACCTCCTTACGACCTCTGAAAATCTTGGGCAGATGACTGCTCGGATTGAGAATGAAGGTGAACGGGCCGGGCAAATTGCGCTTGAGCGTTCTGAACGTGACATTATCGACCTTAGCGTACTCGGCAATGTGGCTCAGATCCGCCGCCACGATTGACAGATAATGCTTCGACGGATCAATACCCTTTATTCGACAAATCTTCTCCACTGCCCGCTCTTTCAATGCACAACAGCCGATGGCGTAAGTGGTATCCGTAGGATAGATCATCACGCCACCGTCCTTCAACACGGCAACGATATTGTCGATGACATCCTGTGAATTGTTCTTTTCGTAAATCTTGATCAACATTGTCTTATCCTTTCTTTTCTAAGAGATCCTGCAAACGTATGAGCTCGTCACGATACTGTGCGGCCTGGATGAAGTCAAGATCCTTCGCGGCCTTCTCCATCAGGGCCTTCGTATTGTCGATCGTAGCCTGCAACTCCTCCTTATTCATCTTCGCTACTATAGGCTCGGCAGCAAAGGCGGCAGGCTCGGGCTCGATATACGGGCGGGCATAAGCATTGCCCCGGGCCATGGCCGTCTTCGTTCCCGTGTCCTCACCGGTAGGAAGACTACCTTTAATTTCCTTTACAATCTGCTTAGGAGTGATGTGGTGATCCTCATTATACTTAAGCTGTATGGACCGGCGACGGTTGGTCTCATCTATCGTCTGCCGCATGCTCTGGGTGATCGTGTCGGCATACATGATCACCTTGCCATTGACATTACGGGCCGCACGACCTGCAGTCTGTGTCAATGAGCGTCTGCTACGCAGGAATCCTTCCTTGTCGGCATCCAGAATGGCTACGAGTGATACCTCTGGTAAGTCAAGTCCCTCACGCAACAGGTTCACTCCGACCAGGACATCAAATTCGCCTGCACGCAGTCCGTTCATGATCTTAATGCGATCGAGCGTTGCCACATCACTGTGAATGTAGTTGGCCTTCACGCCATGGTTGAGCAGATACTCCGTAAGTTCCTCAGCCATACGCTTGGTAAGCGTGGTGACCAATACACGCTCATTACGTTCTATGCGTTGCCGGATCTCCTCCAGCAGATCGTCTATCTGGTTCTCCGACGGGCGGACCTCAATAGCCGGATCGAGCAGTCCCGTAGGACGGATAAGCTGCTCTACCACCACGCCATCGGCCTCTCGAAGCTCGTAGTCGGCAGGAGTGGCACTGACATAGATGGCCTGATGGATCAGCTGATGGAATTCCTCAAAGCGCAAGGGACGGTTGTCGAAAGCGGCAGGCAGACGGAATCCGAACTCCACCAGATTCTGCTTACGCGAACGGTCGCCGCCGAACATGGCATTAAGTTGCGGTATCGTCTCGTGGCTCTCATCGATCACCAGCAAATAATCCTTTGGAAAAAAATCGAACAGACAGTAAGGACGCTCGCCCGCCTCCCTGCCATCAAAATAACGGGAGTAATTCTCAATGCCTGAGCAATAGCCAAGCTCCTTGATCATCTCGATATCGTACTCCACCCGCTCCTTGATACGCTGCGCCTTGATATCGTCGTGCAGACTCTTGAAATAGTCTACCCGCTCCGTGAGATCATCCTGTATATGCCGGATGGCATTGTCCACCGTTTTCTTGTCCGTGACAAAGAGGTTGGCAGGATAAATCTGATATTCTTCAAACTCCTGCACCGTGTGCATGCTGACAGGATCCACCTCGGCTATCGAGTCGATCTCATCGTCCCACCATGTCACACGAAGCACGTAGTCGGAATAGGCCATGGCTACAATGACGGTCTCTCCCTTGACTGAGAAATTGCCGCGTGCAGGTTCGAGATCATTGCGTACATAAAGCGCGTTGACAAGCGACCGGAGAAAATCATTGCGCTCGAGCTTCTGTCCCCGCCTCAGAGAGATGATGCTCTCTTTCATGGCCACAGGCCCGCCCATGCCATAGATACACGAGACAGACGACACAATGATGACGTCGTTGCGTCCGGAAAGCAGATCGCTGACAGCCTGCAAGCGGAGCTTGTCGATCTCCTGATTGATGGCAAGGTCTTTCTCGATATAGGTGTCGCTCGAAGGCAAGTAGGCCTCCGGCTGATAATAGTCATAATAGGATACGTAATAGTCTACGGCATTGTGCGGAAAGAAGGCTTTCATCTCCTCGTACAACTGCGCCGCCAAGGTCTTGTTGTGCGAGATGATCAAAGTCGGTTTGTTGGTCTGGGCAATGACATTGGCTACCGTAAAGGTCTTTCCTGATCCGGTCACGCCCAGGAGCACTTGTGCAGGATCGCCCCGCTCAACCCCTTCGACAAGCTGGCGGATCGCTTCGGGCTGGTCGCCCGTAGGCTTGAATTTTGAAATCAGCTGGTAATCCATACCGCAAAAATACTAATAATTTTCAAGGTTGCCTAATTTTATACTAAAAATCGCGCTGATGGCTTTGTCAATCGGGGAAGATTGTGTAAATTTGCAAATCAACAATAATGTCATTATTACGAATGAGAAAAAGAATCGCCGTTTATTCTCTCGGTGCTCTCTGTCTTCTTTTCAGCAGTTGTGCCCAAGAATTCAACCAGGTATACAAGTCTCAAGACTACAACTATAAGTACGAGTATGCCAAGGAGTGTTTTGCCAAAGGCAAATACTCCCGTGCCACCACTCTCCTTCAGGATCTCATCATTCAGATGAAAGGACACAAGGCCGAGCAGGAAAGTCTGTACATGCTTGCCATGTCGGAATATTGCGACATGGATTATACTACGGCATCCGAAGCTTTCAAGAAATATGTGAAAAGCTATCCGCGCGGTACTTATGCAGAGCAGGCTACCTACTACATCGGTCAGAGCCTGTATATGTCGACTCCTGAGCCACGTCTCGACCAAAGTCAGACCGTGAACGCTATCTCAGCCTTTCAGGACTATCTCGACATCTATCCTGACGGATCACTGCGTCAGGACGCGCAACAGAAACTGATAGACCTGCAGGAAAAGCTCGTAACCAAAGAGCTTTATTCGGCCCAGCTGTATTATAATCTCGGTACCTACTTCGGTAACTGTACCAGTGGTGGCAACAATTATGAGGCATGCATCGTCACCTCACAGAATGCCCTGAAAGACTATCCTTATTCCAACAAGCGCGAGGAGTTTGCCTCACTGATCATGCGAAGCAAATTCGAGCTGGCCCAGCAAAGCGTTGAGTCAAAGCGCATAGAGCGCTTCCAGGATGCCGAGGATGAGTGCTATGGCTTCATCAACCAGTATCCCGACTCCAAGGACCGGAAGACAGCTGAAGAATATATCGAGAAATGCAAGAAGGCATTGGAGAACGATAAGTCGGATAAACCGGAAGAGTAAACCGGCCTCTTGACAGAAAAGTAACGGCACGGAGAATGAGAACGGGATTTCCTGTATCTCCTCTTTCTTCCCTTCACAAAAGACAAGCATAAAGGAAACTATATAAATTCAATCAATAAGTTAATGGATTATAAGAAATCAAAGGCACCGGTAAATACGGTGACACGTAACATTATGGATCTCTGCAAGGAGACCGGTAATATCTACGAGAGCGTAGCTATCATTGCCAAGCGTTCTAATCAGATCGCAGCCGAAATCAAGACTGATCTGAACAAGAAGCTCGCAGAGTTTGCTTCTTATAATGACTCTCTTGACGAGGTGTTCGAGAACCGTGAGCAGATTGAGATCAGCCGCTATTATGAGAAGCTGCCGAAACCGACACTGTTGGCAACACAGGAGTTCATCGAAGGCAACATCTATTGGCGTGATCCTTCTCAGGACAATCAGGAGGAGCGTAACTAATGATCCAGCGCAAGCAAACTATTTTTCTCCTGCTGGCGGTAATTGCCATGGTGGTGTGTCTCTGCCTGCCTATCGGCACATTTGAACCTGCCACCATGACGCAGGCCACACGATGGTTCAATATCGGCTTCATGTCGGCCGGCCAGCCAATAGTATGGCATCCCGTGCCTTTCGTAATACTCGTTGTAACGATCATCCTCAGTCTGGTTGACATCTTCCGTTACAATCACCGAGTATCACAAGCACGCTGGTGTCTTTGGTCAATGCTGATCATAATCGTGTGGTATGTCTACGCAGGACTGGGAGCCTTCCTAATCTTCTCTGACAAAGGATCGTTCCATGTCGGATGGGCATCCTGCCTGCCCTTGATTGCCCTTATTCTCTTGCTGCTTGCCCGTCAGGGTATCTTGGCAGACGAGAAGCTGGTACGCTCAATGGACCGCATCCGATAAACAACGAAGATCGCATAGAAAAAGTTAAAGAGCCAAGTGCCTTAACTCCTTTTCATAAACATTTGCCCCCAATCGGTTGAATGGCCGATTGGGGGTAAAAAATTAAGGGGAAACAAGTCTCAATGATTTGCCTCCCCTTTTGTTTGGTTAATATTATTGTTGTAAGGTCTGTAGATTACTTCTTGAAGTAGCGGTTGTACAGACCGGTGAAGCCGGCAGCGTGACGAGCCTCGTCCTTAGCCATCTCGTGGATGGTGTCGTGGAGAGCGTCAGAACCTTCCTGCTTAGCCTTCTTAGCCATCTCAAACTTCTCCTCGCAAGCACCACGCTCAGCAGCGATACGCATCTCCAGGTTGGTCTTGGTGTCCTTGAGAACCTCGCCCAGCAGCTCTGCATAACGGCTTGCATGGTTAGCCTCCTCATAAGCATAGTGCTCAAATGCACGTGCTACCTCGGGATAGCCCTCACGGTCGGCCTGACGTGCCATAGCCAGATACATACCTACCTCGCTGCACTCACCTGCAAAGGTGTCCTTGCAATGCTGAACCAGTTCAGGGCTTACCTTGTCGTCGTAAGCTGAACCCAGCGTGTGAACAGTTGCGAACGTATAGTCATCGGTTGCGGGTGCTACATACTCCTTGATCTTGTCACCTTTAGCGTGGCAAACGGGGCAAACGGGTTCTGCGTCGGCACTCTCGAAGATGTGTCCGCATACACTGCAAATATACTTCTTATTCATAATGTGTGTTTATAAATGTTTAATATAATATAGAAAATTAATCTTTCTGCTTCTTAGCCGCACACTCACGGCAAATGCCCTTGTAGTACAACTGGGCTTCATCGATGATATGTCCTTCCACACTTCGCGGACCTTCCAACTTGGGAGCCGGCTCATCGAAAAGATCGAAGACACGACCACACTCACGACACATGAAATGCACATGAGGATGAAGATCACCATCATAGCACACCCTATGATCATCGATGGTGATCATCTGGGCTGCATGACGCTCCGAAAACATTCGAAGCGTATTATAGACGGTTGTTCTACTCAGTGTCCGAATCTTGTCAACCAACCCGACATACACATCCTCAATTGTGGGATGGATGGGATGGGTGAGCAAGAAATCCATAATCGCCAACCGCTGTAAGGACGGACGGATGCCTGCCTTTTGCAAGCGCTCATATGCCTGTTGTCTCATAGTTGATACGTCTAAAAAAACAATAGTATTCTATACGGAGCGTCCCATGACGGTCTTTTCCGTTTAGTGTTCTATTCATCCGACAAGAGTAAATGATGTTACCCAAGAGGATGTCGTAAATCTTATATTGCAAATATACGCAAATTTCCAGCAACCTCCAAACAAATATGGAAAATTTACAATTAATTAATAGAGGAATTTGACTATAACCGTTTAAATCACTTATATACGCATATTAAGGAAATAAGAGCATTTCCTCCAGGCATAAATACTATAAAAAGCAGCGCACTTGCATCGAAATGTGTTTGTCGTCGGGTATCAGGAATCCTGCCCTATTGCCCTATTCAAGGGTCATTGTCTTATTGGCCTTAAAACAGGCAAAGACCCGTTGCAAACACGAAATCACGCAAGTGCGCTGTTCCTATTTTTATTTCACACGTTCGATAAGCTCATCAACAGATACCAGCTGCTGCTCGCCTGTCGTCATATTTTTCAATGTGATCTTCTGCTGGGCGATCTCATTCTCGCCGGCCAAGGCAACAAATGCGATGCCTTTAGCGTTGGCATAGCTCATCTGCTTTTTCATCTTAGCCTTATCGGGATACACTTCTGTACGGATGCCGGCCTGACGTGCCTGTGCAGCGATGGGCAGGCAATAGGCTGTCTCCTTCTCACCGAAGTTGATGAACAGCAGACGTGTTGCCGAAACGGCCTCCTTAGGATAAAGATCGAGAGCATTGAGTACATCATAGATACGATCGGCTCCAAAAGAGATGCCCACACCGGAAAGGCCGGGCATTCCAAAGATACCCGTCAGATTGTCGTAACGACCACCACCTGTGATTGAACCCATTGGCGTGTCGAGCGCCTTCACTTCAAAGATGGCACCCGTATAATAGTTAAGGCCACGGGCCAAAGTGAGATCAAGCTCCATCTCATTTTTCAGTCCGACGGTCTTCAGGGCATCGAGGATGAAACGGGTCTCCTCCACTCCCTTCAGTCCTGTCTCTGACGTCTTGAGCACGTCGGCAATAACCGCGAGCTTCTCATCGTTGGTTCCCGACAAGGAGATAATGGGCTGCAACTTGCTGATGGCTTCCTCGGTGATACCATCGGCTCGCAGTTCCTCATTCACCTTGTCCAGTCCAATCTTGTCGAGCTTGTCGATAGCTACCGTGATATCCACGATCTTGTCAGACTCGCCAATCACCTCGGCTATACCCGTGAGGATCTTGCGGTTGTTGATCTTGATCTGCACACGCACGCCCAGACGCTGGAATACCGTATCAACGATCTGCATGAGCTCCACCTCATTGAGGAGGGAGTCAGATCCTACGACATCGGCATCACACTGGTAGAACTCGCGATAACGACCCCGCTGAGGACGGTCGGCACGCCATACGGGCTGGATCTGATAACGCTTGAAAGGCAGCTGAAGCTCGTCACGATGCATCACCACGTAACGTGCGAACGGCACAGTGAGATCATAGCGCAGACCTTTCTCACAAAGTTTGGCTGCCAGATGCAGACTGTCACGGCTACGCAGCTCATCGTCTGTGATCTTATTCAGATAATCACCGGAGTTGAGTACCTTGAAGAGCAACTTATCGCCCTCCTCGCCGTACTTACCCATAAGAGTGTGAAGCGTCTCGAGAGCAGGCGTCTCAATCTGCTGAAATCCGTAAAGTGCATATACCTCACGGATGGTATTGAAGATATAATTGCGTTTGGCCATCTCTTCAGGTCCGAAATCTCGGGTACCCTTAGGGATAGATGGTTTGTTTGCCATAATTTTTTTCTTTGACTTATTTACGTACAATGGTCTGTGCACGGTCCGGACCGATGGAGATAATACGGATGGGTGTTTCCAACTCAGCCTCGAGGAACGTGATGTAGTCCTTGAAGGCTTTAGGGAACTGATCCTCAGAAGTGAACTTCGTCATATCGGTCTTCCAACCGGGCAGATCCTTATAAATAGGAGTAACGTTGTCGATATTGTAGGGGAAATCGCGTGTCTCTGTTCCGTCAGGCAACTTATAAGCCACACAGGCACGGATCGTATCAAAACCATCGAGGACATCGCTCTTCATCATGATCAGCTCCGTCACGCCGTCAACCATGATAGAATAGCGCAACTGTACAAGGTCAATCCAACCACAGCGACGCTCTCGCCCCGTCACGGCTCCGTACTCATGGCCGAGGTCACGGATGGTCTTGCCAGTCTCATCGAAAAGCTCCGTGGGGAAAGGACCGGCACCTACACGTGTGCAATAAGCCTTCATGATACCGAAGACCTTACCGATCTTATTGGGACCTACGCCCAGACCGGTACAAGCACCGGCACAGATGGTGTTGCTGGAAGTCACGAAAGGATAAGAACCGAAGTCGACATCGAGCATAGTGCCCTGGGCACCTTCTGCGAGGATATTCTTGCCTTCACGAAGAAGCGTTCCTACCTCAAACTCGCTGTCTACGATTGGGAACTGACGAAGATATTCCACGCCCTCCATCCAATGTTTCTCTGTCTCTTCCAGAGTAGAGAAATCGGTCCAGCCAAGGGCCTTGAGCATCTCAAGATGACGGGCCTTGTGAGCAGCGTATTTCTCATCGAAATGATCGAGGATGTCGCCGACACGCAGACCGTTACGGCTTACTTTGTCAGTATAAGTCGGGCCGATACCCTTACCGGTCGTTCCAACCTTGGCCTTACCCTTGGCAGCTTCCTGTGCACGGTCGAGCAGACGGTGGGTAGGCATGATGAGGTGGGCCTTCTTGGAAATATGAAGATGGTGCTTGAGCTCATGACCGCTCTTTTCCAGGTCTTTGGCCTCGTCCATAAAAAGGTCGGGAGCCATAACAACACCGTTGCCGATGATGTTAACCTTTCCGCCCTGGAAGATACCGGAAGGAATGCTGCGAAGCACATACTTCTGGCCTTCAAACTCAAGCGTATGGCCAGCATTGGGACCACCCTGGAAACGGGCTACCACATCGTACTGCGGCGTGAGCACGTCGACTACTTTTCCTTTACCTTCATCGCCCCACTGGAGACCCAGCAGAACATCAATTTTACCTGTATTCATCTGTCTCAGCTTTTATAGTTGTTGTTTATTTCTTCTTTCAATATTGACCGATAGCCTTCTTCTGGCACTGGACCGGTCTGATGTTGCCAATTAGGCTGACTACATATTTTTTTGTTCCACAGTCTTATCGATCTGCCGTTGTGCCCTTGTTATCTTCGCTGCGCAAGAAGAGCAAATGCCATAGACATACAGCGCGAACTCTTCCTTTCGGAACCGTCGGAGAACCACCTTCTTCATGGCTTCCTCAACAGCAGGAATCTTCACCTCAGTCACCTTGCCGCAAATCGTACATATCTGATGGCAATGATTATCAGCCCGGGAAGCCACCTCATAAGTGGTCTTCCCCATGAGCCGGTGACGAACGATAAGATTGAGTCTCAAGAAAAGACGCAATGTATTGTAAACCGTGGCACGGCTCACGACAAAGCGCCGCTGCTCAAGGACCTCCTGTAGCTCTTCTACCGTGAAATGGCCCTCAAAACTGAAGATTGAGCAAAGGATAGCCTCCCGCTCGGAAGTATGACGTAGATGCATCGCTTCAATATAAGCATCAAGCACCTTTCTTGCCTCTTCTAACTGCTTGCTCATCATCGGTAAATTATTTACGGACCAGACACTAACCTTCTTAAAAGCCTTGCAATCCTTTAGTATACTCTAGGACCGAAAATAGCAGTGCCTACTCTTACCATCGTCGAACGGCACTCTATTGCGATCTTGTAATCGTGGCTCATGCCCCAAGAGCGTTCGCAGAAGGAGGGCTCATCAGCAAAATACTGTGCCTTCACCTCATCGAAAAGATCGGCGGCTAATGTCATCTCGCGACGGATCTGATCCTCATCGTCTACATTGCTGGCCATCATCATCAGGCCACAAATACGGACATGCTGCAGACCGCGCCACTCACCGGCAGCAAGCATCTCACGGAGAGCTGCAGGAGAGAAGCCATATTTTGACTCTTCCTCTGCGATATGAAGCTCAAGGAGAACATCGATAACCCGGTCATGCTTAGCTGCCTGCTTGTTGATCTCCTTCAAGAGCTTCATGGTGTCGACCGCCTCTATCATCGTAATGTAAGGCGCAATATATTTCACCTTGTTAGTCTGCAGATGACCTATGAAATGCCATTGTATATCCTTCGGCAATACATCTACTTTCCGCGAGAGCTCTTGCTCATGACTTTCACCGAAAATGCGCTGTCCTTCCTTATAGGCAGCCTCTATGTAGGTAGCAGGATGAAATTTGCTGATGGCAACAAGCCTGACACCTTGAGGCAGATCGGCTAACACTTTCTTAAGTTGGCCAGCCACATCGACATCATTATATTTTGTTTCTTCCATCATTATTTCTTCTATTATTTCTCATATTCGGGCTTGTCGTCCTCTTTCTTTTCAGAGGGGGCTCTATGCTCGAACACATCCATGATATGGGTCTCTGTCATCGATGCTACTACATAGTCGATAGATGTCGTGCCCATGACTTCCTGGATATTCTTTACTGCACCCTCAAAGGTGCCGGCCTGTACGAGATAGATGACATTGGAACGTTTCTCCTTTTCCGTCTTCTCGTCAAGTGTGATGAACTGCAGCTTGGCTTTGTACCAACGGTCATCATTCTCACGATCGCTGAAGAAGATCTCATGATAAGCTGCAGGCGCAATGCCCGTGATCTTAAACTCTCCGCTGATGTATGCACTCATCTCATCGATGATTGTACTCTCGGCCTCCGCAAAGCTGAGGGCATCAACGACGTACTGTTCCGTAACGGGCTTCATCATTCCGTTTTCATGCATTTTATCATATCTGATCTTGGTCTCAAACCAACTAGCTGTTCTTGCTTTCATTTCTTATATATTTTACTTTAAATTGTTATCCGAAACTAAATTGTCAGAGCACTTGCAACCTTAATCCGTAACGGCCACGCCATTAAAGAAATTGTCCAGCGACCGATAGGCATAGGCTGCGCGGTCATGCAGATTGGGCATGCTACGGATATGCTGAAGCAGATCTGCCGTTTTCTTCACGGCATTCTGATAGTTCTCCGGGGTGATGCGCTCGCTCATCTTTTCGGCCATCTTCTGGTCAAAGGAGAAATAATGCACAAGCCAGTTGACGAACTGCTGACGCTGGATCTCGCTCACCTTGTCCACAGACGTGTCGCGCAAGATCTTCGAACGGCTGATATGGAACACCAACTGATCAGGCTCTCCACCTCGCTGACCATGAAGATATTTTTTCTCATAGTCGAAATAGCAGTCACAGAAGCCATTCTCGGCCATCGCCTTCAACTCTGTCTTGGCAGGCTCAAGCACACGACGACAGAAATCACTGAACTTCTTATAATTCGTCTCCAGACGCAACATCTTCCGGAACTCAAGTGTGTCTATCACCGCAAATCCCTTCTTCAGCCAGCTCTCTATGAACATATAGATGCGCTGCGTATAGCGGTTGTGACATGCGAAGACTATCTCCTTGCCGATATGATGATAGCCGAAGTCGAGACTGACAAGACGACGGGCCACATCCGGATCCATTTTCAGAATAGCATATTTCTGATAGATGCCTGGATCCTCTGGTATATAGACATCACATAAAGTGGTGTACTTCTGATAATGGCGGCCGTCATGGGTCTTATAAGGAATGTCCACCGGCACGGTAGAAAGCATACGGAGACTATAACGCAGATCTGGATAATGATTCGGATCAATACCAAGATCCTTGAAAAGGGTACGGATTTCTATCTTTCCATCTGGATCCAGCTCATTCTCCCGAAACAATTCCGGAGCAGACTTCACCTTATTGAGAATATCGTGAAGACTACTCTGCATAAATTGTATGATGGCAACCAGGATACGAATTTGGATAAGGGAATAGTCGTGACGCATCATCGTCACGGCAATAGGTTGTAACAACCAGGTCTCATCCTTTAACGGGATGAGATCGGTAGAGACGGTGGCACGCTTCAGCGTACGCTTTTTTCCTTTGCCTACATTCGCGGCGCGCTTGCGCGTCCGGGTGGTGGTAGTCTTTGCTGTGGTCTTTGTGGATGTTGCAACTGTCATTTGCGTACAAAGATAAAACTATTTTCCGATACCTACAAACATATTCCTCTTTTTCTGAAACAACAAAAAACGGGCAAGCCGATACGTGTTCGACTTGCCCGGATAACTTATTGACTGAATAGATTGTCCCGTCTCCCGATCTTTCGTCTGACAGACAGCCAATCCATTCTTTCTGCTTCGATCCTTACTTCTTCAACAGGCTCTCAATTTCCTTAGCCTTAGGATCATTCAACTGATAGTAAGTGCTGTAAAGATAGTAAGCCCACTTGGCCTGCTCCTGGTTAGGATCGAGCTGCTGAGCATGCTCCAGATAACCCTTGGCCTCGTTGTAAAGAGCCGTCTGAGCATTCTTGTCATTGACAATGCCCGAAGCCTTCTGATTAAGAACGGCACCCGTCAATGTCAGCACTGCTACATTGTCAGGCTGAAGCTTCAACGCATGCTTGTAACAGTTGATAGGCTCATCCCAGTTAGGCTTCTCAGCCTTTGCTTCCTGATTCATCAGGGTCTGGCCCTTCATGGCCCAACCAAAATAGTTGTCAGGATTCTTCTGGATCATACCATCAAGAAGCTGAAGCAACTCTGTTGTCTTATTCATTGAATAATACATATTGCTCAGTGCCTGCATGGCAGCCTCGTTGGTAGGATCTTTCTCGATCATACCCTTCACTTTCTCTACATAAGCCAACGAATCTGCCTGAGTCTTCAGGCCACGGGCAGCAAGCGTAAGCTGGAATGCCTTGGCGTCACCAGCTATCTTAGCAGTGTCCGATGCTGCGACGGCAACATACTTCTCTGCCAGATCAGTCTTGCCTGTACGGTCGGCATATACGGCCGCATAGTAAGCAACGAGACCGGCATTGGGATCTTCCGTAGCCTTTGTTGACTCGAAGAGAGGATTGTTATGTGTCTCGGTCAGAGCGCCCCAATACTTCACGAGATTCTCATTGTCATTGTTGCTGGCTGCCCACTGACCGGCATTAAGAAGCTGGATACGGGCATTTGCCACATTGGGACCGAGAGACTTCGTAAACTTGGGAGCCACTTTACCCTTCTCGTTAGGCTCGTTGTCATACTTAGCACATTCCACAGCAGCCTTTGTAGCATTGTAGGCAGCATCGTACATAGCGAGAGAATCGGCCTTTGTAAAGGTCTGCTTGGTCATTGCAGCCGTCTGCATAGCCAAGTTCTTGTCATTAAACTCTGCAAGTGCCAGTGTAGCCAACTTGTTATAAGCCTTGGCCTTTTCTGCTGAACTAGCCATAGAACTCAAGTTGCTCTGAAGCAACTGACTGGCCTCTGCATACGTCTTAGCCTTCATCACGGCTTTCAGGGCATCACTGTCGCCTGCGAAAGCTGCGGATACTCCCAGTACCAGCGCAGCTGCGATCATGAATTTTCTCATAGTTCTTATTGATTGAGTGATTCTAATTCTTAATTATTTGAAGGCTCCTCTTCCGAAGATTGGTCTTCGGTGGTGTCAACAGGGTCCTCAGTCATCTGCTCCTTTACCTCTGTGAGGGGAGTAGCCTTCATATCTTTGGCGATCTCTTCCTCGTTTTGCTGCATCTGCTGGCGGCTCTGCTCTTCCACTGTCGCTTCCAGTTCGGAGCTCATCACCTTGCAGACACTGGCAATGGAATCATTTTTCTTCGTCAAATTAATAAGGTGTACGCCCTGGGCTGTACGTCCGATGACACGAATCTCCTGGACGGGCAAACGAAGGGTGATGCCACTCTTATTGATTATCATCAGATCGTTCTCGTCCGTGACATTCTTAATCGCCACGAGACGGCCGGTCTTCTCTGTGATGTTCAGCGTCTTCACGCCACGAGTGCCACGGTTGGTCTTACGATAGTCTTCCACCATCGACCGCTTGCCATAGCCGTTCTCACTGACTACCATCACGGTCTCTGTCTCGGCATTGTTCACAACGATCATACCAACTACCGCATCATCGTCGTTATCAATCCTCATACCGGTCACACCGGTAGAGTTGCGGCCCATGGCACGGACGTTACTCTCGTCAAAGCGTACGGCACGACCATTGCGGTCAGCCAGGATCAACTCGTTATTTCCGTTAGTGAGACGAACATCTACGACCTCATCGCCCTCAAGGATGTTGATTGCGATGACACCCTTAGAACGCGGATTAGAATACTGCTTCAGACAGGTCTTCTTCACGATACCGTTCTTGGTAGCAAAGACGACATAATGGCTGTTGACAAACTCCTCATCATCCAGCCGGTGTCCGCGAAGACGCAGGAATGCATTCACAGCATCACCCGGCTCGATGTCAAGCAGATTCTGGATGGCACGACCCTTAGACGTCTTGTCGCCCTCGGGAATGTCATAGCACTTCAGCCAGTAGCAACGTCCCTTCTTCGTGAAGAAGAGCATCGTCTGATGCATTGTACTCGGATAGATATACTCTATGAAATCATTGTCACGCGTGTGCGCGCCCTTCGATCCTACTCCGCCACGGCTCTGCTCACGGAAGTTAGCCAGAGGAGTACGCTTGATATAGCCCAAGTGACTGACGGTGATCACTACAGGATCATTGGGATAAAAGTCCTCAGCATTGAACTCATGCTCATCAGGGATGATGCGGGTACGACGCTCGTCGCCAAACTTCTCCTTCACCTCCTGCAACTCGTCCTTCATCACTTTCTTACACAACTCAGGATCATCGAGGATCTTCTGCAGATACTCGATCTGCTCCATCAGCTCATTGTATTCCTGATGCAACTGATCCATACGCAGACCGGTAAGCTGAGAAAGACGCATATCCACAATAGCTTTCGACTGAAGACTGTCAAGCTCAAAACGTTGTTCCAGGTTGGCCTGTGCCTCTGCAGGCGTCTTACTGTTGCGGATGATATGCACGACCTCGTCAATGTTGTCACAAGCAATGATCAGTCCTTCGAGGATATGGGCACGTTCCTGTGCTTTCTTCAAGTCGAACTTTGTGCGGCGGATAGTCACCTCATGACGGTGTTCGATGAAGTAGCCGATACACTCCTTGAGCGTCAGCAACTTCGGACGGAGCTGAGAATGATCATGCTTGCTGGGAACAAGAGCGATGCAGTTGACGCTAAAGCTACTTTGCAAGGCTGTCATCTTAAACAGCTTATTCAGAATGACTCTTGCATTGGCATCCTTCTTCACATCGACAACGATGCGCATACCCTGGCGACCCGTCTCGTCATTGACATTGGAGATGCCGTCCAGCTTTCCTTCTTTCACCAACTCAGCAATATATTCAATGAGTTGCTGCTTGTTCACACCATAAGGAATCTCCGTCACGACAATCTTGTCGCCTTTCTCATCACTCTCGATCTCTGCCTTGGCACGGATCACGATACGGCCACGGCCGGTCTCGTAAGCCTCCTTCACACCCTGCAAGCCATAGATGTAAGCGCCCGTAGGGAAGTCGGGAGCAGGAATATATTGCATCAATCCTTCTGTATCAATGTCCGGATTGTCAATATAGGCACAGCAGCCATCGATCACCTCATTAAGATTATGGGTCGGAATATTCGTAGCCATACCCACGGCGATACCATTACCTCCATTAACCAACAGATTGGGTACCTTGGTCGGCATCACAGAAGGCTCCTTCAAGGTATCGTCGAAGTTGTTCACCATATCGACGGTATCCTTGTCAATATCATCCATGATATGCTCGCCCATCTTCGAAAGACGGCACTCCGTGTAACGCATGGCTGCGGGAGAGTCGCCATCGACACTACCGAAGTTACCCTGTCCATCAACAAGCAGGTAACGCATGTTCCAATTCTGGCCCATACGAACCAAAGCACCATAAACAGAACTGTCGCCATGAGGGTGATACTTACCAAGCACCTCACCGACAACGCGGGCACATTTCTTGTAGGGTTTGTCACTGGTATTGCCTAAACCTTCCATTCCATAAAGGATACGACGGTGTACAGGCTTGAAGCCGTCACGCACATCTGGCAGTGCACGGGCAACGATCACCGACATAGAATAGTCGATGTAGGAGGATTTCATCTCCTCCTCAATATTGATCTTGAGTATTCGATCCTGATCTATGGTCTGATTTTCGTCCATTCTAAAGGATGTATAATATGATTAAATTCGTTTTTAGGGCATTTTCAGACTCGCTACGCCCTTTGTGCCATCATTTCAGCCTACAAAAATACGAAGCTTTTCTGACTTTTCAAAGCGTTTTCGACAAAAAGGAAGGACAAATTAGCGATTATTAGGATTATTCTCCGGCCAAAGCTTTCACAAACAGGTAATCGGACAGACGATTGAGATATATCCCTATGTCAACAGGATAACCGTATGTCCTGACAAGTGTTACGAATCTACGTTCGCAAGTCCGGGCCTTCGTTCTTGCGACATGCAGGAGCGCATTCATTCGGGAAGTTCCCGGACGGACGAAAGTAAAAGGCTCACAGTCACGATGAAGCTCGATGTAAGTTTCCATCTGCTCTACAGATGCCTTCAATGATGGGACATCATCGTCAGAATTGAAGCCTGCGATAATTCCCATAATGCGCATAAGTTGTTGCTGTATAGTATCATATCCATCACGTTCTTCTTCTTTGCTTTCTATCTTGACAAGTCCCAGCCACGCATTAAGCTCATCAAGCATCCCATTCATTTCAATACGCATATTATCTTTTGCTACACGCTCTCCATTGCAGAGTCCTGTAGTCCCCTTATCTCCTGTCTTTGTCATTATTCTTGCCATCGTTATGATCTATTCTATTTCCGTATTTTGATAGGTTGAAATGTACTGTTCAGTGCTTCAAAAGCACATATATGATCACGGGTGCACCGATAAATGGTGTGACGGCATTCAGCGGCAACACTCCCCCGCCACCCGGCAGTGTGGTAAGCAGATTGCACAGCAAAGCGATTACTGATCCCGTAAGAATCGTCACCGGCAGCAATTGCCGATGATTGCCCGTCCGGACCAACATCCCTGCTATATGTGGCACCGCCAGGGCTATGAATGCTATGGGGCCACAGTAGGCAGTAACGACGGCCGACTGCAGTCCTGTAAGGAGCATCAGCAGATTGCGTGTCGTCCGAAAAGAAATGCCCATATTTTCTGCATAGCGTTCTCCAAGAAGCAAGGCATTGAGCGGTTTCATTAACAACAATGTAGAGAGCGTGGACAGCACACACACCACGGCAAAAAAAGGCAATTGCTCCAATGACACATTGTCGAAATTGCCCATGCCCCACACAGCATAACTCTTCACCCCCTCCTCTGTAGCAAAGAAATTAAGTACGGTTATGGCGCTCGAGGCAAGGTAGCCGATCATAATACCAATAATAATCAGCAACAAGGAACTTTTCACTGCCCTGCTGCAAAGCCAGATAAGCAATGTCACCACCATAGAGCCTATAAAAGCAGCTACAACGGTCGTCACATGCTGAAGGAAGAGCGGTAGTGCCGTCATACTCGTACCAAGCGTGACGATAGCGACCATCAGACTCGCGCCACTGGTGATGCCGAACACATCGGGGGCAGCCAACGGATTACGAAATGCCGTCTGCAACATCAAACCGCTGGAAGCCAGCGCACCACCCGACAATAATGCCGTCAATGCCTGTGGCAATCGTGACTCTAGGACGATGAACCGCCAAGCCGGTCGTGCGCACTCCCTCCCTGTCAGAATGTCTATGACATCCCTCATAGGTATGTCGACACTTCCCACTACCAAAGAGGCGGCAAAAAGCACAACAATCATAATCAGTAAAAAAAGGAATCTGCGCGTCATCGTCTTATAAACGTAGCAGTGCAACGATTATTGTAACTTCTTAAAATACCTGAGCGCTCCTGGATACTCACCAAGGTGACTGAGCAAAATGTATTCTCTAAGTAAATAATCCGGCCGGAAAGCCACTTCCTCAAAATAGGGCACCCTAGACGACAGACATTCGTACACCTCTCCTGTCTTAAGGGCTTTCAACACTGCATAACCATGATATTCATCAAGCAAGTCGGAACGTGTCATCATAGTAGGGCCACTGACCTTGAAAGCCCATACATCCGTATTGCCGGCCTTATCAATCACTTCCTCGGGCGACAAGGCCAGGCTTCCGGTATGTCCGTCCTGATAAAAGGCATATCCGGCATTTGCATCACGCAAAATGTTTGCAATCGTGCTTCTTCCTCCAGGTGTGTACCATGTGGCACCGGTCTTGCGCTCGGTTAAGATACTTCTTCCACGTTTCAGCTTGGAAGCACTGGAACACAACGTTTTATAATTATTTTCCACTACGGAGAAAAGACTGTCAGCTTCCCGCTCATGTCCGGTAAGCACTCCATAGAGCTTCATCCATTCTGCCCGTCCGAGCGCCGTCGGCTCCATATAGTCGGCAGCTTGAATGAGTGTTACACCAATTTTCTCGAGTTTCCCGAAGCCACCGCTATTCTCGAAAGGTGATAGCAGAATGGCATCACAACCAGCGCTGACAATTGACTCCACATCCGGACTCATACTTGATCCGAAATCATACATCTGTCTGGCAGCAACGGCTTTCTGTACCGATGGGATAACCATATAATTCAAGTCACATACTCCAGCGATCTCCTTACCGGCACCCAGCCAAAGAAGCAACTGGGTATGTGGTGAGGAAAAAACAGCCAGATGCTGAAACGGCTTCTTGACATCGTACTCCTGAAGTATCTGCCCCTGATGCCACGGATCTTTCACGACAACATGCACATGATCCTCATAGCGTACCATCGTCAGCAAACGCGCGTACGAAAGCCTTATCGTGTCACCCAGCTCTGCCCTATGACGTAAGCGACCGCCCACACACGCCGTGCAGAATAGTACAACGGAAAAGACAGTTGCCATTAGGATCAATGTATGTTTAATCTTGTTCATAAGTAGAAAATATTATCAGACTGTCTGAATGAAAAACAGGGAGCAGAAGGCTACCTCCTACTCCCTTACGCTTTCTTTATTCGGAATACAACGGCACAATGACACCAGGACATACGCCAACGGTCCATTGTCCTGTCTTGACACCTGCTGTCGTATAAGCGACGATGTATCCATCCATCACATAGCTTGCATAGCCCGTATTCTCATCCTTACTGAGTGAGGTGACATATACCTTCCCACTCACACTATCCACTCCGATAGCATAAGGATTAAAAATCTCCGTGCCGTCAATCCACTTGACAGCCGTCTTTGTAGCGAAGCTATAGTAGCTGTAAGTAGCCGGACTTCCATAAGGCGCATTCACGAGATAAAGACCATTCTCATCGGCAGCCATCATCGTATAATTGCCAATTACGCTCACCTGATCCTGATCGTCGATCTTCTGCAATTGTCCGGGCACTAAATAATAGTCGCCTACACTAAGAAGATAAAGACCGTCAGAGGTATTAAGAAGTGCTCCAGGATTGGTCACTACCGCGATGTCCTTTTCCTTGTCGAGAGTTGCTGCCTGCAACTTCACGACATTCGTATTATAGGTATAATCGTTATTCCAACCATTGGAGACATATACGTGACCCTTGCGTACAGCAATTCCTTCTAAATTTGTTCCGACTACTTCCGAGCTATCGGTCAGCTCATTGGTAGAAAGCGACATCTTATAGACCTTACCGGTATAGGAGGAAATATAAAGGTTGTCATCATCAGCAGCGAGGCAGCGGGGCGCCTTCACATTCACGACGGCTACGCTCTTAGCAGTCTTCTTGTTGATCACCTCTATACGATTCTCATTGTTCGTAGCAATATACATATTGTCGCCTTCAATAAGCGCATCATTAGGGGTATCGCCAAGTGAGCGGCCATTGACTGAGCTGAAAACGTTACGTGTCACGGTAGAATCACTGGAGATGAAATCCAACGAACCGTCAATATTGCCCATAGAGCCTTCACAGAGTACGTAGACACCTTGAGAGCCTTTCAGTCCACCTGAATCTGGGGTCGTCGCATCATCATCACTGCTGCACGCAGCAAAAGTCAAAACCGTTCCCGCGAGAGCGAGAATACTCCAAAAATTTTTCATGTTGTTATTGATATTAATTATTAACACTAATTATCAAACTCAACCGCCAAGAGCGTCCCGGCATAGGATACCGCTTGACTATCTCATACTGCCGGTTGGTCACATTAAGCACTGCGGCCCGGACAGTCACCTCGGTCTTTGTCCAATGCCACGTTTTCCATGCTGACACATCCATTTGGGCATATCCTCCCAACCGTGTACCATTGGCATGCTCCAACGTTGTCCACCGTTCGTCCATACCGTCAGCCGACACTACAAGATTGATCCAAGGATTCATCCACGTCAACGTACCGGCCAGCGTATTACGTGGTGTATAAGGAATCTGCCAGTCATACGACGATGCCTTAGGATTGCTCCGATTGACGGCTGCCTGCAGGGTATAATTGGCTGTCCACTCCAAAGATTGCCCTACTGCCAACCGATAGGAGCCGGAGAGCGTCACATCAAACCCGAGTGTACGGCTTTTCGACAGATTCATCATTCTCCATACAAACATGTTGTAGGGCACGGCTATGATTTTATCCTTCACATTGACAAGATAGGCATCGGCAGTAAGTCGAAGATTCCATTTGGTGGCCTCTTCCTGCTTGCAAGGAAGCCCGACCGTCATACCTATATTCCACTGACTTGCCCGCTCCGGCTTCAGGCCGGTACTGCCCAAATGATAATAGTAGGCTTCATTGAATGTAGGCATTCGGAACAGATCCTTATAGAATCCCCGAACATAAAACGGAACATTGCTTATAGGCTGCCACGACACGTTCAGAGAAGGTGAGAAGCGATGGGCATTGCCTGTAGAGGCTGCACCTTCATCCACCTTATTTATATAGTTGCTTTGCAACAGTCGCCCTATGACCTTCACATTTCTACTCTTCCATCTGACCGACAATGCCTGCAAAATAGTATGTCGAAGAGGATGACTGGCAATAGGAGGCACACCGGGAGCCTGTCCCTGCGTTGTCGTCAGGGTGGAATTGAGATTATTCAGCATGTAATCTACAGAATAATTCCACTGGAACAGACCGGTTGGATGCCAATTCACCGCTGCCGATCCATAATATTCACGTTGCCAGTAAGTCTCGTTCCGTTCGCCTCCGCTGAGTTCTGCTTGTCTGTCGGCCGACATCGCCCAATTCATCCTTGCATTCACCTGTACACTCCAGTAATCGGCTACGCGGCCAATCCACCGGAGCTGTCCGAAAGCGGTCCGCTCGCGCAACCGCTCACTGCTGTCCTGCGTGTAAAGATGTACCTGTCCGGGCAAATGGCGATCAGTATCATAATAGTATGCCTTACCCTGTAGTTGCTGCTGGCCTCCAGCCCAGACAAGATGCAGATTGCCTTCTACATGACCATCGCGCAACTGTGAGTTTTGTCGTCGCTCATAGGTAGTCTGTGACACATTATGCAGGACAAACGGATAATCGTTATCCGACCGCAGATAATCAGCCAATATACTTGCACTATTGCTCCCCCATGCTCTGCCTACAGAAAGGGACGGCTTCAGCGTTCCCCAGCTTCCACCTTCCACTTGTGCCTTCAGCTCCAAGCCATGAACAGGCTCTGCCGAACATAACTGCAAAGTCGCTGCCGTAATGAAATTACGAGCTGGCTGGAAGATGTTGTCATCATCTCCAATGACAAGAAGCACAAGTCCCATATTGGTAAGGGAGAAACGACTCAGGTCTACTTCACCGGTCTGCGTATCGCTAACTGTCAGGCCATCAATCATGACACCCGTATATTTACTGCCTATCCCACGAACGCTGACACTCTTTATGCCACCGGCACCTCCATAATCGCGCACAGTGACTCCACTGACATGGCGCAATGCCTCCGTGAGCGTCCCTACCCCTCGATGCAACATACTTTCGGCATCCATCTGCTGTGACGGCGATGTGGACGACAAGCTGTTGCCCGGCATAGATCCTATGACGCGCACACTATCAAGCACTATCTCCCGCTTCATGCAGGAGTCTGCCTGTGTCTGAAGTGTCTGTGCCGGAGCGACGCTCGCAACCGACAATAAAAACACAATAAGTGTTGGGGTCTTTCGCATTCTTCCTCGAGAACTGGAAATGATATCATTGCTCTACGGCAGGTCTTCTGGCTCGTGGCGTCAGTCAAGCGTCTTCCCATCGATGTAAGGACAGAAACGAAAGAAAACCATCGTTTTCCCGTCTCTTGATCAACAGTGACTTATTGCTTGACCATAATGCCACACACAGCAGCGGGACTGTCCGGGATTCCCACCCGGTTCCCTATTAATCTCCCTAAAGGAGAACCGTATGCGTTTGCAAAGGTACAACTTATTTTTCAGATATTAAGATATAAAAACCGAATATTCACAATTAACGTGAGTCGAATGAAATTATAATGATTATCTGAATCAGTAAATAACGGCTCACCCGATAAATATAGGGGAGATATGCTGCTCAGATCAAGTATCAAGTACAGGGATGAAAAACAGAGGAATGGCTCAAGGGGGCACGTATGGAATGAATGCGGGGGAATGAAACCCGGATCATGTG
>ULVF01075662.1_pt1 | contig 29069 bp, 18 predicted proteins | sample 1959201 | NCBI WGS metagenome assembly ULVF01 (sample SAMEA4835779, study PRJEB28245) | human gut metagenome | biome: gut microbiome; material: fecal sample | place: Denmark | collected 2008 | reverse complement strand
TTCTGCACTTTATGAAAACTCCACACAAATGCCGCGTTCCAGGCCTCAACATCGGATGCACCTCCTTTATCATCCCGGACTACTACGTGCCCGCCATCAGGGAATGCGTCCATTACGCGGATGATGTCGCTCTGCTCCTGCTGGAAGCCGGAGAATGCGGAAAGGAACTCATTACCCCTGCGGAAATACGGGAACTGGCCGGAATCGCTGCAGATGCCGGGGTTACCTGGAACGTCCACCTGCCCACGGACGGCGGCTTCGCCACGGAAGAATCAAGCCGCCGTTATACGGAAAACATCATTCGCGCCATTGACCTGACACGGGAACTGGAACCCCACACCTGGGTCATGCATGTGGTCACGGACCATATTCCCGGTCCTGATATGCGCCCCCATCTTACGGAATGCGAAACGGAACGAATCCTCCGGAGTCTGGAACAAATCACGCCCCACCTCCCCGCACCGGAATGCCTGGCCCTGGAAAATTTGGAACGCCATCCGACCGACTATCTGGACAAACTGGTAGCTGCTACACCCCATTCACGTTGCTTTGACATAGGCCATGTCTGGAAAGAAGGCTTGCGGCCGGAAAAACTTCTGCCGCTCTGGCTGCCGGACATACGCATGTGCCACCTGCACGGGCTGGAAAAACGGGACCACAAATCCCTGCACCACATGCCTGCCGCTACTCTGGACGCCATTCTGCACCCCATGTGGGACCTCCATTTCTCCCCTCTTATTACGCTGGAAGTCTTCAGCCTGGATGACTTCCTGAACTCCCACCAGGCTATGCTGGAATCCCATGAACGTTACATCACCAAACACTGACGCCAATACCGCACGCATGGCGCTCGTCCTGGGCGGCATCAGAAGCGGCAAAAGCCAATACGCTGAACAAATAGCCGCCGGATTCGGGGAAAAAATCCTGTACGTCGCCACGGCGGAAGTCTGGCCCGGGGCCGGCTCCATGGAATACCGCGTGCGCAAGCACCGGGAACGCCGTCCTGAAAGCTGGCTCACGCTGGAATGTCCCCGTCATGTAGCTTCTGCCGTCGGGGAATCCGGCTTGCTGGACCAGGTGGACGGCGTCATTCTGGAATGCGTCACCCTGCTCGCCTCCAATACCCTGTACGCCCAGAAGGACCCCACGGACTACGAGCCGTTCCAGGAAGCGCTGATTGAGGAAATAGAAGCTTTGAAAAAGCTCATCCGCCAATCCCCCGTGCCATGGGTGCTTGTTTCTTCTGAAACCGGCATGGGCATCAGCCAGTCAGATGCGGAAACGCGCCACTACTGCGACGGGCTGGGCATTGCCAACCAACTCCTTGCCAAAAGCGCGGATGAAGTCTACTTCATGGTGGCGGGACTGCCCCTGACCGTGAAAAAAGGCTGAAACGCCCGGAGAGCGGTTCTCCTGTTAGTCAGGAAAAGAAAACGCCGGAGATTAAGCGTACCATCCCCCCTTGTGCCATGTTGGTTCCGCTTTCATCATCCATGAAAAGCTCTTCCGGGAAGTTCGCGGCACAGGCGGGGAATAAAAAGGAAATCCGGTGTTCGGCCGGGACACCATACCTCAATCGTCAACGCTGGTCTGAACCGAACCATCTCTAGAGTTTGGGAGCCGAAACCTTCTACCGCCTGGAACAGAAGGAACACATGGTCAACCAAAGCGTTAACGCTGCCGTGCATTGCTCATTCCAAACATTTATTTCCATCCGGAAACATGACGGAGGGAATCCACAGAAAAATCCCTCCGTTTTTTCAGCAGCTCACCATATTCCACAGGAAATTCTTGACTCTCCGGCCCTCTTGCCTCTTAATTCTTTCGCTTCACGTGCCGTCGTGGCGGAATGGTAGACGCGCTCGACTCAAAATCGAGTTCCAAAAGAGTGTGGGTTCGAGTCCCACCGGCGGTACCAATCAATAAACCCTGGTAGCTAAACGCTCCCAGGGTTTTCTATTACCAGTCATAACGCTTCATTTCTCAAAGAGACTCCCCGTAGTAATTCCAGAAAGGAATGAAACGGACTTCCGCACCCAGTCCGCGCCAGACAATAATCTGGCGGGGAAGTCCCGTCCCCCGCTCCCCGTAAAGGTTCGAAAAACTATTGGCGAACAGCCTTTTGACTGGATTGCTCATGAGCGCTGCGCTTAATCGCGGACGATCAGAAAAAAGAAATGGTTCATACCGCTTTTTCCACCGTCGGATTTTTCAAATCGGCATTTACTCCCGGCCTTATGCCGCCGCGGGCAGACAATCCCGGAGCGGCCGCTTTAAAAGTTTGTGTCACCAGGGCGTGTTCGTCTGATACCTCTACTGTATCAGTGGGAGCTATAAAAAAATATTGTCCGGGATTTTCCGTTTCCAGGATAACCAGAGAAGAAGCGTCGCTAAGAAGCGCATGGATAGTACACGCAGCCGTACAAGTCAGCGCATAAGATGCGCCCGGTATGGTATTCACTTTCATCAAGCAGATTTAGTGCCGGAAACGGGAGAAAAGTCATCCATGCTGATACGTGCACATTTCCTGCCGGAAATATGGAGGAAAGTGAGAAAAGGGAGGTAATAAATGGCCCTGTCTAACAAAATACGCAATAAAATATTTATCTTAAATGAATTAAAAATAATTACAAACCACCTGAAGCCGTACCGCTCAGGAATGTAATGCATTGATAACACTATATCATTTATACATTATCCGCCCACTTTACCTCATCAAAAAAAGACCAGTAGCTTAAATCCTAAAACGATTTACAGAATATCAACAACTTGCAACAACACCAGATCTCCTTTCGGATTCTGCGGGCCAGGCAATCCCTACAATTGGCTCGAATTCACGCAATGCGATACGTATATACAAGAGTATGACTTCGTTGCCAGCTTCTTCATTGGTTGAAACAGTAGCCAATAAAATCAAACAGATGATTCTCAGCGGCAGCCTGGTCAATATCCTGCCCGGAGAAAGAGAACTCGGGCACAGGTTATCCGTAGGCAGGGAAACCATCAGAAAGGCCCTGGCCCTTCTGGAAAGGGATGCATGGATTGCCCCCCCACGCATCAAGGTTCCGCGGCGCATCCTGAAAACTACGGAAGAAGAAACGGTTAAAAATATCTTTTGCCATCCGGTTCAGGAAAAAAAAGAAATTCTCGGGTTTCTGACGCCCCAGCCCCTCAAAAGGCTGGCTCAAAGCGTATTGGCGGAAATATATACCATCTCCAAAATTCTGGAGGAAGACGGCATCAGCGTCCGTATCTTTGAAGCTCCCTGGATCTTAGGCAACAATCCGGACAAGAGGCTTGCCAAGCTGGTTACCAAATCCGAATGCGTCTGCTGGATACTTCACCGTTCCTCGGAGCAAACCCAGCTCTGGTTCAAGACGCACCGCATCCCCTGCATTGTGCGCGGCACCTCCTACCAGAGCAGCAACCTTCCCTATCTGGACCGCCACTGGGCGGCCACCACGCATCATGCGGCGCAGCATCTTTGGAACAAGGGGCATCGAACGGTAGGCCTGTGCCTGCCTCCTGATCCGTTGAAGGGCCACCAGCTCATGCAAAAAGGTTTTTTCAGCTTTGCGGAACAGGGATGGAATCCCATCCTGGTTCCCACCCCGTTTGAAACGCCGCTCTTCTTTGAATATCTGGCCAAAGCGTTTAAAGAACATCCGGATATGTCCGCCCTGGTAGCCACACGGGGCAACCAGATCGTTCCCATTCTTTCCTGGGTGGAAGCCCGTTCGCTGAGCATTCCGGATCAGCTCAGCCTGGTCAGCCTGACGTATGAACCCTTCATGGAACGCCTGCTGCCCACGATCACCTATTATGAAGAGAACCAGACAAAAACGGTTCACAAGCTCATACGGATGCTCCGCTCCCTGACAGCCGGGAAAAATATCAAGAGCATTTCCGTCATTCCGGAAATATACCCCGGCCAATCCGTTTCCCTGCACGCACCTTCCGCATAATGCCTTTTTCCGGAAAGGAAAGAATCAAGGGAACAAGAGCACCAACAGTAAAATATCCTGGCAGCAGGCAAAGAAGAATTCCTCCAGAAGACAGAATCTTCTTTCCGGAAACGTATCAGGGATATCCCCGCCATGATTGTTTCCGTACTTCCACGCTCTGCACGTTTTTTCCTCTTTTCATGGCTGCTTTGCTCCCCTGACGGTCTTTCCGGCGCCACCCCTGCATGCGGATGAAATCAACGTCATCCTTATCGGCGGCCAGTCAAACGCCACAGGGCAAGGATATGTCAACAACATTCCTCCCTGCTTCAAGACGGATAAACGGATTCTTCTGTACTATTCCGGCTCCCTCAAAGGGACAGGACCGGCAGAACAGCTTGTTCCCTTGAGCCCGGCATCCGAATCCCCCGACCGTTTTGGCGTGGAACTAAGCCTGGGAACAGCGTTGCAGAAAAAATTCCCGCAAAAAAATGGGCCATCATCAAACACGCCCGGAGCGGAAGCAACCTTTTCCGGCAATGGAACCCAGGAAAAACTTCTCAGGATAAGCAGGGGGAAGAATACGTCAAACTGATCCGTACCGTCCGCAACGGAATGGAAGCTCTGAAAAAAACAGAGACATGCTCCTGTCCTGAAAGCCATGGTGTGGCAACAGGGGGAAGGAGACGCAAGGGACATTGCCGGCATCAAAAACGCTCTGTCTTACGGCGCCAACCTGAACAACCTGATTAAACGCATCAGAGCGGATCTGGAAGCCCCCGGTCTGGCCTTTATCTACGGCAGCGTTCTTCCCGTGCCCGCTCCGGCCCGTTTTCCGGGCAGGGAAGAAGTGCGGCAGGGGCAAAAGGATGTGGCGGAAGAATCCCGTACCTCCCTCTCCGTCAACAATGCGGTTTATGTCCCCGCAGACGATCTCCAGCTGCGCAGCGTGGACTTCCGCACCCCCTATCCCACGGATACCGTCCATCTGGGTACGCATGGAATTCTGGCCCTGGGAACGCTTTGCCTCCGCATTGGAAAAGCTCTGGAGACAAAAAAAACTGATACCCCGGCTCTTTTTTCTTCCCCACTTTCTCCAGCCCCGCCAGCCCCATCCGGAAAACCAATAATGTTTGACATCCCTCCGGGCTGCGGATAGGTTTGACTATCATTTCATTTCCTGCCTCCAACGCCGTTGAAAGGGGGCGCAACACAACTCTCTCATCCATTATTGCCCATGAACCCATTGAAAGGAGCATGCATCATCGGCCAGTCCGGTGGCCCCACCGCCGTCATCAACGCCAGCGCACTGGGAGCCATTCAGTCCGCCCTGCAAAGCGAACAGGTCACGCGCGTGCTGGGAGCCGCCAACGGGATTGAGGGAGTGCTCAAAGAACGCCTGTTCGATATGGCTCGGGAAGACCCCGGAGAATTGGAATTGCTCAAATATACTCCGGCCTCGGCCCTGGGTTCCTGCCGCTACAAGATGGCCGCCCCATCCGTGGATGATACGGATTACCGCCGTCTGCTGGAAATATTCCGAAAATACGACGTACGCTACTTTTTCTACAACGGGGGCAACGATTCCATGGATACCTGCAACAAGATATCCAAATTCATGCAGCAGTCCGGTTACGAATGCCGCGTCATCGGAATCCCCAAGACCATTGACAATGACCTTCACGGCACGGACCACTGCCCCGGTTTCGGCTCTGCCGCCAAATTTATCGCGACCTCCTGCATGGAAGTTCACCAGGATCTCCGCGTGTACGACAAGGGACGCGTCACCATCGTGGAAATCATGGGCCGCCACGCCGGTTGGCTGGCCGGCTCCGCAGCTCTGGCCACGTATGCGGGAGCTGGGCCGGACTTGGTTTACCTGCCGGAAGTTCCCTTCCGCATGGAGGAATTCTGGCAGGATGTGGACCGGATTTACAGACAGAACGGCAGCTGCATGGTCGCCGTCTCGGAAGGCGTGCAATATGCGGACGGCCGCTTTGTCGCGGAATCCGGAGACAGGGACGTCTTCGGCCATACGCAGTTGGGCGGCCTGGGAGCCATGCTTGCGGAATCCGTCAAGCGGCAAACCGGAGCCAAAGTCAGAAGCATTGAACTTTCACTCCTCCAGCGCTGCGCTTCCCATGTCGCCTCCAAGACGGATATTGATGAAGCGTATATGGCGGGAACAGCTGCCGTGGAAGCCGCCGTTTCCGGCCAGACGGATAAAATGGTAGCTTTTGAACGGGTTACGGAGAATGGCATTTATTCCTGCAAGACTAAATTGATAGGTCTGGGAGAAGTGGCCAATGTGGAAAAACTTGTCCCCCGCGAATGGATCAACGCCCGCAGCAATGGCGTGGAACAGCCGTTCATTGACTATGTTCTGCCTCTGATCCAGGGAGAGACGGCCATGCGGAAGGAATGTTCCCTGCCCCGCTTCGCGAAACTCAGGAAAGTGCTGGCGAAACCGGAACAGCAGTAGCTGTTTCTTCGGGAAAGTGTTTTGCCTCATCACCCCGGCCGGAGTTGCCCGCTCCACGCTTTTTCAGGTAAACATCCGGTCGGCGCCCTTCCCCTTTCCCGATCTCCTGAAAGGTATGAGAAAGGAAAGCCGGTATAGCAGTTTCGTTCATCAACAGGAAAAACCAGCCTCTTCTCTGACAGATTCTTCCGTCTTTCCCTCTTATCCATAACGTGCGTTTTATCTTTTCAGAATCCTCCGCTTATAGAAAACAGCATCTTTTTTACTGAATGGAAATGGAGCCGATTTCCCTCATATCTTCTTATGAAACAATGTTTTTCAAATATATCAAAAACAAATGGGAAGGAACAGGTAAACGAAAAATCTTGCAGGCAAGGATAGAAAAAGGCTAGAATAATAAAGGAGTTCAACATTCGGCTTCTATCATTTCGCGGCGCAAAACTGCTTGTTTCCGGATATCTTTCAGGAAACCGGCATGGAATCGCTTCCCGCTTGCCTATCCAAGTTTTTCCCGCATGCCATGCTCGATTATCTGTTTCAACATTTTTATTCAACGCTGGCTATCCTTGCTTTCTGCATTGCCATCCTGATTCTGAGAGCCCTCGGCAAACGCGGCAGTTTCTGGATTCCCGTCTCCACGGCCCCTTTAGGCTGCATCACCTTCCTGGCCGTCTTTCTCCTGCTGACGGCTTTCATTATTGGGACATTCGGCTTGTTCACCACAATTCCCTTAGCGGAAAGTCTGGCTTTTGCCCTGGCATGGCTGGCAGCCATGGCGGCAGCTCTGATTGTCATTTCACGCCTGACCGGCTATTACCTTCGGCAGGAGCCATCCGCAGGCAGGCATTATCCGGAGGAATATGGAAAAATGCTCTCAGCCCAGCTCCGGAACAAAGGCATCCTGCTGTTCGCAATCATCGGCATCATCAGCTGCGCCATTGACATCATTACACTCCCCTTCCCGATTCCGGAACTCCCTCCGGGATCGCCCCTGTCTGCCGCCACCATGATTCCCCTGCCGCCGGAAGCGCCTTTTGACGTACGCCTCTCCTCCCGCGTCACGACCAGATTTTCCGGAGAATGCGACTTTGACGTGACCGTCCGGAAAAAAGGAGGCGGCAAATATGTTTTCCCTGCCATTCTGATCAATCCCGGGGGAAGAAGCGCCGTTACCATTTACAGGCTGTGGCCGGAAAACAAGCGTCATCAGGGCAGCCTGATCTTCACCAACGGAATACAAAGCTGCCTGCTTAATATGGATACCATGCAAATGAAGTCCCTGAGCGGCCCCGCTTCCAATTACCCTCCTCCTGCCGGTGAAGACCTGTCCGGAGAAAATATGAATCTTCGCCTGGAAACGGTAGGACGGTACCGGGGGCTTTCCTTCGTACGCGGAGCGGACCACTCGGCTACAACACGTTCTTATATTCTGAAAATTCTGGAAAACATGCTGGCGCGGACGGAGCGCCTCCAGGAAGCCATTGACACGAACTCTCCCGAATCCTCAGCCGAGTAACAAGCGGGCTTACTGTCAACCTAGCCGGGGCGTCTCCTCCCCGGCGGCGAATGGCGCGGATCACCGTGCCTCCGCCCCCTTCCAGAGCCAATCCGGTTCCGCGTGACAAAAACTGCTGCAACAAACGCGCCCGACGCCGGAACTCCCCGCTCTTCTCTCTGCATACGATGCGCATTCCTTCATCCAGCTTCACGGGCTTTGCCGCCTCCCTGGCCTCCACCTTCACGGACACGGGCCGGGGCATGCTCTGATTCTGAGCATTCTCGGACATGCCGCATACGCCGGAAAACAGAACAGAAAACACATGGAAAACATGCCGGAAGATCATGTTCCCTATACACTGTTTTTCTCAGGCATCTTTCTTTTTCCTCCCTAATTCTCTTCCGCCTCTCAAAGCCGGGGCAACATCCTCTCCATGACGTGCCGTTTTGCCCGAAACGCCTGAAATGCCTTCATGCTCCCCTTGCCTTCCTTTTACCGGCGGCGTATGATGGGCATCATGAAAAAAGACGATGCGCCGGGCCTGTTCGCCGCCTTTGCAGACCGCCCTCTGGCGGATCGCCTGAGGCCGACCGCACTGGAAGAAATCATGGGCCAGGACCACCTGCTGGGGGAAGGAGGCCCTCTCCGGCTCATGGCGGACTCCGGCAAAATGACCAGCTTTATTCTGTGGGGGCCTCCCGGCTGCGGAAAAACCACGCTGGCGCGCATTCTGGCGACGCGCACGTCCATGCATTTCACAGCTCTCTCCGCCGTCTTCTCCGGCATGGCGGATTTGAGAAAAGCCTTTGACGAAGCGGCCAGGCGCAGGGAATACGGTCAGGGAACCCTCCTGTTCGTGGATGAAATCCATCGGTTCAACCGCGCCCAGCAGGACGGCTTTCTGCCATATGTGGAAAACGGAACCGTTACGCTGGTGGGGGCCACTACGGAAAACCCTTCCTTTGAACTGAACAGCGCCCTTCTCTCGCGCTGCAAGGTCTTCGTCATGCACTCCCTGGACGCCCCGGCTCTGGAAAGCATCATTGAACGGGCGGAAGCCCTTCTTCAGCGCAAACTTCCGCTCGCGCCGGAGGCGCGCGCCACCCTGACAGAACTGGCAGACGGAGACGGACGCTACCTCATTAACCTGATGGAAAGCGTCTTTGACCTCCGCAAGCCCGATGAAATGCTGGACACGGACGCGCTGCTGAAAATTGTCCAGCAACGCGCCCCGGTTTACGACAAGGACCGGGAAGGCCATTACAACCTCATCAGCGCCCTGCATAAATCCCTGCGGGGATCGGATACGGACGCGGCCCTGTACTGGGCCGCGCGCATGCTCGAGGGCGGCGAGGACCCTCTCTACCTCCTGCGCCGCCTGACCCGTTTCGCCATGGAGGATATCAGCCTGGCGGACCCTGCCGCACTTCAAATGGCCATTGCCGCGTGGGACACCTATGAACGCCTGGGCTCCCCGGAAGGAGAGCTGGCGATTGCGGAACTGATCATCTACCTGGGCTGCGCCCCCAAATCCAACAGCGCCTACACCGCGTGGAGCGCAGCCCGGAAAGCGGCGCGGGAATACGGCTCCCTGATGCCCCCGGCACACATCCTCAACGCGCCCACCAGACTCATGAAGGAACTGGGCTATGGAAAAAATTACGCCTACGATCATGACGCGCCGGACGCATTCTCCGGGCAAAACTACTTTCCGGACAACATGCCCCGCCGCCAGTTCTACAGGCCGCCGGAACGGGGTTTTGAACGGGAAATCAACAAACGCCTGGCCTATTGGGACAAACTGCGCCGCCAGCGGGCGGAAGAGGACGCCGGAAACTCCGGTACGCGCAGGAACTGGAAAAAGCCTCCCGTTCCGGAAAAGCAGGAGCCTTCATGACGCATCCGCCGGCCATACGGCCACTTCCGCAATGCCCTGCCCCGGAGACAGGCGGATGCGTACGTACCTGGCGCCGGTCCCTTCCGGACACATTGCGGTCAGCTCCGTCCCATCCCTGCGCAAAACGGCTTTAATGTCCTTCCAGCTATTTCCGTCCCTGCTGACCTGAACCGCGGGAGCCGGCCCCTTCCAGCTTCCGGCGGCCTTCACCTCCACCCGGTCCAGGCGGAATTCAAACTCCATGTCCAGCTGCCACCACGGCGCTTTGTCTTCCTCGGACGGATGCCATGCGGAAACATCGTCGCCGTCGGAAGCCTTCATCGCCTCCTGAAGCCCGGAGGAAGCGGAACAGGGCCTCAATACGGCCAAATTGGCCTTCTCTCCGGGTTCGGACCGTCCGTACCGCGCCAGCTGGACCCCCCTCTCCTTGGCAGTAAAACGCTTGTAGGTTCTTTCCTGCGTTTCCGCGCTCCTGCCCGCTGCGTAAGCCGGAGCATTCCGGCAAACGATTTGGAGGTTATCCCCCTTCAATCCGGGAGAAGACGCCCTGATCACCGTCTTCCCGGCATAATAAGACCGGAACTCAATCGCCGCACAGCCGTCAATCAAATCAATATCCGTTCCGGGCGTGAACGTGATGCTCTTGCCGGTGGGGAACTCCCCGGGCCCCGATTCCACCGTAAGCGTCACCGGAACGGCATTGGCTATCCGCTTTCCGTCGGCGTCCGCCACTTTCACGGTCACATGCACGTCATCCGTGCCGTCCGCCGGGCTGATGACCTTCTTGTCCGCGGACAGCTTCACCTGTGCCGGAGTCCCCTCCACGGGCCACTCCGGAGGAGGAATATTCCTCAACTCATTCCTGTACCAGTACCAGGCCCGCTTGGGAATGCGGAAGTAATCCACAATGCCCATGCGCCCGCCGGAAGGCCAGATGCTGCCGTGGTCAAAGCCGCACCAGACCGCCTCTCCCACGCGCCAGGGATAGCGAATCCCCGCCTCTTTATCCTTCTTCATATCCCCCCACCCCGGCGCATACATCCCCGGCCTCCGACAGCTCACGGAACCGTACTCCGTCACCATGCTGGGCCTGCCGGGCGTCTTCACATGGGAGCCGTCCCCGTTGAAGGCGGCCATGTCCCCCAGCTTGTCAAAATTTCCGCGCTGCCCTCCCCCGGCGCACACGGGGCGCGTCGGGTCCAGCTCCTTCACCAAGGCAATAAGCCTGTTGCACAAAGCCCTGGCCTCCGGCGCATGCCTGGTAAAAAACGGTTCATTGCTGATGCTCCAGATGACAATGGAAGGATGGTTGCGAAATTGCAGCACCATCTCCCTCACCTGGCGCATGCAGCTTTCCTCAAACGCAATACGGTCCTTCTTTTCCGTTGGATAGGCATCGCAATTCCAGTACCTGTCATGCTCCTTGAACCCGCCCATTCCCCAAAAAACGCCTTCATTCAGCATGCACATTCCCTCCCGGTCGCAAGCATCCAGAAACGCCTGGGAATGAGGGTAATGGGAGCCGCGTATGAAATTAAACCCGGCGTTCTTCATCAGCCGCACATCACGGCGGGCCCCGGCGTCCGTCACGGCATCCCCCCACCCGGCGTGGTCCTGGTGCACATTGGCCCCCTGCAGATAAACAGGTTTCCCGTTAATCAGCATGCCCCGATCCGCCGTCACCTCCAGAGTACGGAACCCCAGGGGATTTTCAGCCCGGTCCAGCACCTGCCCCTTCCCGTCCAACAATTCCGTCGTCACACGGTACATATTGGGGGCCGCGGGGCTCCACAACCTGGGGGAAGCCAGAGGAGGCAGGTCAGCCTGTACGCGAAACTCTTCCCCGGCCCTCAGTTCCGCGTCCTTCTCTCCCCGCAACACCACGCGGCCGCTTTGCTCCTCCCGCACAGTATGCCGCACCGTCACTTTCCTCACGATCCCGGTATCATTCTTCACTTCCGTCAAAATCCGGACCTTCCCGCGGGCCGCCGTCACCTCCGGCGTCTGAACCCATACTCCGTGCGCGGGCAGATACACGGGAGAACACACGTGCAGATGCACGTTCCGGTACAGTCCTCCGGAAAAAGTATGCTCCCCCGCCCGCGGCGCAATGCGGGGGCTCCAGCGGTTATCCACCCGTACCTCCACCCAATTCTCGCCGGGTTTCAGGAAAGGCGTCAAATCCGACCGGAAGGCCGTATATCCCCCTTCATGCCTTCCCGCAGTCTTCCCGTTCACCTTCACCTCCGCCACCTGGAAAGCTGCGCCGCAATCCAGAAACACCTTCTTCCCCTGCCATTCCTCCGGCATGACAAGCTTCTTGCGGTAGGAGCCGAGCCCCGTGTAAAAGGAATCGGACATAAAGTAGGGCAAACTGAACGTATGGGGCAGATGAACCGTCTGCCAGCCGCTCTTTCCGGGCTCGTCCTCAAGCCGGAACTCCCAGCCGCGATTCCAGATCATCCTCCCGAACGGGGATGAAGCTTTTTCCGCAGAGGAAACGCCTGTTTCCGCTCCGGCCATGGAAAAACACAGGGCAGCGCCCAGCATGCAGGCCATCATCTTGCGCATGCGTATGTTACCATTCCGCCATGCTCTTTCTTTCATTTAAAAAACATTTCCGCACCCTGAAAAGCCCGTAACAACAAGCCGTGCACCCCGGAAAAGGCTCACGGCTGGAAAACTTCTCCATCCGGGAAGCAACGCAAAACGTCTGCCGCTCCGTTACTGGGTAATGATATTCAGCTCCGCAACAGTGGCGCTCTGTTCCCCGCCCCTCACCGGAGACCGGGCGTCAAGCTTGAAGTAGCGTGCCTCCACAGGCCTACCGAAGTCGATGCGCTGAACAGCCGGATCCTTCCGGATATAATGGTAGGAGAACTGGCCTTTTTTCACTTCCCTCCAATTCTGACCGTCATCGGAAACGGAAAACGTGTACTGGCTGATGAGGCCCTTGTCCTTGTCCATTCTGGGCGTGTAGATAAATCCGGTAAACTTCATTCTGGTTCCCATATCCACGGCAATGGAGTGGGGGAACCCCGGCAGGCCGTTCGTATAGGATGTATGCCAACAGGTATCCGGATTCCCGTCAATGGCAAAATGGGCGAAACCGGTATCCGGCTCTTCCGAAGAAGCGCTTAGAATTTTCCATTCGCCCTGCCCCTTGACGAGGGGGAACTTCCTCTCTCCGGGAGACGTGGAAGGAACCTTGCCGGACTTCACGGAGGCAGCCCAGGCCCTCACTTCCCCTTCGGGAAGCTTGAAGGGATTCCGGTACGTTTTTTCCGGCCCCTTGTTGACGGAATACTTTATCTCCGCCTCGGGCGTAGAGGAAGTCAGACTGACCATGCCGTCCCCATCCCGTTCAATGACAGGGGAATGGGGAACGACCAGCCCCGTGCGCGCCAGATTCAGCAGGGCGGACGAGGGAGCCAGCACAAACCCCAGGGCTGTGGCCCCGCTCAATGTCTGGTACTTAGCCAGCGGGCGGGGCCCGCAGGAAGAGCCACCCAGCCCCATCTGGAAAGCATCCAGATTCACAATCACTTTATTTTTCTCCGGCAGCCTGTCCAGACTCCTGGCATCGTTAAGCTCCTTCGGCGTATAACGCAGGACGGAAACCTCCAGCGGAGCCCTGGGAGAGGAGGCTCCCACCCACAGAGCCTGGTCCTCTTGGGGTTTGGACAAGGCTATCCAGTCCGTTTCCATGCGATTGCCCATATCCTGGGGCCGGGAATAAGCAAAAAACATATCGTCCACGGAAGTGCGGAAAATGTCCTTCCAGCAGCTCGTGCGGCGGTCCCGGTAATTATCCCACGGTCCCAGCCCCAGGTACTCTACCCGGTCATACGCGGCAGGCATCCCGAAAGTGACGCCCAGCCGGAGGAGTTCTTCTCCCTTGGCGGAGGGATACATTCGGACGGAAGCATTGATAATGCCGTTGCCGAAAACCGTCCACGCGACTTCCCCGGAAAAGGAAAGCTCGGAACCTTTCGTCCGGAACTGTGCCGTGATTCGGGCCACGCCGGGGGAAATGACGGCAGCTTTAACGTCGGAATATTCCGCTTTCATATTCTGCATCTTCATTTTCCCTTCAACCTTGCTCCTGATCCAGGCATCGTTATCCACCGGAGAGCGGTACGCCTGGAGCTCCACCGGATAGCCGGGCAAAATCAAATCCCGGCCGCCATACCGGAGGGAGGAAAGCATCCCATTTTTGAAGGAGGCGGAAAAACCTTTTCCCTGCACGACCACGGAATCCCCCTGAAGCACGGAAACAGCAGGCAGCGCCGCCGGGGGAGGCACGGAAACCTCCTTCTCTGCAGATGCCGGAAACCACTCGTAAGCTTCGCACTCATTCGCCACATGTTCCAGTTGCTTGGCGGAAAGTTCCTTCACGTCTTCCGGGAGCTTGAACCGGGCATCCGCCAGAACCATCAGGGAACCGGTCCGCATAGCGGCTGAAGGCAGATTAACCGTTGCGGATTTGCCGGGGGGGACCTCCGGCAGAACCATGCGCTCCACGGCATGGCCGCCTCCGGGAACAAGGGATACCAGATAAAGCGTATAACCTTTCAAAGGCTTATGGAAATATTTGTTGCGAACGGACAGGGAACCGTCCTTGCGCTCAAAAGCCATGTACTGGTATACTTTCTTCACCTCCTTCGTCTTGGCCGTGGTGTTCCGGTTGCCAAGAATAATGCCGTTGTCGCAGAAATTGGCCTGGTTGGGCCTGTCTCCGAACATGCCGCCGTAAGCCTGTGTTACTCCCTTGAAAGGGGCGGGCTTGTAAATGCCGTTTCCGGCAGGATTGGCGCGGAGGGACTGGTCCACGAAATCCCAGATGGCTCCGCCCACCATGCGCGGGGAAGACTCGAAGGCATCCATGTACTCCTTGAAATTACCCAGGGCATTCCCCATGGAGTGGGCATATTCGCACACGAAAAAGGGGCGGGAAGTTTTCTGCTTCCCCCAGTTTTCCACCCGGTCCACGGGCGGATACATGGCGGAATCCATATCCACGGCCTTGTGGCCGTGCGGAAATTCGCAGTAATGGAGGGGCCGCGTAGTGTCATAAGCCCTGATAGCCGCCGCTGCCGCCTCAAAATTGGGACCGTTGCCGGACTCATTGCCCAGGGACCAGAAAACAATGGAAGGGTGGTTCTTGGAACGATGCACCATGCTCATATTGCGCTCCACATGGGCTTTCTTCCAGGAAGGCTTCCGGGAAATATCCATGCTGCTATTGCGGATGCCGTGGGCTTCACAGTTGGCCTCGTCCATCACGTACAGGCCGTAGCGGTCGCACAACTCATAAAAATAAGGATGATTGGGATAGTGGGAACAACGGACGGTATTGATATTATGCGCCTTGATAATCTGCACGTCCTTTTCCATCACTTCCCGCGGAATGGCGCGCCCGTAATCAGGATGGGCTTCATGGCGGTTGACCCCCTTGAACTTGACGGCTCTGCCGTTAATCAGCACGGCACCGTTATCCGCAATCTCCACGGAACGGAACCCGATATTGACGGAACGGGTATCTTTTCCATTCAGAGAATAAGTCACCCTGTACAGGTTGGGCGTTTCCGCCGTCCATGGCTTCACACCGGGAAATTTCCTGTTCAGGGAAATCTGCACCTCGCCTCCGGAGGGAATGGGGGGAACCTCCAGCGTTCCGGAATCCAGCCTTCCCCTGTTATCCGTCTGCACGCGGCCGGAACCGTTCCTGCCCTCCCAGTTCAATTTGGTGGAAATCCCGTCGATGGAATAATTCAGCTTCATGCCGGCGGGAATATCCTTTTTACCGGAATTGCGGATGGTGAACGTTCCGTCCAGTACCCCGGTTGTGTAATCCTCCCTGTCCAGTCCGGCCTTCAGGAACAGGTCACGCACGTGCGTCTGCGGCTGGGCAAACAGGGTCACGTCCCGGAAAATGCCGGAAAGGCGCAGGAAATCCTGGTCCTCCAGGTAAGAACCGTCGCTCCAGCGGTATACTTCCACGGCAATCGTATTCCTGCCGGGCCTGACATGGGGAGTAAGGTCAAACTCCGCCCCTGTATAGGAATCTTCGGAATAGCCGACTTGACGGCCATTTACCCACACATAAAAGGCGGACTCCACCCCGTCAAACCGGATCATCACCTGCTCTCCCTTCCAGGAAACGGGCAAATTGAAATCCCGGCGGTAGGAACCCACGGAATTACGCTCCCTGTACGCCGGCCAGTTCTTGGGCGGTTCCCCCATTACCTTGGGAGGATTCGGCTTGAATGGATAGGGAACATTCGTGTAAATGGCCGTTCCATAACCGTAAAGCTGCCAGTTGGAAGGAACCTTGACCGTATCCCATCCGGAAACGGAATAGGAGGGATTGAAGAAATCGGCAGGCCTCTCGTCCGGAGTCATGGAAAATTTGAACTTCCAATCCCCGTTCAAGCTCAACGTTTTATCCGATGCCGGAAAAACGGAGGCTCGGGGAGCCTCCTTATTGATTCCCGTCACCTCTTCATTTTCCCAATCCGGAACATCCCCCAGCAGGGGAAGAGCCGGAGCCAGACACATCACGGAAAACAGAAACGCGCGTACCGTCTTCATCTCGGAATGAATATGGAATTGCTTACTTATACTTTTTCAGGGACGGATCCTGATAACGCTCTGAATCCTTCTTCCCGTCACCTCCGGCAGGGTTCAACGTCCACTTGCAGGAATCCGTGTACGTTTTCCCTCCTATGGAAGCCGTGGCCGTAATAGTGTTGACGCCGGGCTTGAGAGTCACTTCCGGCCAGACGGCGCGCTTCAAATCATCCGGTTTGACACTCCCAACGGGCTTCCCGTTGACGCTCAGCTTCACCACGGAACCATTGCTGTAAACCTTCACGGGCACCGTTTTTTCCGTACGTTCCGCAAACCTGCGGGATGTGATGTATACGGTAGGACGGGGGCTCCAGTTGGCCCTGTAGAAAAAATAGGCGTCCTTGGGCGTCTTGCGGTCATAGGTCACCAGCCCCTTGTCGTTAATGCCGGGGCTTTCCCCCTCAAAACGGGAAGAGGAACCGAAGTCAAACATGTTCCAGACAAAGGCCCCCCACACCTCCGGCCTTTCCCTGATGCACCTGTAATTGACCTCATGCGCATGGGACTGCCATTCCTCCGGATGCCAGAATCCGGTGGGAGACGGTCTTTGGGCCGGATTCTCATGCATGTCCACGCTGGCGCCGTGACCATACTCACTGACGGCAATGCCCATCTTGCCGCCATAGTCGCGGATGTAGCCGTTCAGGTTGCCCTTCATGGTTTCGGGCCCTCCTCCGTACCAGCCGGGATACGTATTGAATGCGATGTGGTCAGGAATATTGTTCAGTTTTCTGCGGCCCGCCTGATTGCTGGCCCCCACGGTCATGCGGGAGGGATCAGTCTCCTTCACGAACTTGTTCAATTCCGTCAACTCAGCTTCCATGTCCACTCCTCTCGTGGCAGCCTCGGGCTGGTGTCCGATTTCATTGAAAATTCCCCACATGCAAATGGAGGGATGATTCCAATGCTGGAAAATCATCTCCCGGGCCTGGAGGCGGTTATTCTCCCGGAACTCCGGCGTATCCCACACCAGGTTGACATTGGGGACCTCGGACCAGACAATCAGCCCCGCCTTGTCGCACAGGTCGTAAATATTGGTGGATGCGGGATAGTGGCCCGTTCTAACCCCATCCGCCCCCATATCCGCAATCAGCCTGATATCCCGCGCCTCATCTTCCGGGGAAAGGGCCCACCCCTTCCCCTTCATATCCTGATGGCGGCTGACCCCCTTGATCTGCATGGTCTTTCCGTTCAGGACAAAACCTTCCTTGGGATTGACGGAAACCGTCCTCAGTCCCAGCGGCTGCACCAGCTCATCCGTCTGGCCATCTGCCGTCCTGATGGAAGTTTTCACCTGGTACAGGTAAGGATTCTTCACTCCGTTCCAGAGTATGGGATTGGCGATTGCCAGCGTTACGGGAACCTCCAGTCTATTCTTTTCCCCGGCGGCGGCCTTTACCGTCTTCCCGGCTACCTTCCTGCCCTTCATGTCCAGGATTTCCACGGCAACATCCACATCCCCGGCCTTTCCGTCCGAATTGAGAAGGGTCTTCACTTCCACCTCGGCCTTGGATTTGCTTAAAGACTTTGTCGTGATGAAAACGCCGGGAGAAGCATAAAAAAGAGGATCAATGCAGACACCGTCCGTCTCAATCAGTTCAATGGGCCGGTACAGCCCGCCGAACATGGAAAAATCCCCGCGCTGGGGGGCGATATGATTACGCTGCGTGTTGTCCACCAGAACGGAAATCGTATTGGAGCCTTTTTTCAAAAGGGGCGTTATTTCATAACAGAAAGCCGTAAACGCCCCCTCATGGCTGCCGGCAGGTTTCCCATTGACGGAAACCTCGGAAACAATGCTGGCTCCCCCGCCGCGGATGAAATACCTCTTGCCCGGCCTGGGCTCCACCGGAAGCGTGCGCGAATAAACGGCCGGCCCGCGGCGGTAGGCGTCACTGTTGACGGATTTGGCGTCTTCCCGCTTCCCCTGAGCACCATTGGCGGCATCCTCTGCGTTCCATGTATGGGGCACCGTCACTTTTTCAGCAGGCTTCCCGTTAAAACTGAAATCCCAGGAACCGTTCAGGGGATAAACCTCACGGGCGTCCGCCGCGAAAAAAGACCCCAATACGCAGCAAAGGCCGACACATGATACGTTGAAAGAATGAATTCTGATGTTCATGGTACAGAAAAGCAGTACCTACCATATACGTTCAGCCATATAAAATACTTTCATCCGGCCGTTCCTTTACCCCTCTTCCGACAGAAATATACTCATGCCGGACAAGTCACGTCCATCTTGACATTCAGCACAGGGAGCCGCGCTTTCTAACATTTTCGGTTCCTGCACCATCAGAAACTTTGATTTTGCGGCCGGTTCAAAGAAAACATAAGTAACAACATATCCTTGACGGTTACGCGTTTTCTAGTGGAAAGCATAAGTTTTCCCCATTATAAGGATAGCCTTTTTCATTAAAACCGTGTTTGGACAAACACGAGAAATGAACATGAAAAAAGCACCGAATACAAACAAATTGAAATATGTCGGAGCCGCACTTCTGGAGGGGGAATCAGTCACCCTGATCCAGGCTGCAAGGCTGGTATTGGAAATCAAGGAAGCCCTTGGAGATGAAATCTGTACCATTACCCGGTGCCGGGAAGTCGTCTCCCTGGGATTGAACGCCATTAAAAACAAACATCAAACCGTCAGTTTCGGCACGGCGGCCGTGGAATGCCTACGTTCCAAAAGCCACCGCCGTCCCCGGACGCTGACGGACATCAGGAGCATCATCCACAAGCTTAAAAAGAGCAATCCGGAACTGGAACACACCTCCCTGCGCAACCTGAGCGTGGAGGAATGCCAGAACATCCTGATGAATACCTTTACCACATCCCGGCAGAGGCACAAAGCGAGGCTCATCTTGAGCGGAATTTTCTCGTTCTCCGTCAAACGCGGATGGTGTGACGAGAATCCCATCCTCCGCGTAGACACGCCTTTTCTGCAGGAGCAGGAAATCCCCGCTCTGACGCTGAAGGAAATAACTCAGCTTCTCAAGGCAGCCATGGAAGAATTTGACGGAAGCTGCGCAGCCGGAGCGGCGCTGATGATCTTTGCAGGAATCCGCCCGCAGGAAGTGGAACGCCTGCTCTGGGAAAACATCGCTCTCCGCGACGGCTGTATCATTCTGAACTCCAAGCATACCAAAACCGGAGGCGCCAGGCACGTCACCATCCTGCCCGTGCTCGCCAAATGGCTCAAATTCTGCCGTGACAGGACCAAACCCGGACCCGGAACTCCCATCTGCCCGAAAGGGTGGACAATCAAGTGGCGCAAAATCCGGAAAAAAGCCGGCTGGGGAGGAAGAAAAAATCATGGGTGCCGGACTGCCTGCGGCACACCTACGCCAGCTACCACGCCAAGCACTTCAAGGACTACAACCTGTTGCAAATGGAAATGGGGCACCGCTCCTCCTCCCTGCTCCGCACACGGTACTTGAACATGAAAGGCATCTCTCCGCAAACGGCCACGCGCTTCTGGGCCCTGACGCCAGCCAAGGTCATTGAAGAAACGAAACCGCCGGAAGAACCGCTGGTCTCCTGATCCGCAACAAAGGAAAACGCGCCGGCACGGGACAGACGCTCCCTGTTGAAGCAAAAGACAAGACCGTTTCCTACAGTTCGTAATAAGTGTATCCATTCAATCCGGAACGGAACACTTCCAAGGCTCTCCGGCGTTCGGACGGAGATATTTTCCCCTCGGCTACGGCTTGCTCCGCAAACGTGCGGAACTTGTTGATCAACTCCTTGGGATCATACTCCACGTAGGAAAGGACATCGGACACCGTATCGCCCTCCACTTCATGGGTATAAACGGGGCGGCCGCCTTCCAGATGCACGCCAACCACATTCGTATCTCCCAGCAGGTTATGCAAATCCCCCAAGGTCTCCTGATAGGCTCCTACCAGGAATACGCCTATGTAATAATCGTCCTCGCCGGGTTTGATGGCATGCAGGGGGAGGGCGGTTGCCACGTCCTCACGGTCAATGAAATGGTCTATCTTTCCGTCGCAATCGCACGTGATGTCTGCCAGCACGGCCTTATTCGTGGGCCGTTCATTCAAACGGTGCAGAGGCATCACGGGGAAAAGCTGGCGGATGGCCCAGGAATCCGGAAGAGACTGGAACAGTGAAAAATTGCCGTAATAAAAGTCCACCATGGAGCAGGAAAGCTCCCTGAGATCCTCCGGAATGGTCTCCATCTCCGCCAGCATGCGGGAAATGCGGCTCAGGATATGCCAATAATAAGCCTCTCCCAGCCCGCGCTGCCGTAGGGTGGCGTTCCCGTAAAAAAACTGGGCTCTCAACTGGTCCCGGTAATAGCAGGCGTCATTATAGCACTCCTGCATATTCTTCCTGGCCAGCGTCCGGTCCGTATCCGCAAAAGCCTTCAACAGCTCCGGAGCGTCATCCGGAAGCTCGGGCGGAGGTTCCTCGCCCGGCGCGCTCGTCACATCCAGCACGTTGAACACCAGCACGGAATAATAGGCCACTACGGCCCGTCCGGACTCCGTCACCAGCGTGGGATGGGGAACCCCGTACTTGGAACACATGTCTCCCACAACCTCCACCACGTCACGGGCAAACTCCGCAATGGAATAATTGCAGGAAGAATGGAAATTCGTCTTGGAACCGTCATAATCCACGGCCAGGCCGCCGCCCATGTCCAGCGTGCCCAGAGGGGCGCCCTCCTTCACCAGGTCCACGTAAATGCGGACCGCCTCCGTCAGCCCCTCGCGCACCACGGAAATATTTGGAATCTGGGACCCCTGATGATAATGGAGCAGCTTCAGGCAATCCAGCGCATCCACCTGCTTCAGCTTATCCACCACATCCACCACCTGGGCTGCGTTCAACCCGAAAACGGACTTATCCCCCGCGGATTCCTGCCATAAACCGGACCCCTTGGCCGCCAGCTTGACGCGCACGCCCAGATTAGGGCGGATATCCATCCTTCTGGCGCGCTCCATAATAACGTCCAGCTCGGAAGGCATTTCCAGCACAATAAAAATATTCAGCCCCATCTTCTGGGCCGTCAACGCCAGGTCAATAAACTCGTCATCCTTGTACCCGTTGCAAATCAGATAGGCATTCGGATTGTGCATATGGGCCATGGCGGCTATCAGCTCCGGCTTGGAACCGGCCTCCAGACCGTAATCATACTTGGTGCCGAACTCCGCAATCTCCTCCACCACCTGGCGCTGCTGGTTCACCTTGATGGGGTAAACGCCCTGGTACTTACCCTGGTACCCCGCCTCCTTGATTGCTTTCCGGAAACTGTCGTTCAGCTCCGCAATACGGCTGCGCAGCAAATCCCGGAACCGGAACAGAACGGGAACGGTAGTCCCGCGCTCCTTCAGCCCCTCCAGCAGATCGCACAGGCTGACATCCTTCTTTCCTCCATCCTCGTCATTCAGGCGTACGGTAACCTCTCCCTTTTTGCTGATGCGGAAATAACCGTTCCCCCAATCGTCAATGCCGTACAAATCTGCGGAATCATGGTGACTCCACCCGTGGACTTTCTGCTTGATGCCTTCTTTAGCTGTTGCCATGTCAATCTGTCTGGTCAAATATTCTAGCCCAGGCGGGCCTCAAAATCTTCATAGGAAAAACGGCGCACCGTCTCCACGGAACCGTCTTTTCTCTGAACGGCGATGTCCGGATGGCGCACGCCATTGAAAAACGTAGTCTTCACCATCGTATAATGCGCCATATCGTCAAACACAAGTTCGTCACCTACCGCCAGGGGCTCCGCGAAGGAATAATCTCCGAGCCGGTCTCCCGCCAGGCACGTGGGGGCGCCCAGCCGGTACGTATAAGCTTTTTCCCCGGCCTTCCCCGCCAGCGCATAGCTCTCCCCTTCCAACCGTACGGCGGGCTGCTGCGCGGAACGGAGGGAAGCGTCTCCTGCAATCTGGAACACATCCGGCCGATAAGGCATTTCCAGCGTATCCGGCATGTGGGCGGATGCGGAAACATCCAGAATGGCATGATTCACCCCCTCCGCGGAAAAAAGGTCCAACACCCGGCACCGCAGCACCCCGGTATGAATGGCAGCGGCCTCTCCCGGGTCCAGCCATACTTCCACGCCGTAGCGTTCGCGGATGCGGCGGATAAGTGCCGCCAGCAGCTTCCGGTCATAGTCGGGTTTGGTAATCCAATGACCTCCTCCCATATTCAGCCAAGAAATCTCCGGGCGGCTCAGAAGATGGCCGAAGTGGCGTTCCACCGCATCCATCGTTACCGCCAGGTCATCCGCTCCCTGTTCGCATAAAGTATGAAAATGAAGACCGGAAATGCCGGACAGGTCCGCCCCCTGCATCATGTCCGGCGTCACGCCCAGGCGGGAACCGGGGGCACAGGGGTCATATATGGGCGTATGCCCGGTGGAACATTGGGGATTGACGCGCAAGCCGCATTTCAATTCACCGGAAACAAAGCGGGGATGCCGCATCACTTCCTCCCGGAAACGGCTCCACTGCGTCAGGCTGTTAAAATCAAGATGGCTGGAAATCTCCGCCAGCTCCGCTATTTCCTCCGGGGCATGGCCGGGAGAATAAGTCAGCACATGCTTCCCGAACCTGCGCCGGGCCAGCCGCGCCTCCCACAGGCCGGAAGCGCAGCAGCCGTCCAGCCAGGGGGACAGGGCCTCAAAACAGGGCCAGCAGGAAAACCCCTTCAGCGCCAGAGCGATGCGGCACCCTGCGGCATCCGCCACATCCCTCAGGATAAGAGCGTTGCGTTCCAGGGCCGGCAGGCTGATGATAAAGGCGGACATAAAGCAACGACAACCTAAGCGATTCAGAACGATTTGCGAGAAAAATTTTAGTAATTTACCATCATACCTGCGAGACGGGCATGAGAACGCCTTCCCCACTCCCGCCAGCCCCCCGCATCAAACGGAAACGTCAAAAAACGGCACAAAACGGTACCTCCTGCATTCTTTTCCTTGAAATGGGATGTATTTTCCTCTTTTATAACGTAACCATTGCGATTGCCATGACTAACATTCATCCCTTCACTACTGCAGCAGCCTGCATCCTGACCGCCGGAGCAGCGCTCTTCACCAGCTCTTGCCAACCTGCCTCTCCCGAGAGCTATGCCCGTCAATTTGCTACTGCCCAGCACGTATCCGTGCACGGCTACAATGGCCGTGAAACGCTGACCTCCCGGGTTTACGCTGACTGGGGCAGCATGCCGGCCAATGCGCGCCGCGCCATGGAGGAATACATCAAGGGCGCTGAATGGAAAACGATGGACTACATCCGCCCGCAGTACTTCATCCAGGTAGACCGCTCTTTCTGGGCGATCTGCATTGACAATGACGGCAACATGACAGGCATCATTCCCTTCCGCAATGGCAAGGACGCCCGCAAGATGTCCGTCAACAACCACTTCAAGATGCTGGTCAACACGACGGACCGGGCTCCCGCCCTGGGCTATGCCATCCTGAAAAACCTGGCTTATGCTGACGGACTCCGCGTCAGCACCCGCAAGGCTGACGGTCTGGAAACTCCCGTTCCCGCCCCTCCGGCCATGAAAGTCGTTGTTCCGCCCAAGGGAGCTGCTCCGTCCGCAGCGCCCGCTGCCAAATCCGCAGCAACGTCCGTTTCTGAACCAGGCGCTACGGAAGAAACTCCTGCCGACGATACTGCCGGAACGGAAGAGGAACCCTCTGCGGACAGCGCTGCTGAAAGCGAAGATACCACGACAACGGATGATGCCGCTGTCACCGATGATTTTTAAACCCTCCCTTTCAGGGAACTTCGTTATTTAACCTCTGTCACGCCCCGACGCCATATCCGTCGGGGCGTTTTTATCCCTCCCGAACCAGTTCCCTTGCTCATTCCTCCCCTTACTCCGAAACAAGCTGCGGCCTTCATTCACGAAGAACGATGACCCTGCATCCGGAAAAGAAAACACACACCATTCCTATACCGGACAGAAAAAACTACTGGAAAAGGAAGTGAGGGCACCCCAGCCTCGACCCGGTCCGCCCGGCGGGACGTGAATCCTGCCGGGGGTTATGAAAAAACTTTGGAAAAACGTTATTGCGGATCATCAAAAACCATTCCCCTTCACCTGGTCGGGCCACGGAACGGAACTCCCGGCAGGAGCGCCCAGCTCATTGTCCTTCTTATAGGTTGGCATCTGCGCCTTCCTCTCCCGGAGCAACCTGCCCATGACAACAGCCATTTCCCTGGTTTTCCGCGGCTCCCTGGAAGCCAGGTTTTCCTTCTCGCCGATATCTTTCCTTAAATGGTACAGCTCAAAGCTCTGGGTCAGGTGGCGGTAAATCAATTTCCAATCCCCCTGGCGCAATGCGGTGGAAGAAGTATACTGAGGCGCCTGCCGACTGCCTTCCCCCCAATTATTCGGCTGGTGGAACAAAAGGGGGCGGTCTTCAGGAAACCGGCCGCCTTTGAGCAAAGGAACCAGGCTTAAGCCGTCAAGCTTCTGCGGAACTTCTACGTTCCGGCATCCGGCGATATCCAGAAGAGTTGGGAAAAAATCGTCAATAACCACCGGGACGGCACACCTTGAACCGCCCTTCGTCACGCCCGGCCAGGAAACAATCATAGGCTCCCGGATACCGCCTTCCATGCACGACCCCTTGCCGAAGGAAAGAGGGTAATTGGCCTCTTCATTGCCCAGTCTGCCGGAGATGGCCAGGCCTCCGTTATCCGACATAAACACCAGTACGGTATTTTTTTCCAGATGATGTTCCCTGAGATACTTCATGATATCCCCCAGGCTTTTGTCCATCCCCTCGATCAGCCCGGAATAATGCTTCTCCGTCCGGGACCACTTGTGGCCGTCCTCCGGGTTTTTGTAGGCATCCGCAAACCTCTTGTCGTAAGCGCGCTCATCCAGCGGAGAATGCAAAGCGTAATGGGCCATGTACAGATAAAAGGGCTTGCCAGCCTCCCTGGGATTGGTCCTGATGGCTTCCAGGCGTTTAATGGCCTCCCGCGTCAGGGCCTCCGTCAAAAATACATCGTCCTGGTAATAATTATTCTCATCCAGTCCGCGCACATGGTTAAACCCCTTTCCGTAATGCCTGGAACCGCGGTAATCCGCCGGATGGCCGATCTCCGTACCTGCGATATTATAATCAAATCCCATATTCAACGGATTGGAACCCGGAGTTCCCTGCGTGCCGAAATGGGCCTTCCCGCAATGGACGGTAACATAACCGCACTTCTTCAGCATCTCTGGCAGTGTAGCCGCCGTGGCAAAAGGACGCGTCATGTGATAGCGCATATCCTCCCCGGAAATGGGGCGTTTTGTCGTTCCCCTGGCGGGAGTGCCTATAGGCTGAAGGCCGTTCAACGCCCAGTCCGGAGGCAGGAGGCTCCTGCTGTTGGCGTCCGTCGTCCCGTTCTGTTCCCGTACCCAGCAGGTCACGCGGTGCCGCGCCGGATTCATGCCGGACATCAGGCTCACCCGGGAAGGAGTGCAAAGGGGATGAGCATATGCATCCGTAAACGTCATGCCCTGGGAAGCCAGCTTCTCCATATTCGGCGTCCGGTAGCGCCTGTTCAAAAAGGTTTTCTTCGGGTTGCCCTGGCTGTCGGACCAGAACGGGTGGGAAGTATCCTGCCATCCCATGTCATCTACCAGGAAAACGATGATATTGGGCTTCTTTCCGGAAACAGGGTTGGAACCATTGCCCAGAGCGGATGCCCCGGCAAACAGGAACAATGCTCCGCAGACGGCAGACATAATACAGGAAGTAAACTTCATGGTCGCAATCAACAAAAACCTTTCAGTTAAGAAATACGCGCAAACGTCTTCTTACCTTTCCCCTTTTTTCCGAAAAACGGCATCATGCCCCCGGAGCATTGGAAGCGCCTGCATTCCGCCTGGTTTAGGCTTGATTGACCCGCGGGCGGAGTATACATTCCCTCCCGTCATGTCCGAGCGCAAGAAACCATATCCCTTTGACGTTTTTGAACCTAAATGGCAACAGATCTGGGACGAGAGGAAAACCTTTAAAGTAAACAACCCCGGAGAAGAGGGCTTTGATGCGTCCAAACCCAAATACTACGTGCTGGACATGTTCCCCTACCCCAGCGGGGCGGGCCTGCATGTGGGCCATCCGGAAGGGTACACCGCCACGGACATTGTAGCGCGTTTCAAACGCATGAACGGCTTCAACGTGCTCCATCCCATGGGGTGGGACTCCTTCGGCCTTCCGGCGGAACAATACGCCATTAAAACCGGACAGCACCCCTCCGTCACTACCTTCCGGAATATAGACAACTTCCGCCGCCAGCTCAAAATGCTGGGGTTCTCTTACGACTGGGACCGGGAAATAGCAACAACGGACCATGAATACGTCCGTTGGACCCAGTGGATATTCCTCCAGCTTTACAACTCCTACTACAACAAGGAACTGAAAAAGGCGCGCCCCGTTTCCGAACTGGAGGAACAGGGATTGAGCCGGGAAGAAATCGACCAGCGCCGGCTGGCCTACGTAGCGGAAGCTGCCGTCAACTGGTCCCCGGACCTGGGAACCGTCCTTGCCAATGAGGAAGTGGAGGAATGGAAATCCAAGGGACACCGCGTGGAACGCCGCCCCCTGCGCCAGTGGATGCTGCGCATCACGGACTACGCGGAACGCCTCATTGACGAGCTGGAGCCCCTGGACTGGCCGGAATCCATTAAACTGCTTCAGCGCAACTGGATAGGCAAATCGGAAGGTGCGGAAGTGGACTTCACCCTGGACGGAGAAACGATTACTGTTTACACCACCAGGCCGGACACCCTCTTCGGAGCCACCTACATGGTTCTTTCCCCGGAGCACCCTCTGGTAGATACCGTCACCACGCCGGAACAGAAACATGCTGTGGAACAATACCGCGCCCAGTGCGCCTCCAAAAGCGACCTGGAACGCACGGACCTCTCCAAGGAAAAAACAGGGGTCTTCACCGGAGCCTATGCCGTCAATCCGGTCAATGGAAAACAAATTCCCGTCTGGATCGCGGACTATGTGCTGATGGGCTACGGAACCGGAGCCATCATGGCCGTCCCCGCCCATGACGAACGCGACTTCGCCTTTGCCCAGGTCTTCGGCCTGCCCATTCTCCAGGTAGTTCAGCCGCCCAGTGAAGACATGGACTGGCGCGGCTTCTGCGGTTATGAAGGTTCCAGCGTGAACTCCGGCTTCCTGACCGGGCTGCCTACTCCGGAAGCCAAGGAAAAAATGATCCTCTGGCTGGAAGAAAACGGCAAGGGACGCCGCAAAGTAAACTACAAGCTGCGCGACTGGCTCTTCTCCCGCCAGCGTTACTGGGGGGAACCATTCCCCATCGTATGGGAAAACGGTCACCACCGCGCCCTGCCGGAAAGCGAACTCCCCGTACTCCAGCCGGATCTGGACGACTTCGCCCCCACGGGAGACCCCCGCGGCCCGCTGGTCAAGGCTGCGGAATGGATAGCCTACACGCCCACAGCCCACCGTGAAACAAACACCATGCCCCAATGGGCCGGCTCCTGCTGGTACTACCTGCGTTACCTGGATCCGGCCAACACGGAACGCTTCGTCAGCCGGGAAGCGGAACAATACTGGATGGGCTCCGCCGGCTCCCCCGGAGGCGTGGACCTGTACGTGGGCGGCACGGAACACGCCGTGCTCCACCTTCTCTATGCCCGCTTCTGGCACAAGGTACTCTTTGACCTAGGCTACCTCAGCACCAATGAACCCTTCCAGAAACTCGTCAACCAAGGGCTCATCCTGGGGGAAGACGGCCAGAAAATGTCCAAATCCCGCGGCAACGTCGTCAATCCGGATGACATCGTCCGCGAATATGGCGCGGACTCCCTGCGGTTATATGAAATGTTCATGGGCCCTCTCAAGGACGTGAAACCCTGGGCAACCAAAGGTGTGGAAGGCATTTCCCGCTTCCTGGCCCGCGTCTGGCGCGTGGCCTTCCGGGAAAATCAGGAAGGAGAATGGGAAATCAACTCCAAACTGGTGGAGAACGCTCCGGAAGCCGGGGTGCTTGCCGTACGCAAGGAATTGCACAAAACCATTAAAAAAGTGACGGAGGACATCAATGGCATGTCCTTCAACACCGCCATCGCGAAAATGATGGAATGCACCAATGCCATGACCTCCGCGGATGTGGTGGACGTTCAGGACTATGATGCTTTCCTGACCCTGCTGAATCCCTTTGCCCCCCACCTTACGGAAGAAATACACAGCCGCCTGCAAACAGCCTTCCCGGCTCTGGCCCAGACGCAGCTTTGCCAGAAAAGCTGGCCTGAATGGGAGGAAGCCCTGCTGGAGGAAAATACCGTTCCCATGGTCATCCAGGTGAACGGCAAACTGAGGGACAAACTGGAAGTGCCCAAGGACATCTCCCGGGAAGAACTGGAAAAACAGGCCCTGGCCTCCGCCAAGGTGAAAACCTTCCTGGACGGCGTCACTGTGCGCAAGGTAATTGTCGTGCCCGGCCGCCTGGTCAACATTGTAGCCAACTGACATCCCGAAAAGCCTCCCTCAGCCATGACCATAATCTCCCCGTCCCTGCTGGCCGCTGATTTCTCCCGCATTGGGGAGGAAGCGCGGCGGGCCTTTGACTCCGGCGCCGACTGGCTGCATCTGGACAT
>ULVF01011002.1_pt1 | contig 29163 bp, 38 predicted proteins | sample 1959201 | NCBI WGS metagenome assembly ULVF01 (sample SAMEA4835779, study PRJEB28245) | human gut metagenome | biome: gut microbiome; material: fecal sample | place: Denmark | collected 2008 | reverse complement strand
TTAATTATATAGTTAATAATGTCAATATATATTGTCCTTATTAATTAATAAATAGTATCATTTTTGAATGAATAGAGAAATTAAACTTGAAACAGATAAATTAGCACAACAACTTAAATACCTTGCAGCTATGGACGGCTTAACCATAAAAAAGGTAAAAGAACTTGTTAATGCAAAATACAACAAACATGACAGCAATAATAATCTAAGTAATAAACTCAGAAACAAAACTTTTCGAGTAACAGAATTAGCCGAAATCCTAGAGATTTTAAATTACGAAATTATTTTACGGAAGAAATCTTAGCTTTTATACCTTGTTTTATTAATATATTGATTATATCTTGAGGAAGTTTAGATACAATTTCTGCGACTTTGGCATCAAACCCTACTGTATAAGATGGTTTTGGATTTTTAATTTTATCAACTTTTAATATTAAATTAACAACTTTGTCAACACTTAAACCTTCTTTACCATTTTTATAAGCATTTGCCACCATATATTTCATTTCTTTATCATAGCCTGTACAATTATTTATAGCCTCTTTATTTAGTTCAACAGATTTATCCCACAATGGCGTAGCTATTACACCAGGCTTTATAGAAATAACTTTTAATCCGCTTTCTACTGCCATTGCGTTAAATAAAATATCAAGAGCTCTTTTGGAAGCACAATATGGTGCTACAAAAGGAAATATTCCAAAACTCGACATAGAGCTTATGTTAATAACTTTTCCATCCTGCAATAATGGAATAAGTTTCTGCGTAAAATCCAAATGGGAAAAAGTATTAACTTCAAACTGTTTTCTTATGCTATCAACAGGAATTTTTTCCATAACTCCAGCAACTACACAACCTGCAACATTTATTAACGTATCAACACGTTCCGTTTTAGATTTTATAAAAGCTGCAGCTTTAGAAATTGAATCTTTCCTTTCCATATCAATATAAAAAGGAACAGCCCCAACATTCTCTAATTCTTTAACATATTTTTCATTACGATAACCTGCAAAAACAATATTATCCTTTACTAAAGACTTTAATAAAGATTTACCAATACCAGAGGTCGATCCTGTAATTACATATGTTTTTTTCATAAATCCTCTTATTAATCTGACATATAAGAACTGAACAATGGTAAGTAAAGAGCTAATGCCAATACTAATACGATACTTCCTATTACAATAAGCATTATCGGCTCAATCATTTTAGTCATAGTATCAATAATTGTATCAAGTTTTTTATCAATAAATGCTGTTGCTTGCAATAACATATCACCCAAACGACCTGATTGCTCACCTGTAGCAATCATAAATAAAATCATTTTAGGCATAACACGTGTAGATCTTAAAGCTATTGATAAATGCTGACCTTGTTGAACTTTTAATGTTGCAGATTCAATCTTTGTCTTTAAAGTATAATTTGTCAATGTAACATTTGCAAGATACAAACATTCTATAATAGGAACACCAGCATCATATGCAACTTGCATAACCGCTACAAAGTTTGCGAAATTTGAATATTGAATCAAATCTGTTAATAATGGCACTTTTAATACCCATTCATCAATTTTTCTTTTACTTGGCTGCCATTTCATAATAAATGTAAAGAATCCAGCAATTGATCCTAAAATTATCGGTACAAAAAACCAATAAGTTTTTAAGAAAATACCAGTACTCATTAATGTTGCTGTAATCCAAGGTAATTCTTTTCCCATACCATCAAACATTTCTTTAAATACCGGGAATACAAACATTAACATAACAAGTACAATTATTACAGCCAATACGATAACGAACATCGGGTACATTAATGTACCAATAACTTTACCTCTAATATTAGCTTCTTTTGTTAATAATTCCAACAAACGCTGTAAAGTCTTTTCCAATTCACCGGAATCTTCACCGGCTTTTACAAGACCTATATAGATCTGTCCAAACTGATCAGGATATTTTGCAATAGTATCTGCAAAAGTTGCACCACCCATAATCTGACGTCTTAACTCTTTTGCAACAAGTCTTACTTTTAACTTTGCAGCATCATTTTCAATAAACATCAATGATTCAATAATCGGAATCCCTGATTGTGCTAAAATTTGCAGAGTTGAAGTAAAATCCATTCTGTCTTGAAGCCCGAGTTTTTTTACCTTCCCAGGTTTTAAATCCTTTTTTTCATCTTTTTCATCCCCTTTACCTTGTTCTTCATAAACTTTTGTGGGGATAAAACCTAATTTTCTAATACTTTCACGAGCTTCTCTTAAATCAGCAGCATCAACTTTTCCTTTTACAATATCTTTATTATTTTTTAATGCTATATAATTATATATCGCCATACTTTCTCCTATTCATTAACTACACCCAGAACTCTTACGAATTCATCGATAGTCGTTAAACCTTTTAATATGTGAGACATACAAGATTGATGAAGTGTCCTCATTCCATTTTTTACAGCAGCTTCTTCGATTTCCAAATCATGAGCCCCCATAGCAACCAATCGTTTTATCTCCTTATTGATTGTCATAATTTCATAAACACCTAATCGGCCTTTATATCCTGTAAAGTCACACTTATTACATCCTTTAGCTCTGTATATAGGCTTTTTCATAAATTCTTGAATTTCTTCTTCATTAGCAATGATTTGTCTTGCTTCATCATGAGTTGCAAAATATTCTTCTTTGCAATCATCGCATAATCTTCTAACAAGACGTTGTGCAATAACACCAGATAAAGTAGAAGAAACCAAATAATCTTTTGCACCCATTTCTATTAAACGAGTAACAGTAGCTGCTGCAGAGTTTGTGTGCACTGTACTTAATACTAAGTGACCGGTTAATGCAGCTGATATTGCAATTTCTAATGTTTCATAGTCACGGATTTCACCTACTAGTATAATATCAGGGTCCTGTCTTAATATCGCACGCATACAAGATGCAAATGTAATACCGGCTTTAGCATTAATTTGAGACTGGTTAATACCTTCCAACTTAATTTCTATAGGGTCTTCAATTGTTGTAATATTTACATCTTCATCATTTAAACTTTTTAATACTGAATACAATGTTGTTGTTTTACCTGAACCGGTAGGACCTGAAGTTAAAATAATACCATTTGGACAACTTACCATATTCTTTATTTTTGCGATATCTTCAGGAGTTCCGCCAACAAGGTTAATATTTTTATCTGCAGCATTCAAACTAACTGCAGGAGCCAATACACGGATACAAACCTTTTCTTTTCCTGATACAGGTAATGTGTTAATACGAAAATCATAAAAACCGTTTTTATATTTTATTGAAAAAGTACCATCCTGAGGTCTTCTGTGTTCAGCAATATTCATTCTTGATAATACTTTGAAACGAGCAATTACTGAGGTCTCAACTTTAGGTGGAATATCCAATACTTTTTGTAACATACCATCTTTTCTGTATCTTACAATATATCCAGATAATCTTGGCTCTATGTGAATATCAGATACCTTATTATCAATTGCGTTAGTAATAATCTGATTTACAAATTTTGCAACAGATCCGGTTGAATCTTTTAATTGCTTATCAACCATATCTGCAAGAGACTCTTCAGCCTCAAATTCATCGGCTTCACTTTCAATTTCTTTAATTACTTTTTCTGTTTCTTTTTTCTGCTCACTGAAAAATGTATTTAAAGAATTCTCAAACTCATAATGAGTCATTAACAATTGCTTTGGATTTTGCCCTGTTAAATAAATAATATCTTTCAAGACATCAGGTTTTACAGGAGTAACAACACCCAAAATCAATGTTTTGCCATCTGAAGAAATTGGAATAATCTTATTAGCTTTGATAAAATCTTCAGGTAATATTTTAATAAATTTTTCTTGAGATGCTAGCTGCTCAGATGTTACAAGATCATATCCGGTTTGTAAATGAAGGATTTCTTTTAATTGATCTAATGTAATAAATCCAAGTTTAAATAATGTAGATCCGATAGGAATTTTCTGACGTTTACTTTCAGCTAATGCTTGCAATAGCTGAACATCATTTATATATCCTTTTTGAACAAGCAATTCACCTAATCTTACCTGCTTTGAAGTTCCATCGTCTTTTGAATCTTTTTGCATATCCTGTTTAAGACTTGCAATCAAATCAGATAAATCTTGATCTGGGACTTGGATAAACTTTACTTGTTGAGGGAAAAATTCTTTTAATTTTAAATTTATTACCTCTTTATCTGAAGAAGAATTAATAGCTACAAACAGGAAATTATCTTTAACACTAATTGGAACAAATTTATATTGTTCCAATAGTGTACTACTTACCTTATGCAGTATCTGCAAATTGACACTGTTTTTTAATCTGTTTAATAGCTCATTCATCTTATATATATTTTATTCTACAATGTTTCGATATTTCCAGTAGCATCTTCTGTATCAGTAATAATTTTAGGAGTAATCATTATTACCATTTCATTTTTCTTTTTCTCAGAACTTGTAGATCTGAATAATGTACCAATTAATGGGATATCACCTAATACTGGCACCTTACCAATAGATTTTTGTTCTTCTTCACTTATTAAACCTGCAATAACCAAAGTTTCGCCATCTTTAATTCTAACATTTTTCAAATCTAGATTTCTGCGAGATAACAATGTTGCTGCAATATATTGTCCACCAGTATCTTGAGCTTGAACTTGACTTAATATTGTCGCATATTCAGGTTTAATATTTAATGTAACATAACCATCCGGACTTATAAATGGAGTAATACCAACCTTTATACCTGCATCACTACCAATATTATATGTTCTGGTAGCCAATGTACCACCGGTATAAGCTGTTTGTTCTGTTTCTGTAGATTCAATATAGTCTTGTGTAATATCAATAGTTGCTTCTTCACCATTTGTAATTAAAATTTTTGGATTTGAAACTACACGACCTTTTTGATTTTTTACAAGGTAATTAATAGCATATGAAATATTTACAGGTCCTTTAAATGGAGTTAATGTATTAACTAGTTCAGGTTCGTCTCCGCTTGTATCCCAAACTTCATATCCGCTACCTTTGAAAAATACTGGATGTAATGGATCTGTTTTTGTTGTTTCTCCGTCAAATGATGCAGAAAAAGCATTACTTAAGAATGTCCAATTGTTTTGTAATGATTTGCTGCCATCTTCATTTAACTCTATAATTGCAACTTCAAGGTAAGCTTGAGGTTGTTTTTTATCTGTTTCAGCAATAAAGTCTCTTATCATCTCAATCTGCTTTTCAGAACCGCCAATTATATTAATAGTTCCTAATTGAGAATAATAAGCAACTGATAAATTCTGTAATCCGAAAGAACTAACAGTAGAGCCACTTAACTGGCCATCTATAGTACAAGCTACAGTTCCTGCATTAAGCGAAATTCCGCTACCACCTGAAGCTGCACCACCGTCTCCACCAGCTGCATCAGCTGCTGCGCCTGTAACAACTCCTGCTGCACCACCTGTAGGAGCTCCGTCACTTTTAGCTGGTACACTTGAATCTGTTGAAACAGAAGCTGGAGCTGCTGGTGCAGTTCCTCCTGAAGAAGCTCCTGAAGCTGCAGGCAATAACATATTACAAATCATATTAGCCATTTCTGCAGGAGTAGTATGATTTACTTTAAAAGTTGTTGTTTGAGGTTTTTTATCAAACTTTTCAACAACTTTCTTTGCAATATCTACATCTGTTTTTGTTCCAAAAATAATTAATTCATTTGTAACAGGGTTAGTAGTTACAATATCTGTATCTGACAAACCAGGTTTGTGAATTCCGTATATATTTTTATTTAAAAATTCAGCTAATGCAGCTGCACTGATATATTTGACAGGGATTAATGTCATATCTTGTTTTGCAAAATTAACCCCGCTTGTACCAGCTTTCGCTACAATAATGGTATTGTTATCAACAACATAATTCAAATCATTGATTTCCATTACCATATTAAAAGCGTCATGCAAAGGAACATCAACCAAATCTAATGTAACTGTCCCTGAAACTGAATTGTGGAAAACTATATTCATTCCAGCTTTGTCTGCGAACATACGTAATACTTGTTTTACATCAGAATCACGTAAACTAATACTTATTAAAGGATTTTTCTTAATAAAACTAACATCACCCTTTAATTTAAGAGAATAATCATTGTCATCTCTTAATGCAGGCTTGCTAGTATTACCATATTGGACAATACCAACATTTTCCATTGCAGAAACAGTCAACAAGCTGTTTGAAAAAATCAATGCTGTTAACATTAGACTTGCAATAATTTTGTTTGAAATTTTATTCTTCATATCTGCTCCTGATTACTTATTATAATTAATTGCTTATTTTAAAGAATTATGACGGCTGCCGAATTTATTTGATAAATTTGATACGGAATTAAAGTGAATTCCATTATCAGTAAACAAGCCACCTACACTTGCTTTATATACATTCGCGCCATATTGAACGGTAACTGTTTCTTTCCCAATGGACAAGATTTTATACCCATTAACAAGATCTCCTGATCTTACCAAATAATCCATACCGTTAATATTTAAAATTGCAGAAGGATTATACTTGTCAAACATAATCCCTGATACTTTTGTAGTCATTACCTCTGTCGCAGTTTCATCTACAGAAATTGTTTCCGGAGGAGGCAACAAATCTGCTGCATATTTAGGTTTTTGTTTAGATCTTGCCTTTGCCTGAGCATATCTTTCATTTTCCGGCAAAAAAGGATCTGACCTACCTAAATCTTCAACAGACATTGCAACCATTGTATCATCTTTTTTTGTTTGATCAGCCACTGCTTCAACATCATCTGGAGCGATAGCTGCATTTACACCATCATCACCAACTTTTACATTCTCTTTTGGTGTTTCAACTGCACTAGAGGTATCTTCCATAACGGATTCTTCTGTTCCATTTTGAGTACAACCCGTTGTATTTACCATGATTACAGCTAAAAATAAAACAATTAGTCCGGCACCGATTTTTTTATTTAAGCTCCAAAACCGATCCTTGGTATCTTCTTCATAAAACCTATCAATAAAATTCTTACTCACTTGCCACCTATTTTTATTATATCCTATTTTATTATAGTGAAATAATTTGATTAGTATATCAATTATTTAATGTATTTAATTATGATTTTTTTAATTATCATAACTTTTATTACATTGTAACATATTTTTTATAACATGGCAAAAAAGTCAAAAGTATTAAGACTCATAAAGACAAACATTCACTAAAAAACGAGCAATATAAGGGGTTTAAAGTATATAAATTTTATTTAACATTTATTGGAAATTATTTGTAATTGTATGAATATATTCTAAAATTTGATCAAAATATCGCAAATCTGAATTTCCATCAATTACAAAATCTGCATATGTACGACCGGGAAGAACATATTTTTCACCTGCGTGTAAAAGGTATTCCCATTGTTTTATAGCATTTTCTTCATTTTGATTTCTTTCAGCCTTTGCTCGTTTTATAAAACGTTCTTTTCTTATTATATTATCTGTTTCAATATATATTCTTATATCAAATACATCTTTTACATCACGATACATAGTTGCAATACCTTCTACAACCACAACCTTATCTGAACGAACTTCTAAAGAATTCGGGATAGATACCCCTGTTCCGTTTGGCACATATCTTGGGGCCATTATTGTATCACCCTGTGCTAAAGCTTCTAAATCTCTTTTTAGAAGATCTAATTGAAAACTTTCAGGAGCATCAATATCATACCCATTGTCTGTCAAATTATCAAAACTACCATATTTTTTAATTAAATCAGATATATCATTAAAATAATTATCAGTACTCAAAACAGATACAGGCATAGATAACTGTTCAATAATATTCTTTATTTCTCTACACATAGTAGACTTGCCTGATGCAGATTCTCCTGTAATTCCGATTAAAAAACGCTTTGAAGGATTGTTTATCAATCTCTTTGTAAATCTTGCTATAAAAGTCGGACTAACTTCCTTAAAAATAGGAGTATCACAACGTTTATCATACGCAAGAATTTGTTTAAATTTTGTTTGGAGGTAAAAAGCGAGTAATTCTCGACCAGTTCGTGAATTGAAATCAGGTTTCAATATTTTGTCACTGGAATTTAATTCTTTATCAATTAATAATTGCATTATATCATCCATATAAATTTATTATGAATGTAATAATACATGAGAAAAAAAATTTTTGCTAGTGTAATATGAATAAATTTTTACATAATATAAAAATCTTAATTATTGTTATTTTTTTTTCTTGTAATATAATTTGAATATAAAAGGAGAGAGGAAATGGATACATTAACTAAAAATGAGGGCTTAATTACTAAAATTATAGGTCCTGTAATTGACATTGAATTCCAACAAGGTGATTTGCCGGAAATTTATACGGCATTACATATCTTTAAAGAAGACGGTTCATACATAGTAGCAGAAGTGCAACAAATGCTTGGATCTAATAAAGTCAGAGCTGTTGCAATGGCATCTACAGACGGTCTTAAAAGAGGCATGAAAGTTCTTAATACAAATGAACCGATTAAAATTCCTGTAGGCAAACCTATTTTAGGAAGAATTTTAAACGTAACAGGGGACCCTGTAGATAAAATGGGACCAATCCAAACAGATACATATTTACCAATACACAGAGAATCTCCAAAATTAGTAGACCAAAATACTAATATTGAAATTCTTGAAACAGGTATTAAGGCAATCGATTTATTACAACCATATCAGAAAGGTGGAAAAATCGGGCTGTTCGGTGGTGCCGGTGTTGGTAAGACAGTATTAATCATGGAATTAATCCATAACATTGCAATGGAACATGCCGGAGTATCAGTATTCGGCGGTGTAGGTGAAAGAACTCGTGAAGGTAACGACTTGTGGAACGAAATGAAAGAATCAGGAGTTATCGACAAAGTAGCTCTGATTTACGGACAAATGAACGAACCACCAGGAGCAAGAATGAGAGTTGGTCTATCAGCTCTTACAGCTGCTGAATACTTCAGAGATTTTTCAAAACAGGATGTATTATTGTTCGTAGATAACATTTTCAGATTTACTCAAGCAGGTTCTGAAGTATCTGCCCTATTAGGACGTATGCCATCAGCTGTAGGTTATCAACCGACATTAGCAAATGAAATGGGTGAATTACAAGAAAGAATTACATCTACAAAAGACGGATCAATTACATCTGTACAAGCGATTTATGTACCTGCTGATGACTTGACAGACCCTGCTCCGGCAACTACATTCTCACACTTGGATGCATCTACAGTATTGTCAAGACAAATCGCATCTTTAGGTATTTATCCTGCAGTAGATCCGCTTGAATCATCTTCAAGAGTATTAGATCCTAATATTATCGGAGAAGAACACTACAATACTACAAGAAAAGTTCTTGAAATCTTGCAAAAATATAAAGAACTACAAGACATCATCGCAATTCTTGGTATGGATGAATTATCAGAAGAAGATAAAGAAACAGTAAACAGAGCAAGAAAAATTCAAAAATTCTTGTCACAACCATTCTTCGTTGCTGAAAAATTCTCAGGTATTGCAGGTAAATACGTAAAACTAGAAGATACTATAAGAGGCTTTAAAGAAATTATCGAAGGTAAACATGACAATTTACCTGAACAAGCTTTCTATATGGTAGGAACAATTGAAGAAGCAATCGAAAAGGCAAAAACATTAAAGTAGAAGGTCCGAAGACAAGAAGTTCAGAAGACAAGCATAAAAAAGACTTTACTTCTTGACTGAACAACTTCAAAACCTCTGAAAGGGTATTTATGCATTTAAAAATAATTACACATGAAAGAGTTGTCTTTGATGAAGACGTAAATGAAATATATACCAAAACTACAAACGGAGAAATAGGTATATTAAAAAATCACGTCCCAATTATGGCTGCTTTGGATATTGGAGTTACAAAAGCCGTAAAAGATGAAGATGTAAAATACTTTACGACAATGGGCGGAGTATTACAATTCAAAGATAATCAAGCTTTAATTCTGACAGACACAGCAGAATGCGGAGATGAAATAGACGTTGCTCGTGCAAAAGATGCTCTAAAACGTGCTCAAGCAAGACTTGCAGATATGGATGCAGAAATCGATGCTAAAAGAGCTGAAGCAGCTATTGCAAGAGCAATGGCGAGATTAAAGGCAACTTTAAACAATTAAAATATTTGAAACTAAAAAATAAATAATAAAAAATAAGGTGAGATTATCAAAATCTCACCTTATTTTTTATTACCAAAATTTAAAAAACTTGTATAAGTAGTTTGTCTATATATAATAAATTATATGGAAAAGACACTTTACCAAATTTTTAAAACATTTTTTAAAGTTGGGACACTATTATTAGGCGGCGGATATGTTATCTTACCACTTTTACAATCAGAACTCGTTGATAAAAAGAATTGGATAAGTGATGATGAATTATGTGAATACTATGCACTTAGTCAAAGTATACCAGGAATTATAGCTGCGAATACTGCAATTTTTACCGGATACAGGTTAAGAGGCTCATTAGGTGCAATTTCTGCTACACTAGGAATTGTAACTCCCGCTTTTATATCAATAATATTAGTTGCAAGAATTTTAGAAGAAATTATAAATCTTAAATTTATCCAAAGCATATTTTGGGGTGTAGGAGTCGGCGTTCTAATATTAATATTCCTTGCTGTAAAAGAAATGTGGAGAAAAAGTATTGTAGATAAATTTACTTGTGGAATATTTTTTACAGTATTTATTTTATCGTCTTGCTTCAAAGCTCCTCCGGCAGCTTTAATAATCTTAGCTATTTTTATAGGGCTTTGGTTACCATATCAAAATAAAATAGAACACGGAGGGAAAGAATAATGATAATTTACTTAAAATTATTTTTAGAATTTTTCCATATCGGTCTATTTTCATTTGGCGGAGGATACGCAACATTACCATTCTTATACCATATAGCTGACGTTCAAAAATGGTATACGACAAAACAATTATCAGATATGATTGCAGTATCATCAATTACCCCCGGTCCAGTTGGTGTAAACGTTGCAACATTTGCAGGTTTTTCAACAGCAGGAATTCAAGGGGCTTTAATTGCAACTACAGCTGTTATTTTACCATCATTAATAATAATTATAATAATTTCTAAACTCTTAGAACAATTCAGACACAATAAGTATGTAAGATCAGTTATATACACATTAAAACCTGCAGGTTGCGGACTTTTAGCAGCTGTCGGAGTTGATATGTTTATAAATAATATAAATATATGCGGAATGATTTTACTTGTAGGTCTATTTATCGCAAGTATTACAGAGAAAAGAGACCCGCTATTTTATTTAGGAGTATCTGCATTAGCAGGTCTTATTGCTGGATTTTTCAATTTAACAGGTCAATAATGCACAATTGACATTAACATAAAAATATGAAATAATAGAAAAGAAGGAGGCTGAAACTATGAATTTCAAAGCGTTAAGGGTTGCCCCCCCCCCGCGAAGGTCGCTTGGGTTAAGGGATTAAGAGTTTTTAGTGATGCATCACTTTACAATATTGGAGAATTACTTTATAATAGTAATATGCGTCACGGTTTTAGTAAGAAAAAATTATTTGCATTTACATTAGCAGAAGTTTTAATAACATTAGGAATTATTGGTATAGTTGCGGCAATGACTATGCCTGCTTTAGTCGGAAAATATCAAAAAAAAGTTTTAGAAGTAAGACTTAAAAAAGCATATTCAGTAATAAATAATATACACAACAAATTGCATTTAGAATATGACAGTGTATACAATACTTTTGTAACTGATAATCCTACAATAGAATTAAGACAAGAACATTTTAATAAATTTTATCAAGAACTACAAGCCCCTGAGATGTGTGGTTCACTAAAAAATATAGAATCAAATAAATGCTTTGATACAACAGATGGCAGCTTAAGATCCATATATAAAACATTGAACAACCAAAGCACTTTAAATACTACAAACATGCTTCAAGAAAACGCAATTATAGATAGAGATGGAACGATTTATTTTGTAGGGAATGTTGTAGTATCACAATGGAACAACTCATACACTGTTGATATCAACGGGAAAAAAGGTCCAAATAGAGCAGGATATGATGTTTTTATTTTTTTCTTTGATAAAAATAGCGACAAATTAACTCCTTACAAAAATTTAAGTTTTTGTGACAAAACATCACCAAATGTTCATAACGGTTTTGGATGCACATATTATGCAGTAAATGATATTTGCCCATGGGATGAAAATAAACGATACTGGGACTGCATTCCTTAAATAATTCTTTATTAATTAATTCTATATTGTAAAGCTTGCATAATATGATTTTGAGTTATATTATCAGAATTTTCTAAATCTGCAATAGTTCTTGCTAGTTTTAAAATTCTGTCATAACGCCTGCCTGAAAGCTGATATTTTACTGATGCAATTTTCAGTAATTCGGCACTTGCATTATCAATTTGACAATATTTCTTAATTAATTTTGACGTTAATTCTGAATTTGTAAGAATGCCATCATTTTTATAACGTTCTGATTGAATTTTACGAGCTTTTATAACTCTTTTTCTAATATCAAAAGATGATTCTGTCGCAGGTTTTGCATTCAGTAATTCTTCTGCAGTAAGTCTGGGGACATCAACTTGTAAATCTATTCTATCTAATAATGGACCTGAAAGCCTTGATTGATATCTGTTAATTTGAAATTCAGAGCAGTTGCATTGCTTTTCTTTATCACCTAAATACCCGCAAGGACAAGGATTCATAGCACCTAATAAAATAAATTTCGCAGGGTATTTTATCGAATGCTTCGCTCTTGAAATAACAATTTCCCCATCTTCTAAAGGCTGTCGTAGAACTTCAAGAACATTCCTCGGGAATTCAACCATTTCATCTAAGAAAAGCACTCCACGATGAGCAAGCGTAATTTCTCCAGGTTTTGGAATTGTGCCTCCACCAATTATACCATTTGCCGATGCTGTATGGTGAACCGCTCTAAATGGTCTTTGGGGCATTAACGGTTGATCAGGAGACAAAAGTCCACAAATACTGTAAATTTTCGTCAGTTCAAGTGCTTCTGATAATTCTAACGGGGGTAAAATAGATGCAAAACATTTTGCCATAAGAGTTTTACCTGATCCAGGAGAACCAACCATTAAGATATTATGTCCGCCTGCAGCTGCGATTTCTAATGCTCTTTTTGCCTTTTGCTGACCTTTCACATCTTTGAAATCATACAAATAATCTTGATTTATTCCAGATAAAAGATATTCATTCACATCGACAGTTGTAGGATTAATTTTGTTTTCTGCAAAATGATTTACAACATCTGAAAGGCATTCCGCCCCATAAATATTTACACCACCTGCAAGTGCTGCTTCTATCTCATTAACCTTTGGAACAAATATATTTTTTATTCCTGATTTTTTTAAACCTAAAATCAAAGGCAAAACTCCGCTTACACCTCTTAAAGCTCCATCCAGAGATAATTCCCCGATAAATGCATAATCTTTTATTATTTCTTCTTCTAACACACTTTCCTCTGTCAAAAGACCTATTGCAATAGGAAGATCAAAGTTTGAACCTTCTTTTTTCAAATCTGCAGGTGCAAGGTTTATTACAACTTTCTTTGCAGGAAAAGTATACCCTGAATTTTTGATTGCAGACCGAACTCTATCTCGAGCTTCATTTATTGCAGCATCAGGTAAGCCGACTATTGAAAAAGCAGGCAAAGAATTCAAAACATCTGTTTCAACAGATACTTTATATGCATCAAGACCTATTACAGCTGCAGTCGTAACTTTATTTACCATACAAATATACTACTACAAATATTTTTATTGTATAATCAAAATATGAATATTTTAGCAATTAATTTTGGCGGAATTGGTGATGAAATATTTTTCTTACCAACCCTAATATCTTTAAAAAAAGAATTCCCTAACGCAAAAATCACTCTTGCTCTAGAACCAAGAAGTAAAAGCGTTAAAGATTTAACTGACGTAATCGACGATTTATTTCTAATTGATGTAAAAAGTAAAAATAAATACTCAGAGCTTTTGAAACTCGTATTCTTAGCTCGTAAAAGTCATTTTGACATGGTAATATCATCCGGAGGGAATAAATTAATCAGTATACTTTTGACACTAATGGGTATAAAAAAGAGATACGGATATAACACAGGCAAATTAAGCGAAATATTACTTACAAAAGCAGTACCCCTGAACAAAAATCAATATGCCTGTGCAATGTATCATGATTTAATAACCCCAATTACAAGCCATAAAACAGAATTACCGGAAATCAATGTTCCAGCTCAAGAAAAAATTCCAAACTCCATATTAATCCACCCTGGAGTTAGCAAAATGAGCATACAAAAAGGAATGATAAAAACTATCCCTGCTGAAACATGGGCAGAAACTGTAGATCTTCTTTTAGATAAAGGGAAACATGTAATTCTTGCAGGCGGGCCAGATGATAATGAAGTAATTGAAACTATTCGAAATAAAACAAAAAATAAAAATTTCGAAGATTTCTACGGAAAAACAAAAAGTTTAAAAGATTTAGCTGTATTAATAGGTAAGGCAGAACAATTTATCTGTTCAGATTCTGCACCTTTGCATGTTGCTGTTGCAATGAAAACCAAAACTTATGTTATTTTCGGACCTACAGATGACAAAAAATTAATTCCGCAATCAGAAATTGTAACCCCAATTAAAGCGAATGACAATTGTCCGATAAAACCATGCCTGTGGGAGCACAGACAAACAACTTGCGAAAAATTGGATTGTTTAAAAATTAGTACGAAAGATATTATTGACAAAGTTCTTTAGAATATAACTCTTCAAAAATTTCTCGCAGTTTTATTTTATCAGCAATAATTTTTCTCAACTCTCCAAGCGGCTTTGAATTTTTAGAATTTTCAAACCACAACTTCATATATCCGCTTTCTGAATATTTTTCAGCCATATGGTTAACAAGGTTATTCCAGTGATGCTCCTTTTCTGGAGAGGGAGAATTTGCAATTGAATATTGAATTGTTCGTTTTATTATTTTTAAAGGATTAATATCTCTATCAGCTTCTGCAACTATTTTTCCATATATACTTCGTGGCGGATTTTTAGAAGAAGCTCTATGATCTTCGACTGCCTCTTTCATTAATTGTATTTCATCTCGTGAAAACCATTGCTGCAAGACTTTATCAGCCGCCAATATTTTGCCTGACACAATATGATGAAATTCTCTTCCCTCACATAGGCCCAAATCATGATATGCAGCTATAACATAAGCATAATCAAGATTTACACCACAACTTTTCGCCAAATTCAAGCTTTCATCAATAACAGTTTTTACATGTTCAAGATTATGCCCCTTATCAAAGTCTGTATACTTCGGAATAATAATAGTTTCAATATATTTTTTTACTTCTTTATTTATCATATTCCAACACTTAGTCCTGCACAAAGATTTATTGATTGTCCCGTTATACCTTTTGCATCCTCTGAAATCAAATATTTACAAAGCTTTGCAACCTCTCCTGGTTTTACAAAACGTTTTTGAGGAATTGTATCTATTATTTCTTCTTTTGAAAATTCACTATCTTCAATAGATGCCATTCCAAGTTCTGTTTCAACCCAACCAGGATTTATCGTATTCACAGTAATATTATATTCTGCCAATTCTAGAGCAAGTCCTTTTGTAAGTCCGATAAGTCCGGCTTTTGATGATGAATAAATACTTGCAAAAGCCTCTCCCATTACACCTGAAATTGAGCCAATATTTATAATTCTACCCCATCTTTGACCTTTCATATGAGGAATAGCTTTGGATATAAGATATGCAGGTGCAATCAAATTTGTCTGATACAATCTTTGAATATCAGCAATATTCATAGTTTCCAGTCCTGCATATATGTATTCTCCAGCATTATTTATTAAAACATCAATGTTTTTTTCTATTATAAAATTTGCAAGGTTATTTACATCTTTTGATAAATCACATATACAAAACCCTTTTGCATTACACGCAGCAAGAGCCTGCTCATTCCTACCTGTAACGTATACTTCTCCCATACTTTGAAGTTCTCTAGCTATAGCATTTCCAATACCTTTTGATGCTCCTGTTACTAATATATTCATGATTTATACTCCTTTAAAAAACTTTGCACAATATATGATGCCATAAATATTCCGGCGCAACTTGCAACAAACGGAGTTGATGATGGAGTAATTTTTGTAAATTCTATATTCTCACCATTTTTAGTCATAATTTTTTCTGTTGCGGACAATTTTTCTTGAACAAAAGGTTTCTCTCTGCTTGCAACAACTGTAATTCCTTTTTCTATCCCTCTTTTTCTTAGCTGGTAAATAATATTTGAAACAAATGGTGCATTTTTATTTTCGATTTCAGAAATATCAGAAATATACAATTTGGTAGGATCAATCCTATTCCCTGCGCCCATTGAACTTATCACTGGAATATTCTTTTTAACTGAAGTTTCCAAAAGCTCAATTTTTGCCCTCATTGTATCTATTGCATCAGCGACATAATCGATATGAGAAAAATCAAAATTTCCCGAATAAAAATCATCTATTACATGAATTTTCAAATTAGGATTAATATCTTTTAATCTATCTTCAAAAAGTTTCGCTTTATTTTGTCCTACAGTTGAATGCAGTGCAATTAATTGACGATTAATATTTGTTAAAGACACATTATCAAAATCAATTATCGTAACTTCTCCAATACCTGCTCTCACAATGGCTTCCGCACAAAAACCCCCGACACCGCCTAATCCAAAAATTGCAACATGTTTTAAAGAGAGAAGATATTGATTATCTTCTCCCCAAAAAAGTTTATTACGTGAAAAAATATCTTCACTCATATGCTTACATCACTATTTGATTATTCCAAAACCTAAAAGGAAAGTACAAACCAAAAATATACCTGCAACTATGCCTGTTAATTTATTCAATCCTTTTTCTGCACTTTTTTGAGAGGCAAAAACATGAGATGCTCCGCCTATCCCTGCAATCCCATCACCTTTAGGTGAATGTAACAATATTAAAATTATCAATAATAAAGCTGAAAAAATCTGCACAGCCCATACTAAATTCAATAACATTATTTTTTCTCCTTTTTCTTAGAAATAAAATGGGCTCTTTTTGAATTCAACTTAATATTTTCAAAAGTATATAATCTTGCAGGTCTTTTAGATGAAGATTTTGTAAATTCATCCAATTCAATCAAACCTTCAGTCGAAAGAGCTTTTTTTCTAAAATTACGTTTATCTAAACTTTTACCCATTATCAACTCATAAGCTTTTTGCATTTCAGTAAGAGTAAATTTTTCATTTAACAACTGATATGCAACAGGGCATAATTCCAATCTTTCACGAGTTCTTTTTAATGAATATTCAATAATTTCTTTATGGTCAAATGCTAAAGGCGGCAAATCTGAAATCTTATGCCAACCTAATTCAGGTGTTGTAACAATTTGAATATCTTCAGCTCTTACAAGAGCAAAATATGCGCAAGTAATAACTCTTGCATTAGGGTGACGAAGAGGATCACCAAAAGTGTATAATTGTTCCAAATAAATATTATCCACATTTGTACGCTCTTTTAAAACTCTTAATGCCGCTTGATCAAGATTTTCAGACAATCTTACATATCCTCCCGGAATTGCCCATTTATCTTTAAAAGGTTCGTTTGTCCTTTTTACAAGCAAAACCTGCAAGGCATTATTCTTCATTGTTACAATAACTACGTCAACCGTAATTTCGTGGGTTTTTGTTTCATTAAAAATCATATATTTCTCTGTCCCTAAAATATATCATATAATAAAAAAATAAATTTACATTAGTTAATAGTCTTTTTTTATTAACAAAATTTAACATGAATTAAAAAGTTTTAGCAATTATTATTAAAATAAATACTTTATATATATACGGGGAAATTATAGGAATAAATATGAGTATTTACAACTGGGGATTTAACAACTTTTATATAAACAGTTTTATGCCGACACCTTATTGGGGCAGCTGCGGTTGTAATGCTTTTAATTCCGGATTTAGATTTGGAATATTTAATTCCTTATTAAATTATACAGTTCCGCAAATGAATATTTTTTCATTTACTCCTCAACTTTCAATGCCATTATTTAATCCATTTAATAATGTATATACAATGGCAAATAATTATGTTATCCCATCATTTATGGCAAATCCTTTTGATTACAGTATTCAAGCTGCATTCTCACAATTAAATACTTTTAATAACTATACAAAACAACTAAGTGAATTACATATTAATACAAATTTTAATCTTTTAACAAAAAATAAAAAAGAAAATTCTACTAATACAGAGATAAAAACAAACACAAATAACAATGAAAACTCTAACAATGTAAAAAAAGAAACATCTGAAGATTCAAAAGAAAATATAAAACCAAGAAAAATTAAAACACTGATATCTAAAATAAAAGGGAAAATAAATAAACGTTTAAAACACAAAAATAAACTTGATTCTAATTTCTTAAATAAAGTAAAAGAAGTTGCTAATAATTTAAACTGTGATTACAAAGATTTACTGGCTGTTCTTAATAGTGAATCAGGACTTGATCCTAAAGCTTGGAACGGAAAAACAGCAGTAGGCTTAATTCAATTTACAGATCAATCTATAGCAGAACTTAACCGTATCCACGGATTAAATTTAACTAAAGAAAAAATTGCACAAATGTCTGCAATAGAACAACTGGATTTGGCTGAAAAATATTTAAAAATTGCAAAAAGTTATAATTTTGCACCAAATGCGAGACTTTCTGCAGGTGATTTATACGCTATAACATTTTTACCAGGCAGAGCAAACCAAAATGTTCTATGCAGAAAAGGGGAAAAATATTACAGTCAAAATAAAGGACTTGACATAAATAACGATGGAGTTATAAGCAAAGAAGATTTAGAAAACAGGCTTGCTAAAAAGCAAATCAATGAATCAATTTTTGCTTAATAAAAAAAACAACATTACAATTCTAAATAATCCATTGATGTTCCGAAATGTTTCATGTACATTCATATAATAAAGTCTGATTTGCGGAAAGGTTCAAAAATGGATAAGGGATACATTGAAAACGGTTTTATAGTTGATGTTAGTAATGCACAAAAAACATCTGAAATTATTTATGAATTAAGTAGAATATTAGATTTGCCTGATGCCCAAAGTAAAAAAGTATGTTTAAAATTAGGCTCAGTTAATTTAACAACGACTGAACTAACAAGCATTAAAGCATTAGTGGAATCTATGAATTCTGAAATTGAATTTATTACAACAAGTTCCACATCTACTGTAAAAGCAGCTGAAGAACTGAATATAAAAGTTTCAATTTTAGAAAACAAAGTTCCAATGCCTGAATTTAATGCAGATCAAGAAAAAGTAAACAAAGAACTAGAAAAAGCTCTAGATAAAATTTTTGGGGATGACAATACTGATATTAAAACTTTTGCAGAAGAAAATAATTTACAAAATTTACCGAAAGATTCTCAAATAGAAAATATACCGATTGAAGATTTAAAACAAGAAAATCAGCCTGAAACCATTGATAACCAAGTGAAAGAAGAGGAATCTAAGCCTCAAGAAGATATCATAGAAAAAATACCTTCTAATAATTACACAGCAATAGATTCCACTGATTTTAGCACCACATCGGAAGAATTAAAAGATTTTAATAAAGAGTTGGAAAATGCTAATAAAATAGATGGTGATGATATTGAGGATATTGACTACAACCTTGATGACTTACGTAAATCGTTAAGAGAAACGGAAAAACTTCCAACATTATATATTCAAAGGACATTACGTTCAGGTCAAAGCATAACATCAGACGGAAACATCGTAATAATAGGAGATGCAAACCCGGGATCTGAAATTATTGCAAAAGGCGATATTACAGTCTGGGGTATATTAGGAGGGATTGCACACGCTGGCGCAGCAGGCAACCAATATGCAAAGATCAGAGCATTAAAAATGAATGCAATTCAATTAAGAATAGCAGATACCTTCGCTAGACGTCCTGATAATATTAATATTCCGTATATACAAAAAACAGATACATTTATACCTGAAGAGGCTTGTATATACAAAAAACAAATTTTAATACATAAAATACATGAATCATAAAAAGGAGAAATCATGAGCGGTAGAGTTATCGTAATAACATCCGGAAAAGGTGGTGTAGGTAAAACGACAACAAATGCCAATATAGGTACAGCTCTTGCAAAAGCTGGGAAAAAAGTCGTTATGATTGACACCGATTTGGGATTAAGAAACTTAGATTTGCTACTAGGATTAGAAAACAGAATAGTTTATACAATAGTAGATGTAGTTGAAGGACGTTGTAAATTAAAACAAGCGCTGGTAAAGGACAAAAAGAATCCAAACCTTTGTCTTTTAGCTGCAGCACAAACCCGTGATAAAACAGCTGTTACCGAAGAACAGTTAAAAGATATATGTGAAAAATTAAAAGAAGACTTTGATTTTATTTTAGTAGACTGTCCGGCAGGTATTGAACAAGGATTCCAAAATGCTGTAGCCGGTGCATCAGAAGCTATAGTCGTAACAACTCCTGAAATGTCAGCAGTTCGCGATGCAGATAGAATTATAGGACTTTTGGAAGCAAAAGAAGAAATTAAATCTTATAAATTATTACTAAACAGGGTTCGTCCAAATCTTATCAAATCAAATGATATGATGAGCGTAGACGATGTAGTAGAAATATTATCAGCTGATTTAATCGGAATAATTCCAGAAGATACTGGAATTATTACATCTACAAACAAAGGTGAACCTATCGTAAATGATGAAAAATCTTTAGCAGGAAAAGCTTACAATAATGTAGCTAGAAGAATTATTGGTGAAGATGTTCCATTTTTAAATCTAGAAGAACCTCAAGGGGTAATGGCCAAAATGAAAAAATTCTTCTCCGGCCTAATGGGAAAGGAGAAGTAAAAAGATGATACTACAAAATTTATACAATAAGGTATTAGGCTTTTTCCGCCAAACAGATACAGAACAAGAAAAAGAATCAACCAAAGAAACAGCTTGTAATAGATTACGAGTAGTCCTAATGCAGGATAGAACAAATTTAACACCGGAGTTAATGGAACGCATGAGACGTGAGATGGTAGATCTACTATCTAAATATGTAGAAATGGATAAAGACGCATTAGAACTTAATCTTGAACAAGACGGCGATCAAGTAGCCCTAATGTTATCAATTCCTGTCATCAGAGCGAAAGACGAAGAAGAAATAAAAGCTGCATTAGAAGCAGAAGATACACAAAAAGAATCTGAAGAAAATGAAACAGAAGAAGAAAAAATTCTAAATGAAGATTCTAAAGACAATTCTGAAAATGAAGATGATGCAGATTACGTCGACGATGATGAAGAAGAATCAGAAAATAATAAAGACGATGATGACAATGACGAAGAATAATTTATTTTTATAAAAAATTATCATAAAAAATTGACCTGATCGGTCAATTTTTTTTATAAGTAAAACTTTAATTTACAAATCTATACATTTTCTCATTTCCATTGTTGACAGCGAAATTTGTTTGTTTTAACATTGATATGCTTGGAATTAATGTATTTACTAATATCCGAAATATTTGTTGAATAGCGATTTCAAGCAGTGTAATAGATAAAAAAAGAAAAAGGAATGCAAATGGCAAGCACACAAAGACAAAGAATCAGAGTTTGTTTAAAAGCATACGATCATAAATTAATTGACGTATCTTCAGACAAAATCGTAGAAACAGCAAAAAGAACTGACGCTAAAGTAGCTGGTCCTATTCCTTTACCTACAAAAAGACGTATATATTGCGTATTACGTTCACCTCACGTAGATAAAAAATCTCGTGAACATTTCGAAATGAGAACACATAAACGTATTATTGATATATACGAACCTACTCAACAAACAGTTGAAGAATTAGGCAGATTAGATCTACCGGCTGGCGTAGATATTGAAGTTAAGTTATAATTAACTTTTTGAAAACTAAATAAGCATTATGCATTGTAATGTGAACTGCGACCGTTTGGAATAACAATTCCACAACGGGACAGCCGAGAGGTTGTAGAGGTGAAAGCCCTCAAATTAGGTAAAGATTAGCAAGACGTAGCGCTCGCAAGAGAAAATGCAATCCCGAAACAGGGGCAGAATAATGTCTGCACCAAGTAGGGTGAGCAAGAAAGGTAGAATATGACACTAGGTGTAATAGGAAAAAAACTTGGAATGACTCAAATCTTTGACGAACAAGGTTTGGCTATTCCTGTAACAGTAATCAAAGTTGACCCAATTGTTGTTACTCAAGTAAAAACAGTTGAAACTGATGGCTACAACGCAATTCAAGTTGGTACAATTGCAGCAAAAGAAAAACACTTAACAAAAGCTGAACTTGGCCACTTCAAGAAAAATAACTTGGAAAACTTCAGACACCTTCAAGAATTCAGAATTGATAACCCACAAGACTACAAAGTTGGCGATAAAATTGAATTATCAGTTTTAGACAACGTTGAAAAAGTAGACGTAACAGGAAAATCAATTGGTAAAGGTTTCCAAGGTACAGTAAAAAGATGGAACTTCTCAAGAGGACCTATGGGACACGGTTCTAAAAACCACAGAGAACCTGGTTCAATCGGAGCTGGTACAACTCCATCACGTGTTATCAAAGGCAAAAGAATGGCTGGTAACATGGGAAATGAAAGAGTTACTATTACTAAATTAAAATTAGTTAAAGTAGACGCAGCTAACAGCTTAGTATTAGTAAAAGGTTCAGTACCTGGATGCGAAGGTAGATTAGTAACAATCGTTCCAACAAGAACAAAATGGAACTAAATTCAAGAAAGTAATATAATATTAACCCGCTCTTACCATATAAAACGGGGAACCGAAAGGGGTAAGCGGAAAGCAAAGGAAAAAAACAAAAATGTCAAAAGAAATATTAAGTACAAACGGAGAAAAATTAGGCGAAATTACATTGAACGAAAATGTATTCGGTGTAGAACCTAATTTACATGTAATGCACTTAGCATTAAGAAGACAATTAAATAACGCTCGTCAAGGTTCAGCTTGTGCTAAAACAAGAGCAGAAGTATCTGGCGGCGGTAAAAAACCTTGGAAACAAAAAGGTACAGGTAGAGCAAGAGCAGGTTCTCTTCGTTCTCCATTATTTGCAGGCGGTGGCGTAATCTTTGGACCAAAACCAAGAAGTTATGCATTCAACATGCCTCAAAAAGCTAGACAATTAGCTATTAAATCAGCATTGTCAGCTAGAAGCGAACAAATGGTTGTAGTAAAAGATTTTTCTGCAATCACTGAACCAAAAACAAAATTAATGGTTAGTGCATTAAAATCATTAAACGTAACTGGTAAAATTTTAATCGTTGCAGATGTAAAAGCTGAAGAAAATAAAAATTTAGAATTATCAGCAAGAAACATCCCAAGCGTAAAAATCATTTTACCTTCAAACCTTAACGTAAAAGATTTACTGGAAGCTGATTCTGTTGTAATTACCGAATCTGCTGTTAACGATATAACAGAAAGGCTACAATAATGAGTAAAGCAAGAACAAATACGGAAAAATTATATGATGTAATTAAAAAACCTATCATTACTGAAAAGTCTGTAGGTGCTACAACTCTAGGTCAATACACTTTTGAAGTAGTAAAAGATGCTACAAAAGTTGAAATTGCACAAGCTGTAGAATTAGCTTTTCCTGGAAGAAAAGTTAAAAAAGTAAGAACAGTTTACATGCCATCTCATGAAAAAAGAATGGGATACAAATTCGGTAGAACTGATTCTTCTAAAAAAGCCATCGTAACAATCGAAGGCGATCCGATTGAAGAATTAATCGGAGCATAATAAAAACAGGGCGTAAGGCGTATGTCCTGAAAATGACACAAAGCCAATTAAAGGAGAAAAATAAAAATGGCAATCAGAAAAATAAACCCTACATCTCCAGGCCAAAGAGGGATGACAAAAAGTGATTATCAAGAAATCACTTGCACAACTCCTGAAAAATCATTGTTAAAATCATTGAAAAAAACAGCAGGAAGAAATAATACAGGTAGAATTACATGTCGTCACAAAGGCGGCGGTGTAAAAAGAACATACCGTATCATAGATTTCAAACGTGAAAAATTTGGCGTACCAGCAACAGTAAAAACTATTGAATACGATCCAAACAGAAACGTTAGAATTTCATTAGTATTCTACGCAGATGGTGAAAAAAGATATATTTTAACACCGGAAGGACTAAACGTAGGCGATGTAATCGTAAGCGGACCTGAAGCTCCTGTACAAACAGGTAACGCACTTCCGCTTGAATTAATTCCGTTAGGTACAATAGTTCATAATATTGAACTTACACCTGGTCGTGGCGGTGTTATGGTAAGATCTGCAGGTAACGCAGCTCAAGTTATGGCTAAAGAAGGCAACTACGTTACAATCAAACTTCCATCATCAGAAATGAGAATGGTAAGAAAAGAATGTATGGCTACAATCGGTACTTTAGGTAATGCAGAATTCAAAAACTTATCTATCGGTAAAGCAGGTAGAAAACGTTACTTAGGTATCCGCCCAACAGTACGTGGTGTTACAATGAACCCTTGCGATCACCCACACGGTGGTGGTGAAGGTAAAACAGGTCCAGGGGGTAATCCAAAAACACCTTGGGGTAAACCAGCTCTTGGTCATAAGACTAGAAAATCAGGAAAAGCTTCTGATAAACTAATCGTTAGAAGAAGAAAAAAATAAGAAATAACAAATAAATAGGCAATGGGGCTTAATGCCCCAAAGGCCTTTGAACCAATAAGGAGAAAATATTAATGGCACGTTCATTAAAAAAAGGTCCATATGTAGAAGAAGCTCTACAAAATAAAATCGCAAAAATGAATGCAAACTCTGAAAAAAAAGTTATAAAAACTTGGTCAAGAGCATCCATGATTGTACCTGATATGTTAGGACATACAATCGCGGTTCACAACGGAAAAACTCATGTACCTGTTTATGTAACAGAACAAATGATCGGACACAAATTAGGTGAGTTTGCACCAACAAGATTATTCAAAGGACACGCAGGCTCTGACAAGACTGCTAAACGTAAGTAACGCAATTAAAAGAATAAGGAAATAAAAAAATGGAAGCTAAAGCAAGACAAACAGATATTAAAATGACAGCTAGAAAACTTCGCAGAGTAATCAACGAAGTAAGAGGAAAATCTGTCGTTGAAGCTCAAGATATGTTGCGTTTTATGCCTTATTTTGCCGCTAGAGTAGTTGAAAAGAACTTGAAAGCAGCAGTTGCAAATGCACAAGAAAAATATGGCGTAGGTGCTGAATCTTTAAAGGTTTCTGAAATCTTTGCAGATGAAAGCGTTACATATAAAAGAGCAAGAACAAGAGCGCAAGGTCGTATGTATAAAAGACTAAAACGCACTTCTCACTTAACATTAAAAGTAAGTGATATCAAGTAGTAGTAATAACAAAAGGTAAATAAAATGGGACAAAAAACACATCCAAAAGGATTTAGAATCGGCATAATTCAACCTTGGGTAAGCACATGGTTTGCTAAGGTAAAAGATTATGGTGCATTCGTAGCAGAAGACGCTAAAATAAGAAAATTTATTAAGAAAAAACTTTATGCTGCAGGTGTTTCTAAGATTTTAATCGCTAGAAAAGCCCAAAACATAACTATCACAGTAGTAACAGCTAAACCTGGTATCGTTGTTGGTCGTGGTGGTCAAGGTATTGAAGATTTGAAAAAAGAAGTTTCAAAATACATCGGAAAACCTGTAATCATCAACGTTGTAGAAGTTGCAAGAATTGATGCAGATGCACAACTTGTAGCAGAAGCAATTGCTCAACAATTAGAAAAACGTGTAGCTTTCAGACGTGCAATGAAACAAGCAATGCAACGTACAATGAGAGCTGGTGCTCAAGGTATTAAAGTTATGGTATCCGGACGTTTAGGCGGAGCTGAAATTGCTCGTTCAGAATGGGCAAAAGAAGGAAGAATTCCTCTTCAAACACTTCGTGCTGATGTTGATTACGGATTTACAGAAGCTGATACTATTATGGGTAAAATCGGTGTTAAAGTTTGGATTTTCAAAGGTAACTTAATGCCTGGCGAAAAAGCAGACCAAAACATCAAAGCAAAAAGCGGTAAAGAAGGTTCTGAAAAAGGCGGAAGACGTCCAAGACGCAGAATCGCATCTAATGAAGAAGCATAACCGCAAATTATAAATAGTAAGAAAAACTAAATGGAGTAAAATAAAATGTTACAGCCTAAAAAAACTAAATACCGCAAAATGATGAAAGGCAGAATGAAAGGTACAGAAACCAGAGGAACAAAATTAGAATTTGGTGGCTATGCACTTCAAGCTGTTGAACCTGGTTGGATTACCAGCAGACAAATCGAGGCTGCACGTCGTGCAATGACTCGTGAAATCAAACGTGGCGGTAACGTTTGGATTAAAATATTCCCTGATAAACCAATTACTGCAAAACCTGCTGAAACTCGTATGGGTTCAGGTAAAGGTAATTTGGAATATTGGGTAGCAGTTGTTAAACCGAACAGAATTCTATTTGAACTTGACTATTTCGACAGAAGTGTTGCAGTTCACGCATTAGAATTGGCTGCTCAAAAACTGCCTATCAAAGTTAAAGTAGTAGAAAAAGCTAAGTTAGAAGCGTAATTACGCTACAACTAATAAGGAAAATAAAAAATGAAATTAGATGAAATGCGCGAAAAAACAGTAGAAGAGCTGCAAAGTGCAATAAATGAATGGAAAAAAGATTTGTTTAACTACAAATTACAACTTTCAACTCATAAATTAGAAAACACTGCAATGATTTCTAAAACAAAAAAATTGATAGCTCAAGCAAAAACTGTAATAAAAGAAAAAGAGGTACAACATGCCTAAGAAAGAAAAACAAGGTGTAGTAATCAGCAACAAAATGGATAAAACAATCGTAGTTAAAGTAGCAGATTATGAACCACATCCAAAATACAAAAAAATTATTGAATCAAATAAAAACTACAAAGCTCATGATGAAGGTAACATTTGCAACGAAGGCGATATCGTTAGAATTGTAGAATCAAGACCTATCTCTGGCGACAAACGTTGGACATTAGCTGAAGTAGTTGAAAAAGCTAGATAGTAATATCTATTAGTCAACATTACCATAGCGTAATGAGAGGACGAAACAGTAAAACATTCTTTAAAAATAAAGGAAAATAAAAATGATACAACAAGAAACTAGACTAGAAGTAGCAGATAATACAGGTGCAAAAGAACTTTTATGCATTCGTGTAATGGGAAGTTCAAATAAAAAATTTGCTGCAGTTGGCGATGAAATCGTAGCAGCAGTAAAAGATGCAAACCCAAATATGCCTGTAAAAAAATCTGAAGTTGTTAGAGCTGTTGTAGTTAGAACAAAAGCTGATATCAAACGTGCAGACGGATCAGTTATCAGATTTGACGAAAACGCAGCAGTTATTATCAACAAAGATGGCAACCCACGTGGAACACGTGTTTTCGGACCTGTAGCTCGTGAATTAAGAGATAAAGGTTACATGAAAATCGTTTCTCTTGCACCGGAAGTTATCTAGTGCAAGATAGATAATCCAATAAAATATAAAGGAAAAACAAAATGACAAAGAAAAAATTGCATGTAAAAAATACTGACAGAGTAATGATTATTGCAGGCAAAGATAAAGGCAAATCAGGAAACATTAAAAAAGTTAACGTTACTGAAGGCACTGTTACTGTTGAAGGTTTGAATATGGCTACAAAAGCTCAAAAACCTCAACCTATGGCAGGAATACAAGGCGGTTTAATCAAAGTTGAAGCTCCTGTAGATGCTTCTAATGTAATGGTTATTTGCCCTGCTTGCGAAAAACCGACAAGGATCAAACACGAAGTCGTTGACGGCAAAAAAGTTCGTGTTTGTAAAAAATGTGGTGAACAATTAGATGCAAAATTATAATATTTACATGTTTATTGTATAATATTATTGCATCGTAGAATTAAGGAAATACGAAAATGACAACAAAAACTAGAAGTTTAAAAGCAAAATATCAAGAAGAAGTAATTCCTGCATTAAAGGAAAAATTCGGATATAAAAATATTAACCAAATACCAAAGCTTCACAAAATTGTTTTGAATATGGGTGTAGGAGAAGCTTCTCACAACTCTAAAATTGCAGAAGCAATTGAAGCTCAATTGACTAAAATAGCTGGTCAAAAATGCGTAGTTACAAAAGCTAAAAAATCAATCGCATCTTATAAGTTAAGAGAAGGAATGCCTGTAGGTGCAATGGTTACATTGCGTGGCGAAAGAATGTATGACTTCTTACAAAAACTTATTTGTGTAGTATTGCCTCGTATTCGTGACTTCAGAGGTATCTCTCCAAAAAGTTTTGACGGTCGTGGAAACTATACTTTAGGTTTGAAAGAACAAGCATTATTCCCGGAAATTACTTATGAAGAAGTTGATTTAGTAAAAGGTATGAACGTATCTGTAATCACTACAGCTCAAACTGATGAAGAAGCTCGTGAATTACTAAAATTATTGGGAATGCCTTTTAAAGGGATGAACAAATAGGAAGCGTAGCCGCTTCATCCGCTAATAGCGGTTATGACAACAACAAACAAAAAATAAAAAAAGGAGAAATTCATGGCTAAAAAAGCGATGATAAACAAAGAACTAAGACGCGAAAAACTTGTTGCAGCCGGGAAATACCCTGCAGTAAGACTTCATAACAGATGCAGCATTTGTGGAAGACCTCACGGTTACCACAGAGATTTCGGTCTTTGCAGAATTTGTTTAAGAAAAATGGCTCACGAAGGATTACTTCCGGGCGTTACAAAAGCAAGCTGGTAGTAAAGTATACCGTGAAAATAACTTAGACTTTTTAATAGTTTATAGTAAAACTTTGTTTTGCATAAATTTATAAAGTCGTAAGTAAATGAAACGTTCTACTTTATCTTATGCGAAATATAAATATAATAAAACCAAAGGACCGAGGGATGCGGTCTTTTTTGGTTTTTTATAATCAAGTAACAATAATTAATATATTTAAATATATACTT
>ULVF01017413.1_pt1 | contig 29249 bp, 33 predicted proteins | sample 1959201 | NCBI WGS metagenome assembly ULVF01 (sample SAMEA4835779, study PRJEB28245) | human gut metagenome | biome: gut microbiome; material: fecal sample | place: Denmark | collected 2008 | reverse complement strand
ATTAAGAAAAATTTGCTGTCTTTAAGTGCTAATACTTTGTGTTCTATGTCTTTTTTAAACATTAAAATTTCGCCTTTATCAAGTTTAAATTTTTCAGCATCAAAATGCAATTCGATTTCTCCGTCTAATACATATACTGCTGCATCAGATTCTGATGTGTGGGTATCTATAATTTCGTCTTTTTTTAAGCCTATAATTGTCAAGCTGCTGTTGTCTTTTTCTAATAATTTTTTGTGTTCAAATTTTTCATGTTCTGTGTCAATAATATCTTTTGCTTTTAGTACGTTATAAAACATAATCCCTCCTTTTTATATAATTTATCTTTTAAAAGGAAGGATTACATTCTATATTAAGGCTATTGATTTAAAAATATTACTTAGCCCTTTGTCTAATAATTAATACAAGCGGAATTATTACAAACGCTGCAAGCCCGAAATATCTAAATGTTTCAACATAACCCCAAAGACTTGCTTGTTGCAAGAGTTGGTTATAAAGTTGCATTCCTGCCATATGTGTAGCTGTAGCTAAATCTGTATTTGCAGCAAAACTTGCAGCTAAGGAATTTATTTTAGCTGTATATGCATCACTTGAAAAATTTAGATGTCCTACCATCATCATTTGGTGTACTTGAGAAAATCTTGAAATCATTGTTGTTGCAAGTGATGTTCCAACAGCTGCACCTATGTTTTTTAAAAGGTTTTGTACCCCTGCAGCATTAGTTTGTTGGTCATTAGTTAATGTACTGCAAGACAAATTCATCATTGGTACCATTGCCATAATCATTCCAAGACCGAATACCATATTAGGTAATGCAATATCTACAAGTGCAATATTTGTATTTATTTCTCCAAACATTAATCCGCCTATTCCAAGAACTATAAGTCCAACTATGATTAATGGTTTTGTGCCTATTTTAGGAGTTAAAATTCCGCATAATACTGTTGCAATAAGACATCCTGCGCCTCTTGGTACCATTGAAATACCACTTAGGAATGATGTATAACCCATTAATTGTTGAAGCATTGACGGCAAGATTGCAGAAGAAGCCATCATTACACCCATTAATACGATTAAAACTATTGTTCCGAAAAAGAAATTTCCATCTTTTAAAATTGATAAATCAATTAATGGTTTTTTCTTTTTGATTTGAATAGTGAAAAATGCTACCATTGCCATCATTGAAATTGCAAAAGTTTTACAAATCCACGCAGCTCCAAACCAGTCAGCATCGTTACCTTTATCAAGTACAATTTGTAAAGTTAAAAGCCATACGCATAAAAAGAAAAATCCTGAATAATCCATTGTGACATTTTTTTGTTTTTTTGCATACTCCGGATCAAAAACTAATTGTTTGATTAAGTGAAATGCAACAATACCAAAAGGTACATTTATGAAGTAAATAAAAGGCCAAGACCAGGTTTCAGTTAGCCATCCGCCAAGTGCCGGACCCATAATCGGTGCTAATACAACACCGAGACCAAATACTGCCATTGCAGCAGCTCTTTTTTCTTTTGGAAATATTTCAAAAATAATAGCTTGGGATATCGGCATTATACCTCCACCTCCTATACCTTGCAGAATTCTTGCAAGTAAAATCATTGTCATTGATTTTGATAATCCGCAAAGTACTGAAGCTATTGTAAAAATTGTCACACTAATTAAAAAATAAGTTTTTCTCCCAAAAAGTTTAGAGAAAAAATCTACAGCAGGGATTATAACTCCGCTTGCTACTAAGTAACTTGTAATAATCCAAGTAGATTCGTTATGACTGATTGAAAAACTCCCAGCCATGTATGGCAAAGCAACATTTGAGATAGTTTCATCTAATGCATACATAAATACAGCAAGCATTACAGGTATCATAACAATCCAAGGATTAATATTTTTATTTGTATTTTCTAAGTTTAATGTATTATCCATAAATCCTCTCAATAAAACGGGGGTAGAATTTTCTACCCCAGCATCCTAAAATTAAGTTTATCTAATAAATAAATTATTGTCAATATAAATATATTATATGTTATTGTGTATTTCTTAACAAAACTAAACTTGACAAAAGAAAAATAACATTGGATAATAACTTTCTAAAGAATTTTTGGAGGTTATATGTTAAAGAAGTTTTTTATAATGTTGATATGTATCATTGTTACTTCATCTTTTACGATTGCAAGTGCTCATGATAATTTTACTTGGTTTGGTCTAAGACGCAATAATACTGAGGTGATGTTCAGAACATCAGATTCGCATGATAGATGTGATGATCATAAATGCCATAAACATAAGCCGAAACCAAAGCATAAGAAAAAACACAAACCAAAACCAAAACATGAAAAAAAATGGCATTATTTTCATAAATGGTGGGATTAACATAAGTCTAAATAATAAGTTAAAAAAATAAATTTCAATAAGAATTTGTACTAATACTAAAAAAGCGGGTTTTAAACCCGCTTACTTTTTATTAATTTACCCGAGATATGACAATTTTCGAACTTGGTTGTTAGAAAATGTGGCATAGCTAGAAATTTTATGTTGGGTATATGGATTTGTGGGCATGAATAGTCTAGAGATTTTCATGTTACGTGATATTATTTATTTAATATCCTTACAAAAAATATTATTATCCCACCTATAAAAATAATCCTATACATCCATATTATACAGCCGAACTCTTTATTATTGTTATCAAATCCAAATATAAGTTTTAGGAAATTAATAAACCAATGATATAAGCCAAAAATTGTTAATATTATTGAACTGAATATGATTGATAAAATCTCTGATACAGAATTCCTTATATAATTGCTTTTATTTCTAGAATTAAATAACCCTAAAATTCCAAAATATATTATTAGTCCGGCAATTATTATAAAAATAAAAGTATACAACTTGGAATTATGATTATAGGTATAGTCGTATAAATCATAATTGTCAATTCTTGGCATAATTTATCCCTTATATATTGTTTTGTGAAAATGTTTTGTAATATTTATCTGATGTTGTATAATTATTATTTTTTAAAATGTTATAGGCTTTGTTTATTGTTTTATATGCATCAGTATCTTTAGAGAGATTATTAAGCAATCTTTCAAATTCAGCTTGTCCATTATCTGTAAGCTGTCGTATTGGATATTGTACTGTCAAATCATCGCTGATATATTTTCCCCAATTATCAAAATCATATACATTAGGCATTAAAAAAGCATTTATATAAGTATTTATTCTTTCTTTGATATCTTCTGATAATTCCGGTTTTGTATTTAGTTTCTGAAAATTACTCCAATTTGTAATCCATTCTGCTAGTGTATTTATTTTTATGTTAAGGCTTCCATCTTCATAAATATTCGCATTATTATTTAAAATTGTCTGTTCCATATCTCTTATTTGCCAGTAATTTTGCCAAGTAGTATCTAAATATAGTGACAGTTTATATTGAAATTCTGCATCGATTATTGGTTGTAAAAATCCTTCACCTTCGTTTGCTAATTTTATAGATTTGCAATTATAAGGATAAGCAAAACTAACTTTATAATTATTTACAACATAATCTACTCTGTTATATGTAAATTTAAAAAATTGCCAATCTTGAGATTCTTTATTTATTGACGGTTCATTATAAATATTAAAATTATCAATATAACTTGCATAAAAGAATAAATTTTTCATGTACATAATATAAATTTTTTCTTTATTATTTTGAGAGTTATTTTTATTTTTAAGATATTCTTCGACATCTTTTTCTATATCTTTTATTTTAGGGATAACTGTATATGTGCAAAAATTAGAATAAGGTAAGTTATAGTAATTAAGGTACGGCTTTATATTCTTGTAACCGATATATTCAATATTAAAAGTTTTAGTTTTTTGTATTGTGTTAATATCTATTGGGGCAGGTATAGGTGGTTTATTGGTTTTATAATTTAAAGATTTACATAAAGCTTCACTGTTGGATATGAATATCCCAATAATAACAGATAATAATAGGAAATTTAATTTAATAATCTTATTCATTAACCAATCTTTCTATATTATAAAGTGTTTATTTTTATTGTAATCTACTATATTAGTAATTTAAAAGTCAATATATAATCAAATAATATCGTTTAAATAATGTAAAAAGAGAATTATTAAAGTATTTAGAAAATGTACACTAGATTATAATAAGATTTGATTCTCCAAAAAACTTAAGAAGTAATAATTCTTAGATTTGATCCATGTCTGTAAAGTGTTGCTTATTTAATTTTACCGGAGTCCGACTTCTGCAAAAAATCCGCCGAACGCAAAAAGGCTTATCTCATCGCTATCGCAAGCAAAATAAAAAGAGGATTAGGAAAAATCCTATCCTCTTTTTATTTACCCGAGATGCGATTCGAACGCATGACCTACCGCTTAGAAGGCGGTTGCTCTATCCAGCTGAGCTACTCGGGCTTGGATCCAGAGGGTTTAGACAAGCGTTTGGTTTTGTGGGGTACCTGTATAATCCCTCATAAAATTTATGTTATCACAAAAATTTTTGATTGCAAGATGTTTTATTATTTTTGTTTAAGATATAATTTATTTAGATTAGTAAAAAGAAGGATAAAAAGATTATGCTAACCGGAAATCAAATTAGAAAATTATATTTAGATTATTTTAAAAATAAACATCAACATACAGTGGTTGAAAGTTCAAGCCTTGTACCTGATAATCCTACAGTGTTGTTGACTACTGCAGGGATGTTGCAATTTTTACCTATATTTTTAGGAATTCAACCTTGTCCGTATGAACCTGCAAGAGCTACTTCTTGTCAAAAATGTGCAAGAGCAGGCGGCAAAGATTCTGATATTGAAAATGTAGGTAGAACCCCAAGACATCATACTTTTTTTGAAATGCTTGGTAATTTCTCGTTTGGAGATTATTACAAAAAAGAAATTATTCCTTGGGCTTGGGAATTTGTAACTGAAGTTTTAAAACTTGATAAAGACAGATTATGGATTACAATTTTTGAAACTGATGATGAAGCTTATGATATATGGAGAAGCGTCGGTGTTCCTGCTGAACGTATTAAACGTAAAGGCAAAAAAGATAATTTCTGGGGGCCTCCAGGAGCTTCAGGATCTTGCGGACCTTGTTCTGAAATTCACTATGACTTAGGTGAACAATATAAATGTAATGATCCTAGAGGTTGCGGTATTGATACTTGTGAATGCGACAGATGGGTTGAAATTTGGAATCTTGTATTTACTGAGTTATACCAAGATGAAGAAGGTAATCAATCTCCGTTAGGAAAGAAAAATGTTGATACCGGTATGGGCTTAGAACGAATTACTATGGTATGTCAAGGTGTTGCATCTACTTTTGAAACTGACCTTTTGAAACCTATTATGGACAAAGTTTCAGAAATGAGCGGTGTGCCTTATAAAAAATCTGAAAAAACAGATATTTCTTTAAGAATAATTACAGACCATGCGCGTTGTGTAACTTTCTTGATTTCTGACGGTGTAATTCCTGGCAACGAAGGAAGAAGCTATGTATTAAGAATGATATTAAGACGTGCATTACGTCATGGAAAAATTTTAGGAATGGATTTGCCTTTCTTATACAAACTTGTAGATGTTGTGGTTGAAAATTATGGTGAAGCTTATCCTGATTTAGTAAAAAATAAAGCTAAAATTATTGATACAATTAAAAAAGAAGAAGAACGTTTTGCAAAAACTCTTGATCGCGGATATAAAATGTTGGATGAATTTATTGAAGCAAAAAAAGATATTGACGGAGAAAGCGCTTTCAAACTTTATGATACATATGGTTTCCCATTTGAATTAACAAAAGAAATTGCAGAAGAAAATGGGTTGAATGTGGATGAAGCCGGTTATAAATCCGCAATGCAAGAACAAAAAGACCGTGCAAAAGCTGCTACTGCAAAAATCAGTGTAACTGGTGATATGAAGTATGCAAAACTTGAAGAGCAAGTCGGTTCTTCTGAATTTGTTGGTTATACTGAAAATGAATGCGATGCAAAAATTCTTGCGACAATTGAAGGCGATGGATATGTTGATGTCGTATTAGACAAAACTCCATTTTATGCTGAATGTGGTGGTCAGGTTGGTGACAGTGGAATAATAGAGGATAGAAAGTCAAATGGACAGGAGCTTAAACTTGAAGTCCTTACTACTTTCAAAGTTAATAAATTATTTGTTCATCGTTGCCAAATCATTAATGGTGAAATTACAATTGGTGAGCAAGTCAGAGCTAAAATTGATGTGCCAAGACGTGAAGAAATAAGACTTCATCATTCATCTGCTCACTTACTCCAAGCAGCTTTAACAAAAGTATTGGGAGATGAGGTAAAACAAGCTGGATCTCAGGTTGAAGAAAACAGAATGCGTTTTGACTTTACATTCTCTCGAGCAATGAAAGAAAATGAAATTTCTAAAGCTGAGAATATTGTAAATAATTGGATTTCTCAAGGTCTTGATGTTACAACTCAGGAAATGGATATCGAAAAAGCTAAACTGACAGGTGCTGTTGCACTGTTTGGCGAAAAATATGAAGATGTCGTTAGAGTTGTATCTATGGGAAATGATGATGATTGTATTTCTAAAGAATTCTGTGCAGGGACTCATGCTAGAAATACAAGAGATTTAAGAATGTTTAAAATTATTTCTGAGGGTGCAATTGCTGCAGGTACAAGACGTATTGAAGCTGTTGTGTCAAATGCTGCTTTTGAATATATGAATGAAAGAGTTAAAGAAATGGATAAACTTTCTCAAATGTTCAAAGTTCATTCAGAAGAAGTAATTGAGCGTATAGAAAAACTTCAGGAAGAAAATAGAGAACTCCAAAAAGAATTGACTAAAGCAAAAGAAGATAATGCAAGAGCTAAATTTGCATCATTCTTATCAAAAGCTCAAGATATTGAAGGTGGAAAACTGTTTGTTTCTAAAGTTGAAAACTTTGACGGAAATGCTATAAGAACTGGTATTGAGTTTATGGCTCAAAAGCTTGGTGAAAGTATTATTGTTCTTGCTTCTGAAAAGACAGTTGCTGTAAAAGTATCTGACAGTTTTGTGAAAAAAGGAATAAATGCTGGTAAAATTGTTGGAGAAATCGCTCGTGCGACAGGTGCAAACGGCGGTGGAAGACCAAACTTTGCGCAAGGCGGAGTTAAAGATGCTTCTAATTTAGATGAAATTTTGCAAAAAGTTGAAGATGATTTGAAATAAGCAAAGTTTAAAATCGGAATATAAAAAATATTTATATTCCGATTTTATTTTAAATTTTTAATAATAAATTGGAGAGGAATTTTTATGATTACAAATACTACTTTATCAACGAATAACAGTCCTTCCTTTGGAATGTCTGTAAAGTTTAACAATAATTCAGGAAAAAAGTTTTTTAATAAAGTTTTTGAAAATAACCCTGATTTAGGTCAAAAATATATTATGCGTCAAATGAATAATAAATCTTCTGATATTTTTGTTAAAGATTCTAATGTTTTTGTAAGTATTAATGCAAAAAAATGGAAAGTAATTGGTAGTATTTGGACAGATAAGAAAAAAGGAAAATCTATTGAGGAAATGATTTGCTCAAGGAATGGAAATCTTTTTCATAAATCTGCTTTAAAGACAATTATAATGGAGGGGCAAGAGCCTCTTGCAAAAAGGTATGGTGAAAAAGGCAAACGTCTTGCAATTGCTGAAGAAATTGCTAATTATCAAAATTTTGTAGCTGAGAATAAAAAACCTTCTGTTATAGAAAATATTTTAGGTTTTTTCAAAAATAATTAATATTTTTAATGGAGAAATGTATGACTGTATTGAAAATTGAAAGACTTCCTCATAATAAATTTTTACCGGAATACAAAACGGAAGGTGCTGCGGGCATGGATTTGTGTGCGGCTATTTCTGAGCCAATTATTCTTAGACCTCTTGAAAGAAAGTTAGTTCCAACAGGTTTAAAAATAGAATTGGAACATGGGTATGAAGCTCAAGTAAGACCTCGTTCAGGTTTGTCTATAAAACATGGTATTACATTGATTAATTGCGTAGGTACAATAGATGAAGATTATAGAGGAGAAGTATGTGTACCGGTTGTTAATCTTTCGAATGAAACTTATACAATTCAGCCTGATGAAAGAATTGCTCAGATGGTGATAGCAAAGGTCGAACAAGCTGAAATAAAAGTCGAAGTGGAATTAACTGATACTGCTCGTGGTGAAGGCGGTTTTGGTTCTACAGGTAAATGAGATATTTAAAATATTCTTTACCGTTTATATTTATTCTTATTGTTGAATTGCTTGTTAAATTCAATGATAAATCAATTTGTGTGTGGAAAATTTTAACAGGACATGAATGTTTAGGATGCGGAATTACAAGAGCCTTTCATGCTTTGTTTCATTTACAGTTTCATAAAGCTTTTGAGTTTAATCATGGAATTATAATAGTCGCTCCTTTATTGCTATATTTATGGATAAAATTAATACTAAAAAAGGATGTTAAATAAAGATTTATCTATTATTATTCCCTTTGTAGTTTAGTTATGAAAGGAATTTGTATGTCAAACGAAGGAATGGGAATGGTGGGTAATAAGTCTTATACAGCTGCATTATTATTATCATTTTTCTTAGGTGGTTTTGGTATTCATAGATTTTATACCGGATATATCGGAATTGGAATATTACAGTTAATTACTGCAGGCGGTTGTGGAATTTGGACTTTGATTGATTTTATTAGTTTATGTTTTGGAAAATTTAAAGATGCTGACGGAAATGAATTAGCTGATTATAATCCGACGTTGGGACAAACTTTATTTTGGGTTTGGATTGGACTTATAATTATTAGTGTTTTATTTAATATTGCTATTACGTCATCTATTGTTGGAGGAATTCATTAAAATCTTTTTGATAAGATAAATATAAATAAATAAAAAGAACCTTTATTTAAAAAGGTTCTTTTTTATGTCGAGGAAAAGGAGGAATAGTATAAATTCTTTTATTTTTTGCCTTTAAAAACAGAAATATCAGATAAGTCTTTTAAGGCAAAATTTGTATTTACATCAAAAATTGCATCAGGATTTTTGTTGTCTTTGTTATTTAATTTTGACCAATAATCCGGATCTAATTGAGGACGTCCTTTTGGAATATCACTGTTAAAATCAACCATATTTTGTTTCCCTTTGTATTTTTTATAACGTCAAAAATAAAAAAAACTTTAGTAAATTTTATTGATTTGTTAAAATTTCGTTACATTCTTTTTATTGTTAAAAGCATTTCATTTGGCACAAAGTAGTCTTTAATTCCATAATTAGCATTAACAAATAAAAATTCTAAAGTGTCACCTTTCTCAATTCCTATATCATCAAAAGGAATACTAATATCCACAACTTTATCATAAATTGCTGTTATGTTTTTTGATGATGTTATTACCCATAAATTATTTGGTATTGCTCTTACAAGACGTACTAAATTAATTTCTCCATTGTAAATTGAAATTTGCATTTCGTTGTGGAATTTTTCTTTTGATATTGGTAAGATACTTTCTGTTTTTTGGATAATTCTAATCGGAGATAATGCCTGTTTTTTATTTTGATTTCTCATATAAACATACATTTGATTTACACGTTTTGCATTAGCTGCTGATTGTTTGTTATATTCTTTGATATAAAATCTCAAATAAAGATTATCTTTATCATATCCAAAACAAATTTTGTCATAAAATTTATCTTCATCAAGTACAGGACCGTCAGGAATTTTTATACAACCTGCATTAAGCCAAGTTTCATCATCATTTTCTTGTCCGTTAAGAATTGGAGTGAATTCTCCTTTTGGGTATCTTGAAGGTTTTGAAATTGCTGATAAAAGCGGAGAGTCAAGATATTGAGGGACTTCTAGTCCTAAATACAGATAAATATTTTTTAAATGTTCTCTGAATATGTAATCAAAAATATTATCTCGACCTGAATCATTCGGTTCTCCATACCACCAGAACCAGTCACTGCCTTCACAAATAAACAATTCTTTTCTTGCTGCTTCAATATTTGGATTTAGAGGATTTTGTTTTACAAAAGCGCAAAAATCATCTCTAACTTGTTTAAGGTAAGTCCAAGCAAGATTTTTTAACGGTTCATCAATCCACAATTTAAAATTGCGGTTAATCCAAGAACCTGAGCTTAATTTATTAAGAGGCTTTGGCGTATCTTTTTCTAAATAGTCGCTTATCAAAACTGTTTCTAATGTTGGGTCATTTTCTATCAATGAATATATTGTCTGCAAGAAGGTAGATCCATCTTCTGTATAACTTTCCCAACAATTTTCTCCGTCCATTGCAATAGTTAGTAAATGATGCTCATCTGGTGATGATAACAATTTACTTTGTGTTACTTTAATTCTGTCGTACAAATCATTTGCAGCAGCTTCTGCAGAATGATTAGGGTATTCAAAACCGATTAAGTTTGGAATAACTGAATCTCTGAATATTATATCTACATCTTTATAATTGTATGATTTCAATAAGTGATATGGGTCTTCTAGGTATCCTCTGAAATCTCTGACAAATTCAAATTTAATAGAATTTGATAAAATCCCTTCGTCAGATATTGTCCATTTTATTCCAAGTTCTTTCAACATTTCCATAACTTTGGAATTTATACAATGTTCAGATGGCCAAATCCCTTTTGGACGTTTCCCAAATAATTCTTCAATTCTGTCGATTGCCATTTGTGTTTGCATTTTTGCATCAAGTTCCATTTTTAAATTTGATGGCAAATCGCTATCAGGAGATTTTTTTATACTTTTTATATCAAGAAGAATTGGCAAAATCGGGTGATAATAAGGACTTGTTGTAATCTCAATTCTGCCTTTTTTTACAAATTTTTTATATGTAGGGATAATTTTTCTTATAATATCTCTTTGGATTTCAATTATTTTAATTCTATCTTCAAGTGTATAGTTTTTCCCTTTTTTTATTAGTTTTTTTAGTTCCGGATATTTGTTTTTGTATATAGGATCAAACCATACAAGATTGAATAATGCCATTAAATCAGAATATTCTTGAGGAGAAAATATATTAATGTCATTATTTTCACATAATTGGTATTTTTGATAAAGTCTGTTGTACTCTTCATTTTGCAAAATCATTGAATGAAAGTTTGCATCAAAAAAGTTATTTATAATAAATTCTTTGTCATCGTCAGTCAGATCATCAACATCTGTAATAGTAAGTCTTGAATGAATATCGTGCATGTTATTTTCACCATAGTCAATCAATTCATCTAAAAGCACAGGAACTAGATTAAAATTAAGTTTAGTATTTTTAAACTTATCTAATATAAGTACCATATCCAGATAATCTTTCGCAGCATGTAATCTTGTCCAAGGCATTAAATAATCGCCTTCTGGTGACAATTGATATACAGGCTGATGCATATGCCAGTAGAATGCTATAGATAACTTTTTTGTCTGACTCATCATAAAATCAATTCCAAATGCTATTCTTTCAAAAATATTATATCATTCAAAAGCAAAAAATGGAATATTTTTAGTTTTAGGATATTAGTTAAAATTTAATAGGATATTCTTTCGGAATTTTCCACCCATTCATTTGGATTATTTTAGTGCAATATTTATTTTTGATATTTCCGCAAGATACTTTATTAGCGTACAACCATAGACAGGGCTAGTAAATAAACGATTATAATCGCCATTCCAAGAACCAACGTATGGCTGAACCCCTTTGCCATTAGTATTTCCAAAATTATGACCTTCAGGAGCTATGATAAATGCAAAACAATTTTTCCCTTGGTATTCTTTGTTAGGTTCTTCATGTATTTTAGCTAGAGGGTAGAATGTAAAATTATCATAACCATATGAGAACATGCTACCATTTGCAAGAGTTACACAGACATAATTATTTTCACATCTTTTTACATTTGTTGTTTTAAGGTGAGCTAAAAAATATTTTTGTAAGAATGCTAAGTTTGCTTCGTAAGTTTGAGTCTGAGGATCATTAATATTCCAAGAATCCCAACCTGACGGGTCTCCATATTCATTTTGCGACATAACTACTGCTTGATTTATTTCTGCATAAAATTTTTTTAGTCTTGCTTCTATTTCTTGTTTTTTAGTATTAGCGATCAATGCTGGCATTGTGATAGCTATCACAACTCCAATTATGCCCAAAGTAATTAAGATTTCTGCTAAAGTGAATGCATTTATTTTATTTAAGTTATAATTAATTCTAAAAAAAATTTGAGATGTCATACTTTACAGTCCTCTATAAGATGAAGTATATTTCATGTTTACTGATTTATAAATCAGTATAAAAGAATTATAAATCATAAGATAAATTTGTCAAGTAATATAAACTAATAATATGAATAGAAACGAAATTATAAAGGTATTTGCAGAGAATGTGAGAGCCGAAAGAGCAAGAAAAAAATATTCGCAAGAAAAGCTTGCAGAAATGGCAGATATTACTCCAGAATATCTTGCCAGAATTGAGAAAGAAAAGTATAGTCCTTCACTTGTTGTTATTGCAAGACTTGCAATTGCGCTTGAAGTGAATGTTGATAGACTTATACCTGTTGAAAAATATTTTAAAAATGTTTAAATGTTATGCATGTTATCGAAAATTTCTTTTCTTTGAACCCAAATTTCCATTCCAAGTTCTTCACCTGTTTTTGTTAGGGCTTCTTTTATTTCTTTAAATGAAAAATTTGATTTTTCAATATTGCATAGCATAAACATTACAAAATGTCCTTGCATCAAAGTTTGTTTTATATCTTCAATATTAACTTCGTATTCAGCAAGTACAGCAGAAACTTTTGCAACTATACCTACTTTATCTATACCTGATACTGTTATGATAATTTGTTGATCTGACATGTTACCTCATCTTCATCATCGTTTTCTACTTTTACTTCTGCCGGTTGTAACCAATCACGATTAATCCATTTTCCTAATTGGTGTACTCTGCAATATTCAGCCAAATCTTTTTTAACTTCAGGAGCTAAAATATACATTGCAATAATATTTGGTAAAGACATTGCAATCATCATTGCGTCTGTAATATTAATAACTGAAGTTACGTTTAATACAGAACCGATTAAAATAAATGCGCAATAGATAAATTGGAATGTAAGAGTTCTTTTCTTTCCTTCTCCGAATAAGAAGTTCCAAGATTTCTGTCCATAATATGCCCAGCTTATGATTGTAGATAATGCGTATAAAAGCACAATACCTGCTAAAAGTGTTGGGAAGAAAGGCATTACTGATGAAATTGCATCAGATGTCATTTCAATACCTGATGTATGACCTACGTGAGTTTTGTATACACCTGTAATTACGATTGCAAAAGCTGTTAATGTGCACATAAAACCTGTTAAAAACGGATCTAGCAAAGCTACGAAACCTTGAGATAAAGGTTCATCTGTTTTAACTGTTGCATAAACAATTGGAGCTGACCCTGTACCTGCTTCGTTAGATTGAACTGAACGTCTTAGACCCATAATCATTGCAACGAACATACCGCCATATACAGATTCAGGTTTGAATGCTTCTTTTACAATAATCCAAGCTGCGTGAGGTAATAATTTAATATTACAAATAATTACCGCCATAGCTGCAAATAAATATATAAAAATCTTTAAAGGAACGATTTTTTCTGTAACTTTAACGATATTTTTAATACCGCCAATAACAATCAAACCGACAACAATTGCCATACCAAGACCGATTACCCAGTGTAGGTTATGCATAAATCCGTTTTCTCCGCCGCATACGTTTACAAACTGATTAGCAGCCTGATTGATTTGAATCATATTTCCGCCTGTAATACCTCCGCAAATACAAAGTATTGCAAAGATTACAGATAAAGGTTGACCTAACCATCTTAATTTTTTACGAGTAAGACCATGTGCCATATAATGCATAGGTCCGCCTGATATTGAACCGTCTAAGTTAAATCTTCTGTATTTAACAGCTAATGCAGCTTCTACAAATTTTAATGACATACCCAAAAGTGCGCCAACGATAATCCAGAAAGCTGCACCAGGACCGCCCATTGAAATAGCAATTGCAACACCTGCGATACTACCCAGACCGATTGTCCCTGATAAAGCTGTCATCAAAGCTTGGAATGATGATACTTCACCTGAGCCGTCTTCTGATTTTTTAGGTTTAAATACTAAATCAATAGCATGTTTAAATCCCCAAACAGCAATTCCTCTCAAATAGAAAGTAAAGAATATTCCTGCAAATAATATCCAGAATATAATTATAGGTACATCTGCACCAAAAACATGCACAGGGTGGAATATTACTCCCGCTATTGCATCGGATATCGGCGCGACATTTTTGTCCATAAAAGTATCAATATCAAACGCATTTGCCTGTTGAATGTTAAATAAAAGTGTCAAAAGTACAATTAAAATTCTGTTCATTAAATATTTCCTTTCGGGCTTATCCTCTCAAGGTTTTCGGCTATACTCTCACAAGGGGTAAATCACCAACCCTCAATTATACTACCAAAAACATGCTTGCATGATGTCAAATCTTTACAAAATCTTAAACATTTGTTGCAAATATTCATCTGCGCATTTGTCTGAGGTGTATTCTTCAATTGTATGCAAACTATTGTAGCGCAATGTATTCAGGCTGTCATCATCCATGTTTTTTATATTAAGAAGTATTTTTCTAATCTCATTTGAAATCGGAAGAGTTAAAAAACCGTTTTCGCTGTCTTTAATAATTCCTGATATGCCGTCATCTTTCGTGCAGATTGTAATACAACCTTGCGACATTGCTTCTAAATATACCATACCAAAGGTTTCACCTATGCTAGGCAGGATAAAAATATCACTATCGTGCATTTTTGCAAGAACTTCATCATGTGGAAGATGTCCTGTAAATTTTACTGATTTATCAATTTTTTCTAAATTTTTTCTTCCTTTGCCATCTCCAATTACTGTCAATTCAAAATTTTCAAGTCCTTTGCAGGCTTCAATTACTTTGTCGATATTTTTTCTTTTTTTGAAATTAGCACAGGTCAAAACTTTGATTTTTTCTTTGTTTAGGTGGTGAAAATCTTTTTTTATAATTTCTTTTTTTACCCCTGATAGTGCTGTGAATGTTTTATTTTCAAATTCAGGATAAAGTTTTAGTAGTTTATTTTTTATTACAAAAGAACGGCAAGCTATAGCTTTTGCATTATGCAGAGCTTTTTCAAGCCTTTTTTTGAAATGAAATTTATATAGCGGATTTGTAAGCACTTCTAAATCAGAATTATGCACGCCTGCAACAAATGGAACCCCAAGTTTGTCTGCAAATAAAATTCCTGATGGCATATGGGCTATAACTAGAAAGTCCTGAAGGCAAGAGGTAAGGATGGCAGGTATTTTACTTTTAATGTTAAACCAAAACGGAGTCCAATAATTTACATTGAATACTTTTCCATATTGTCCGGTTTTATAAAATGGTTTTCCTCGCAAAAAAGAATTCAGGATAAAATTCGGTTTTATGACATTGACCTTGTGACCTTGTTTTTCCCACTCTTGAACGAAGTCAAAAAGTGTTCTTGGTGTTGTTTTTTCGTTTTCGCTTACAGGATATAAATCTGTTATAAAAAGAATATTCATACAAATTATTATATCATAAGGCGGGTTGAGGTTTTATACATTATGTGGTTTAATTATAAAAAATAGATTATAAAAAGGAATAAAAAAGTGAGTGAGCACGATTATAAATTTTATTTAGATAAAGGAATTTCAGAAACTAACGAAGGAAAATTTGATGAAGCAATGCATTCTCTGAATAGAGCAATAGCTTTGAACCCCGATAGTGCAATGCCTTATTTCTCTTTGGCAATAGTTTTTCATAACTTGAATGAATTAGAACCTGCTTATGAAAATTATACAAAAGCTATTGAATTAAATCATAAAATGATTGATGCATATTACAATCGCGCTCAAGTTTTGCTTTTAGATAAAAATGCAGGTGATGAAAAATTAAATTTAGCATTAAAAGATCTTGATAAAGCGGTTGAATTGGATCCAAAATTTATAGATGCACTTTATTATAAAGCAGTAGTGCAAATGAAACTTGAGGATTACAATGGCGCTGTAGAAACTTTAGATAAAGTTTTGTCAATTGATCCTCAAGCTGTGTATTCAAAGGCTTTGAAAAAGTTGATTTTGCAGAAATATTTAAAATAAAACACTGTTGTCACCCTGAAATTTTTTCAGGGTCTAAATTAATATAAGATTCTGAAACAAGTTCAGAATGACAATAATTAATTTTGACAATTTAAGTATATAAATTGTACAATAGGAAGTATGAGCATTAGATTTATTTTATAATGGAGGCTAGATGAAGAGAAAAGTTTTGTTAATGTGTATTTGTGTTATTTTTGTAAATAACCTTATTTTTAATTATTCATTTGCACAAAATCAAGAAAATCAGATTATTACAAAAGAAAATACTCAATTGTTAGAAATAAATTCTGCTAACGGATTTGAGTCTCAAGAAAAAACTCAAAGTCCAGTTTATGCTCCATTGGGAAATTCATCTCAACAATTGACCCAGACTCAGAATAATGAAAATAATAATGTGAGTGAACAATTAAACAATATAAATACATCTAATACATTTTTGCAATCAACAACTGTAAATAACATGCAAAATGCTGTTTATAAAGAGGTAGAAGTTCCTGATAATTACCCGATTCCTATAGTATTTATTAAGTATGTTGATAGTGAAACGTCTAGTAATGGTGATAGAATACCTATACGTCCAGCTTCTGATATCTATATAAAGAATAAACTTATTTTTAGTAAAGATTCTAGTGGATATGCTGTAATAAAATCAGTCCGTCCAGCTAGAAATTTGGGTAAATATGGGTATATTATAATTAAGGAAGGTTTTCTGCCTGATGTAACAGGAACTCTTAGAGCTGTAAGTTTTGGAACAAAGATTAATGGTGAAAGGTGTCAATGGGCTGGAATAATTAGCCATGCGATGATCTGGAATCCTATTGGTTGGATAGTTGGATTGAAAGAAGGTACTCCTGCAGTAATAAAGTCTGGTGATACAGCAACATGTAAAAATAAAATAATATTTTCATTATAAGTTATAGAATTATTGTGTACCACCAAATGCTAATTTAAGCGCATTGGTGGTATTTACAAATTACAAAAGCTTTGAAAAAGTTGATTTTGCAAAAATATTTACATTAATTTATAATTTGATAACTACTAAGCAATTTCATAAACTTAAAATCCTTTATTTAAGTATCAGGGGAAAATAAGGAAAATAGATTTATGGGATTAGAAAAGATTGGTTTGAGTCTTGCTCCAAAAACAGCAAATTGGTTAAATGTAAGCGGAAAAACAAGAGTTTTACAATCTAAGGCATTGGGAAAAGTAAATGTTCAGGATTTGAAATATGTTCCTTTAAAGCATAATACAAATCAATCCCCTCAAACTATAGCTAAACATAAAGTCCCAAGATATTTATATCATTTAACAAGTCGTGAGAATTATCAAAAAATTCTTGAATCAGGTTATATAAAACCAGGTAATGATCACTTCCCTTTTGGTGTTTATATGCTGGAATTGGATAGTTTTAGCAAATATTGGGGAAAATCAATGAGAAATGATTTAGTTAGAAAATGTGGTGGATCTAACGAACTTGTAATGTTAAAAATTCCCACAAGTTCAATAGATACTTCTAAAATAAGATTAAGAACCCAGAATGATGTTGAAGGAAAACTAGGATCAGAAATAGAAGAATGGTTTAATTTTACTAGAATGCCAGATGAACGTAAAAATTTACTAACTAAATTGATAAAAGACTATGGTGAAAAAGAAGCAATTAAAAGATACTTAGATTATTTACCAAAGAAATATGAACATCTTGTAAAGGGAATAGAGGGAAGATTTACTAATTTATATAAACAAAGAAAATCTGATTTGGAGTTTATTTATGATGCAGAAATCCCGATATCAAATGTAGAGTATATGGGTGGATTTAATTATAAAAATGAATTTGGGGATGGCTTGCAATACAGTTTTGAGAAACTTTATGATGAAAATTTAGCAAAATCTGTTTTTGGAAAATTGTTGCAAACTAAACCCGAAGGCAATTGTATGAAAGCTTGGCGTGATTAAATTTATTTATTTGTTAAGAATTTAGCTTTTAAATTATTTATCTTTTCGAATGAATATTCAATTTTTTCTTGAAGTTCCTTGTCTGTTAATGCTTTTTGAGCAATTGTTTCTATTATGTTGATTGTCTCAGGTGTGGAATTTCTGTAAATAAACATATTCAAACCTGCACGAATTCCCATTTCACAAGTTGCAATTTTTTGAGCTAAACTATTGCTATGATTTGATAAGTTTTGACAGAGCTTGTGTCGCAGGGCTACGTGCGTAGCACCCTTCATTATCATATCATCAGAAATTATTACACCTTCAAAGCCTAATTTATTTCTTAAATAAGAAATTGCGTTTTTGCTTAAAGATGTCGGAATTACATCTTTTTCAAAGCATGTGCAGTGAAGGTGAGCTACCATTATCATTTCGATAGTCTTTGCACAAGCAGCAAATGGTTTTATATGAGTTTTTTCCATTTCTTCCAGCGGTAGATTAATTTCAGGAAGTGTCAAGTGACTGTCTGCATTTGCATCCCCGTGACCCGGAAAATGTTTTGCACAAGGTATAATTCTGTTTTCTCTATATGTTTGAGAAACTATTTTTTCTCCTTTTATAACTTCATCAGGATTGTTTGAAAAAGCTCGTTCTCCGATGATTGGGTTATTAGGATTTGTGTTGACATCAATACAAGGTGCAAAATTTAAGTTAATTCCGTAACTTTTTAATTCCAGTGCAATTTCTTTTGTTTGATTGCGTAAGAAATCCTCTCCTTTTACATAAGCATATTTTGCAGATAGGTATTTTTTACCGTTATGAATATTTTCAGTACGTTCAACTCTACCGCCTTCTTGGTCTATTGATAAAAAAGGCGGAACTAGAGCTTTTGATTTAATATCAGAGACCAAGTTTTTGAATTGATTTTTTGTTTGAATATCTTTGGTAAAGAAAATCATTCCTCCAAGCCCTTTTTCTAGTGCTTGAATATAGCGGTCACCTTCTGTGCCTATGATAAACATTTGGTATAATTTTGTTTTTAAATCCATTTTTTATAAAACCTTTTGTGCTAATGGGAATAATTCATACAATTTCCCGTTATCGATTACTTTTTCAATTCCTGATAATATTTCTTCCAAATCTTTTTCTGATGGTGTTTTTAGATTAGCAGGAAGTTTTATATCTTTTGTAGTTTTTGTTTCTACAAAGCCTTTGTTTGCGATTAAAAATTCTCTGTATGCTTTTAAAATATTAATACTATTTCCGTCAATAGTGAAATCTTGACCTGTGTAGTATTTAACATCTTTTTTTAGCTGTTCAATGTAATCCATAATAAAATCAACTTCACTAAGTGTTTCTTTCTCAGAATATTCTCCGCCAAAACATAAGTTATTTAAAATCGGTTTTTCATCAAGCTGATTTATATATACTGCCCAAAGAATACAGCCAAGATAGAAGCTTAAATAATTTTTCAATAATGACTGAATTTTAGGGTAATACATTTTGAATTGATTTTTTTCCTGAGTGAAATTTTTTAGTCTGTTTAATCCTGCATAAACATATTCTATATTTGGAACAAAAGCTGACATGTGTTGAACAAATCCTGGATCAAATTGTGCTCCGTTATCAAAATTCATTTTTTCTCTCCCTCTATTTTTGTAGTCTGTGTTTTATTTTTTTATTTAATTCATTTCAAATTTAATTTTTCTTTTATTATTTTCAAGAACTTTTTGTTGAAACTCTTTGTCATATTGAAGTCTGTAGCCGTTTGTAAAAGCTTTTACAACAGCATTTGCAAAAGTTTTTCTTGCACTCCAGTATGAAGTGTGGGCAAATAGAACTGATCGTTTTGACCATACACTTGAATTATCATATACAAATCCTTTTGGATTTTCAATTTCTATATTTGCAAGTTTTTCAATCTCATATATTGTAAGATTTTTTGTGCTTGGAAAACCTAGTGGGTCTTCTCTAAAATTTACCGTAATAAAAAATAATCCGTTCTCAATTATGTATTTAAGCATTAATTTGTTATAGTAATTCAGCTCATAATCAGGGTCTGCAAGGTCTGAGTAAAATAGAACCAGAGGGCTTGCAAAATTTACTACCCCCTGTAAAGAACTAACAGGAGCGCAGGCTGTTTTTGTAGCTTCCTGTAATTGTAGGTAACTTTTTTCAAGAGATTCATCATCAATTTTTTTTAGTAAAAGTTGCCCGTTTTGAGAAACCGTACCTATTTGAGCTTTTGAAAGTGCGGAAATACAAGTGTTTTCTAGCGGGTGTTTTGTCGCAAATTCTTTTACTTTATTACTTACATCAATTTCGTTAAACAAAACTTCAGGATCGAGATATGGAAGTTTGTTAAACATATATTCATAAGTTACAAATGTACCTGCAGAATACCCGTACAAAACAACTTTATTACCTTTTTCTGCTTCTTTAATTACTGTGTCGTTTAATTCGTCTAAAATCGGAAGCATATTATGTTGTTTTTGTACCCAGATAGCATCATGGAGATATGCTGCAAGCATTGATCTTACTTTGTAAGCAAGTGTCGGGCTGAATGCTTTGGATAAATCCAGTTGTTTTTGTACAAATTCTAAATCTTTTTTGCTTTTATCTCCCCAAAAGAAAATTACAGGATTTTCATTAATTTTATATTGTGGTTTGTTTAGAAAAACCTCTTTTATTTCCTTGTTTTGTTCAAACTTCTTTTTCATTACGGGATGGAGTTTTTGTACTCCTTCAATATACCAATTCCGCATTTTTTCGTCGTTATTGTTAGAGCCGTTTATGTAGACAAAACTTACACCGGTCTGTGCGAAACAGATATTTTGTAATATAAGTAACCCTAGAATTATCCCTAAAAATTTTTTCATAGCTATATGATAGCACAAAATTTACGACTTAATGGTAATTGTGAAAATCCTAATTTCAGTTTAAAATTTATTTATAATAAGGAGCAATAGATATGAAAAAGATTTTGTTTATTTTAAGTTTAGTTGCATTTTTTAATCTCGGAATTTTGGCTTTTAATTTGAATAATCAAAACGCTTCGGATATGAGTCAATGTCTAATGGCACAAAGAGGTTGTTGTTCTCATCATGGTGGAGTATGCGGATGTTCAGGCGGTAGAGCAAAATGCTGTGACGGCTCGTTAAGTCCGTCTTGTCAATGCTTTAGAGATGAACAAAAAGGATTGGAATTATAAAATAAAAAGGTTCTTTAATAATTAAAGAACCTTTTTATTTGTATCAATATGAATTTACAAATAATTAATCATTATTTGTAATTTTGTATATTCCTGCAGCTGCAGCTCCAGCTACAAAATTTGTAAGTATAGTTATTAAAATAAGTTTTGTTTGAGTTAATCCCATTGTAAATAGTCCTAAGCCTGCAGCAGGGTTAAATGCACCATAACAAGTTCCGTTTGTTGCAAGTATTCCGGTAAGAACAGTTGCACCTATAGCTAGGCCATAATATGAATTTCCTTTAGTATCTTCAGAAGTTGCAGTCTGTAACACCGTATAGCATAATGCAAATGTAAACAGAAATTCACAGATTACCATTGGTAAAATTGAAAAGGATGTTTCATTTGAATATGGAGGAATTACAACTATGTACATAGCTAATAATCCTGCTAATAATGCGCCTATAGCTTGAGCTATAATATATGGGAACAAATCTTTCCAAGATAATGCTCCTCTGATAGCTGCGGCGAATGAAACTGCAGGATTATAGTGCCCTCCGGAAATATGACCTCCTGCATATACCATTACCATTAGTATAAATCCAATTGCCAGTGGAGGAAAGCTTCCCTGTGCATTAGGAAAAGATGAACAACCTATTGTTAATACAAGGAAAAATGTTCCGATAAATTCTACTAAACATTTTTTTAAAAGCTCTTTCATATAAATCTCCTTATGTTTAATTATTATTTACGGTTTGAATTTTAACATAGTTAATAGATTTGTGCAATTAATCTTTTATGGTATAAATATCTTATGTTTTACTTTGATGATATTAATGGAAAAAGAATTTTAAAAAGTTCAATTCTTTCAGGACTTAATCACTTTTTTACTACTCGTGAAAGTGTTATAAAAACTAAGGAACCTGATTTTGAGGAATTAGTTGCAGAAAATAAAAAAGATATCTGTAAATATTTAAGAATAGATGAAAATAATCTTATTCATCCGTCTCAAACCCATACTTCATATGTGGATGTAGCAAGGCTTGGAATAACTTCATATCCAGATACTGACGGTTTGATTTTAGCAAATAAAGAGCAGGCAGTGTATTTGAATTTTGCAGATTGTACTCCCATAATTATTTATGATCCAATTAATAAGATAGCAGCAGTGTCTCATGCTGGTTGGCGTGGTACTGCAGGAAATATTGCATCCAAAACCGTTCAAAAACTTGCAGATGAATTTGGCTCAAAACCTGAAAATTTGAAAAGTGCAATAGGCCCTGCAATTTCGTTTTGTTGTTACAATGTAGGTGAAGAAGTATATAGAGAGTTAAAAAAGACGGTTAAAGATTTTTCAGGATTGTCAGAAATCCGTCAGGGTAATATTTATGTTGATTTAAAAGGAATAAATAAACGTCAGTTGATTGAAGCAGGCATGAAATCGGAAAATATTGACGTTTGCAATTTCTGTACAGTTTGCAATAACAGTTTATTTTTCTCTTATAGAAAAGAAAATGCTACAACCAACCGTCATAGTGCAGTTGTAAAATTATAAATTAAGAAGTTTATTATAATCAATTAAATCAAGTATTAAAAAGATGATAATGTAATCTTCAAAATTAACCATTTTACTGCCTTTTTCAGCTTTTTTGATAGTTGATATATTTAAGCCAGTTCTATTTGCAAGTTCTTCTGATGTATAGCCTTTCTCTAATTTCTTTTTTCTAATTGAATTTGCTACGATATTTAATTTTTTATTACTATTTATGCTTACTCCTTAATCTTTTTTAATAACATTCTCATTTATAAATAATATGTATCAAATATAAGACAAATAATGCTTTATTGGAACAAATTTGTCGATAAAAATATAATTTAATTATGGATAATCAAAATAAAAGCTATATTCGTTCTTTATTGACATTACATAATATGTCAATTATAAGACTTGCAGAATTAATGTCTAAGGAACTAGGTAAAACTTATACAAGACAAAGTTTGTATGGTAAGTTGGATAGGGATTCTTTGTCTTTAAAAGAGTGTCAGATAATAGCTAAAATATTAGGTTACCATATTGAATTTATAAAAAATAAGTAATTTTATAAATTAATAAAATTTTCTAATATTTTATGTCCGTATTCTGTGAGTATTGCTTCTGGGTGAAATTGTACTCCATAAATCGGGAGTTTACGATGTTCAAGTGCCATAATTATGTTATCTTTTGTTTGGGCTGTTGTTTTTAGACATTCAGGCAAATTTTTAACAATTAATGAGTGGTATCTTGTTGCATTAAAGCCTTCCGGAATGTTTTTAAATAATTTACTTTTTTGTTTAAAGAATATTTGAGAAGTTTTCCCATGTGTCGGATTTGGTGATTTTACAACTTTCCCGCCAAAAAATTGTGCGATACATTGATGACCAAGACATATTCCGAGAATTTTTTTTGTTTTATAAAACTCATTTATTACCTGCATAGAAATTCCTGCAGTGTCTGGAGTGCCTGCACCGGGTGAAATAATTACGCTATTAAATTTAATATTTTTTAATTCTTCGATCGTAATATTATTGTTTTCATAAATTTTAGGTTGTATCCCCAATTCTTGAAGATATTGAACTATGTTGTAGGTAAAAGAGTCGTAGTTATCAATTAAAATCATAATTTTACCTCAACTATTCCTCTTACTGAATTTACACAGAATATTTTTTCTGCATTTTCTAAATCTTTTTTGTATAGAATTTTTTCAGATAGATTTTTCATAGATTTTTTGAATATACCGTTTAAAAGTCCGCATTTTACAGGTGGTGTATAAAATTTCCCGTTAATTTGCAAAATTATATTGCTTCTAGCACCTTCAGTCAATTCTCCTTTTTCGTTAAAGAAAATTTCGTCATAAATATCCTCGTTTGCAATTTTTTTATAACTGTCATGATACCAAGGTCGATATGTTGTTTTGTGGTATAAAAAATCGTTTTGGCTGTTTGTTTTTATTGGTGAAATAGAAATTTTATTTGTTTTTGATTTTATTAGTGGTTTGTATTCTTCTGTAATTTCTCCGTTTTTATTTAACAATAATCTTAAAATCCCATCTTGCTTAGGTGTTATTTGAGGATATGAAAATTTAAAGCCGAAGTGTTTTGCAGAATTTGCCATTCTGTTTAAATGTTCTTTTCCAAACATGAGTTTCCCGTTTTCAACTTTAATTGTTTCAATTATTTGGAAATTGCTATTTAAAAATTTTGTTTTAGTAATAGTTTCTTCCCATTCATCTTGGATATCGGAATCCCATACTATAGCACCGCCTACACGATATTTAAAAGATTTTTCTCCCCGCTTTTTTTGAAGAATTCTAATTGGAACACTGAAAATTGTTTCTTCAGGAGATATCATTCCTATAGCTCCGCAATAGATGTCGCGAGAACCTTTTTCAATTTTGTCTATAATTTTCATTGTACTGATTTTAGGGGCTCCTGTGATTGAACCACAAGGAAATATTGCTTTAAAAATATCAAGCAGTGTTGTATTTTCTTTTAGATCAGCTTCGATTTGAGAAGTCATTTGATGTAATGTTTCGTGTGTTTCAATTTCAAAAAGTTTCGTGACTTTTACGCTGCCTGTTTTGGCAATCCGCCCTAAATCATTCCTTAAAAGATCTACAATCATGACATTTTCGGCTCTGTTTTTTTCATCGTTCTTTAAAAATTCTATTAGTTCTTTATCTTCTTTTTTATTTTTTCCTCTTTTTATTGTCCCTTTCATAGGTTTGGTTAAAATGTGATTATTTTTCAGAGAGAAAAATAATTCTGGAGAAAAAGAAAGAATAGTATCATAATTATTTTCTAAATAAAAATTGTAAGGAGTTTTTTGCTTATTTAATAGAAATTCAAACAGTTCAAAATCGTCTCCTTCATAAGGAATTTCAAAGTCATATGTGTAATTTACTTCATATGTATTCCCGCAAGAAATTTCATGTTTAATTTTATTAATTGCCTCGTTGTATTCACAAAAATTTACACAAGGATTTGGATTTAGTAGCAAATTTTTTACTTTTTTTGTTTTATATATATTGTAGTCATTAAAGACTTCAAAATACAAAAGCGGGAATTTGAATTCTTGTACACTGAAAGCTTCATATCTGATGTAGCCTAAAATGAAAAATTCCTTTTTTAATTTTTCAATTTGAATAAAGGCATGTAGAAGTTCTTCTCTGTTGAAAGCTTGAATTATTTTTATCGGTTTTGTAAAAAGTTTGTCTGAAAAAATTATCATATTTTAAATATATCAGATAATTTATTAATATAAAGGCGATGGTAGAATGAAAAAAGTTGTAGTATTATTTATTTTAATGACGTTAGTATCCATGTTTATGCCTGTTTATGCAAGAACAGTCAGAAGGGATAGACCTGTGAGACTTGTAAATCCTCAACCTTATTACCGCAATTATTCTCATTATCGAATAGGTAGGGGCTATACAAGAAGATGTAATGGCAGTTGTCATAGAGAAGATGATGCGAGGGAAAAAGCTTATTCTTATAATCCTGCAAGATCAACTCCAAATTATGCATATGGTGCGTCAACAAGAAGAACAAAAACTTCTAATGTCCCAAAAATGGAGGTTATCAGATATAATGGGACTACGAGATTAAGACCAATAAAATATACTATTGGTAATTCTAATAAATCTGTTGTTTATTCTTATTCAGCAAAATAAAAATAATTATAGGGTGTGTGTTATGAAAAAAGTGTGTTTATTATTTTTAGTATTTACATTTGCGCAATTGTGCGCATCTTGTGAAACTTTAAATTATAAAATAAAACAAAATGGGGCATCAATGGTAATTGTCCCTTATACTTCTTCGTCCCCTTTAATTAATCCTGAAGCGCCTCAGAATCTTGAAACTTCACCAGCAAAAATTCCTTTTTATGAATCAAAAAAATTACCAAAAGGTAAAAATAAATCCAGAAATGTGTAGGATTTGTTTTTAGTAACCCATAAACATATTTTGCATGCCACCTTGCATTAACATCATACTGTTTGAGCTGTCATAATTCTGAGGGAATTGGCTGTATGTCATTGGTGTACTTCCGTTATTTGATGGTGTTATATCACCCATTTCTCGAACAGATTTTGGGCCCATCATAGAGTTTGTTTCTTGTTCTTCTACAAGATCAGCTGCTGATAATGTTTTATGTAATTGAGGATATCTGGCTCTTGCTGCTGTATTATTAAAACCTGAAAATGAGTTTTTTGGAGTGAGATTAATTTCTTCTGAAAATACAGGTGTTGTAATTGATAATATTGCAATAGCTAGAATTAATTTTTTCATAGTACACTTCCCCTTCATAAATTTAATAGTATTATACATCAAAAAGTTAATTTTGAGAATGTTGTAATTTCTGATATAATAAATTTGTAGTAAAGTTAATGGAAAAGAAGATTATTATATGGATATAAATGTTGAATTAAAAGAATCAAAAATTATAATTTCTTGGTCTGATATAAAAGCTGATTATTATAAAATTTTTTTAAAAAAAGACGGAATTTTTTATGAATCTGCAAGAGTGTATGATAATAATTCAGTGAGATTTTCACTTGTTCCTTATGGCGAAAATGAATGTTTTGTGCAAGCTTTGAAAGATGGAATTGTGATTGATAAATCTTCTATCCGTAAGTTTAAACTTGATTTGATAGATATTCAGTATAAATTTTTAGATGATAAAAATATAAAACTTTTCTATAGTAAGTATGACGGTGCTGATGGATATCGATTATACAGAAATGAAGATGAAATCGGATTTAACGGTGTTAAAAATTCTGATTGTGAATTTATTACAACAGAATTGAGGACAGAAACAGAATTTAAAATAAAACCATATAGAAAAAATGATGGAGGTCGCGAATTTTTGGCATCTTCGCCTGTTGTAAAAATAAATGAAAATAAATTTGAAAGTGTTTCTATTTATAAATCATATAATTATAATAATTTTCTTTCTTGGTGTTATAAAGGCGATGCTGACGGATTTCTTGTATATACAAAGAATCTGGATAAACCGATTTTCGAAACAACCGATAAATTAAGACATTATCTCCCTTTGTATGATTATAAAGGAACTTCCAAATTTGTCGTAAAAGCTTTTGTGAATACTCCTGATGGGAGATTAATTGTTGCAGAATCAGATTATGTATCATTGAGTATAAGAAAATATAAAAAACCTCTTGTATCCTTGATTATCCCTGCATATAATGCGCAGGATTATATCGTTAGAAGTATTGATTGTGCTCTTGCATCTGATTTTAGTGATTTGGAAATTGTAATTGTAAACGACGGAAGCACTGATGATACTCAAAAGATTATTGACTGGTATGCCAAGAATTACCCAAATGTAGTTTCAATAGAAAAAGAAAATGGCGGAGTCGCTGATGCAAGAAATCGCGGGATTGAGGCTGCAAAAGGTGATTATATTGCATTTATGGATAATGATGATTTAATTCCTGCTGATATGATTAGTAAATTGTATAATTCAATTACAAAAAATAGTTGTGATGTTGCAATTGCTCCATTGTATCGTCTTATCGATTCAGGGTATACAATCCATTGTAATTTACCGTTTATGGAAGATATTCCTCTTGATATTGATAAATATTTTGAAATTATGTATACTCCAGGGTTCTATAACTGTGCAATATGGAATAAATTATACAAAGCGTCAATTGTAAAAGCTCATCCATTAGGAATTTTGAAATACGAAGATGTGTCTTGGACTCCTTGTATTCTTTCATACGTTGATAAATTCTGTTTCTTAAAAACTCCTTTTTATGAGTGGGACAGAAAAACAAGAGAACAAACATTCGGTGATGTTTTGGCTAAAATGCCAGATAAAGATCTTTTTGAAAATAGAAAACAGGCGATGTTATTTTTCTTGAAGAATGGAAATCCTGAAAAAATAGATGAATTAAAAGAAGTTGCAAAACGGAGATTATTGCGTTATGCAAAAAATTCTCCGTTGCAAGATTTATATAATGATTTAATTGAAAAAATAGAATCAGATAAGTACAAAAAATTATAAGTAACACTTAGGTTCTTGACCTTCGACTCCTGCGTATAATTCTACAAATTGTTTAGCAGGGCTTGATTCAATTTTTGTCAATAACACTTCTTCAATTTGGAAAAATCCTACATCTCCTGTCATTTCTATATCAATTCTAATAGGTTTTTTCTCTCCATGGTGAATTCCAATTCTGTTAATAGCATTAGCTGAATATTTATGAATATCACCGACTCTCGGGGTTGTATTTATTGCCATAGGAATTCTTGCTCTTCCTTTTGTCATATCACAACCGTCTGCTATCAGAATTATTCCTGCTTCTGTTGAATGTATTTTATGTGTTGACATATGACCGATAATTGCTTCGATTGCAAGAGATTTTATGATTGTTCTTCTGTGCAAATCATTGGGTAATATGTGCATTAAAGTTCTTTCAATAATAGGTTTTGCAAGTATTACAGACATATTTTCGTGTCCTTGACGTCCTATCATCATTCCTAAATCATGCATAAGACCTGCAATTATTACTGCGCACATGCTGTCTTCAAATGTTCCTATTTCTTCTTTTTCTAAAGATGTTTGTATTCCTGCGCTTTGCAATAAGTTAAGCATTTTTATTGCATTTGCTGCAACTTGTCGCATATGAACCGGGCCATGGTCATTATAGCCCAGTCTTTTGATTGAAACGTTATTTGCATAATCTTGCATTTCTTGCAATTCTTCATCTGCAAATAAGTAGTTTACTAAATCTGTACATAATTTATGGTTTTGTAATCTTTTTAAAATTTTTGATTCTAATGATACTTCTTTAATTGATTTCATAGTTTTAATCCATTTTTATTTATTACTTAATAATATAATACCCAATAAATAGAAAAATTTGTATATTATTTAAAA
>ULVF01070138.1_pt1 | contig 29648 bp, 34 predicted proteins | sample 1959201 | NCBI WGS metagenome assembly ULVF01 (sample SAMEA4835779, study PRJEB28245) | human gut metagenome | biome: gut microbiome; material: fecal sample | place: Denmark | collected 2008 | reverse complement strand
AGAGAAGAACAGTATAGGAAAGGCGAAGAAGCCGGAGAAGCTCGTGGAATTGAAATTGGAGAAAATCGTGGAAGATGTGAAGGAGAAAACAACAAATTAAAAGATTTGATAAGAAAGAAACTTGCAAAGGGAAAAGCAATTCCACAGATAGCAGATGAAGTAGAAGAAACAGAGGAAAAGGTGCTTGAGCTGATAAAAGAAATTGAGACGGAGCAGGTTTAGGGGGGAGAATAAGTCAAGCTGTATTCACAATTTTGCGAAGTTCATTTATTGGGATATGGTTTGACATTCTGTATTAAAAAGCAAATAAATACCAATAATGTGAACATAATTATAACAATCAAAATAACTCAAAATGCTTCAAAATTAGTAACAGTTCAGCCTTTCATTTATTACATTCATAAACCTGCCAGCAAGCTGTCAGTTGCTGCTTTGCAGCTTTTGTTTATTTACGCGAAAGCAAAGTGAGTATGGAACAAATAAATTTGTTCCATCTGAGCGTGCTCGTGAGGGCTTTGCCCTCATTTCAGAAATGAAAGGCTATTCTACCATAAAAAGGTACTTGACAATACAATGAACAAGCTCATTGTATTGTCAAGTACCTTTTTATGGCTGAACTGTTACCGAAATTATAAAATTAAAAAAAATCAATGTATAAAATTGCTAAATTTGCAGGTATAAAAAATATTAACACTGTGTTAATATTTTGTTCAAATGTTAAAGGCAGTTTGAGGGGTGCAATAAAGACCGATGATTTCTGCTTTAAGCAAAAGTAAATTAACAATTTATTGCCCATAGAGATGGGAGAAGGAGGATTTCTTAATGAGATTAAAAAAAGGAATGAGAAAAGCCCTTTCTTTAGCTCTTTCAACAGCACTTATTATTACCAGTGCAAATATTGGAAGTACAAAAAGTAAGGCAGCGGAAGCGGATGATGCGACACATTCATATGTCGCAACAGTAGAAAAGAACAAATTAACAAAAGTAACTCTTGATGGAAAAGATGTTACAGATAGCCAGAAAGTATTTAACAATGGTACAGCCGATGATGGCAAGTTTTATGTAACAGATAAGGAAAGTGCAAAAACAGTACATGGACTTGGGATTGATTTTTCTGAAGTTGTTTCTAAGACAACAGGTTATACAACACCAACCATCACATTAGCAGGTACAGATGATTGCAATCAGTACTGGTATGGTGGAAGTGTTGTTACTAAGTTTGACGGAACAGAAAGTGATACTTGCGGTTCTTGGAGTTATGTAGGAGATGGTGACTCATCAAAGGTTATCGCAGATGCAATAAAAGACAGCGGAAGCAAATTCCTTTTAAATATTAAAGATGAGTCTGGTGATACTTGGTCAGATGTTAATTATACAGTTACAGTAGAGTATTATGACAGTTCAGCAAAACCGACTATTGATATGTCCAATGTCAAAGATGAGATTACTATTCATCGTGGAGAGACAATTAAGATTTCTGCACCTGTAACAAAACCAAATTCAACAAGAACTATTGAATTTGACGGATGGGCATATGACAAAACATATACTGCTATCAAAGGTGTAAAGGCTTGGTTTGATGATGAGACAGATGAGTTCTATATATCAGCAAGTGATGATGCGGATATGAATGCAGATACACCTAAGATTTATATGGGAACAAAAACAGATATTGATGGAACTACATATAAATTATCAGGTGGAAAAGATTGTGCTCTCGTTGTTAAAGAAGCTTTAGCAACACCGACACCAACAGCAGAGGTTTCATCAGCACCTGCAGTATCAACAGAGCCTTCAACAGCCCCAACAAATGGAGCAACAACAGTACCAACAAACGGAGCAACAACAGCCCCAACAAATGGAGCAACAACAGCCCCAACAAATGGAGCAACAAATACACCGGCACCTGTAACATCAAATACACCAGCACCAACAAGCGATGCAACACCAGCTCCAACAGAAGCTCCTAAGGGAAATATGGATAAATTTAATGTTGCATTTAACTATGTAGCAGATGACAAATGGGGCGAGCAGTCATGGGGAGACAAGTCAGTTGATGTAACTGGTGATGGAAAATATGAAATCAGCTACACTGCTCAGTCTGATACAACTGACATCTTTATGATGATTCTTTCAACAGACCTTTACAAAGGTTCATTAAACAAAGACTTTAAGCTTGTTCCTACAACTGTTTCTGTTGGAAAGACAGATTACAAAGTAAATGCGAAAGGCGGATGGTGCTTCGCAGACCAGGAAAAAACAAACGCTTACAGATACAACATTGTAAATCCATATAACGGACCTATTGGTTCAGATGGTGTAACATATGTTGACCCTGCCGTAACATCTATTGATGGACTTGGAACAGTACCTGTAAAGAAGGGAGATACAATCAAGGTATCATTTACTGTATCAGGAATGAAGAGCAGCACTAGTGCAAAATCAAAAGCTAAAGTAACAGTTTCTAAGAAAACAGTAACAGTAGCAGCAGGAAAGTCAACAACAGTTTCTTATAAAGCACTTAATAAGGCAGGAAAAGCAGTTAAGGCATCAGCTAAGACTTCTAATAAGAAACTTGCAACAGTAAAAGTAACAAGCAGCAAGAAAATTAAGATTTCAGTACCTAAGAAAGCAGCAAAGGGTTCTTCAGCTAAGATTACACTTACAAGTGCAGGAAAGAAAGCAACTATCACAGTTAAGGTTGCAAACCCTGTTAAGAGTGCAAAAGCAGCTAAGAAAACAGTAAAGATTAAGAAGGGCAAGAAAGCAAAAATAACAGTTAAGGTTACAGCTCAGAATAAGAAGAAAGCAACAACAGATAAATTAACAGCTAAATCTTCTAAGTCAAAGATTGCTAAGATTACAGGCAAGAAAGTTTCTAAGGGCAAAGTAACAGTAACAGTTAAGGGTGCTAAGAAAGGTACTTCAAAACTTACAATCAAGATTGGTAAGAAATCAGTTAAGGTAACAGTTAAAGTAAAATAATTACCATAACATAATAAAATTTTCCAAAGCATAATTTTTGAAATAAAAAGCAGAGGCGGAAGTAAAAAACCGTCTCTGTTTTTCTTTGGTTATAGTAAATTTAGGGCGGAACTATTACGATTTTTCAAAAATTTTATTCCAAATATTGTCAAAAATTAGCCTTAACTATAATGTTGATAATATGGGAAAAATCACTGAAAAAAAACACATAATCAAGGTGTAATCATTTGATGAATATACAAAATGCACAAAAAAAGCTGGAATAATTGTGCATTTTTACTGTTTATTTGAAAATATTATTCTGTTACTATGTTAGATGTAACGAAATGGCTTATAGGGTTGAGTGCGGACTACAACTTTATCGTTTCAAAAATTATGCAACCCTATATATGATAGGGAGAAGGAGGATATGTTAATGAGATTAACAAAGGGAACAAAAAAAGCTCTTTCCTTAGCACTTTCAACAGCATTAGTATTGACAGGTGCAAATGTTGGAACATTAAAGGCAGATGCAGCCGACAAAGACGGTGTTGAATTAACACTTAAAGGTGAAACTTTAAACAAAAAAGAGGCTACTGTTAAAGCAGACGGAAAAGTTGAAGTTACAACAACTTTTGCAGATGCAGCTACAGCAGGTGCTCTTGCTGGAGCTAATTTTGGAGAGACAACAACTACTGTTGAAAATGTTACTGAAGATTTCGATTTAAAGATTGTTTCAGTTAAAGTTGGAGACAAGGATGTGTTAAGTAAAAAAGCAGTGTATGGTGAATATGCTGATTCAAAAAATATCGCAACAACTAGTGTAGGTGATTTTGAAAAATTTACTGCAGAAAAAGGCGATGAGATTACATTTACATATAAAGTGAATGGTGTTATAGATTTAGATGCTCTTAAGAAAGAGAATGAAGCACTTGCAGCATCAAAGGCAGCCCTTGAGAAAGACAATGCTTCACTCGTAGCATCAAAGGCAGCCCTTGAGAAAGACAATGCTTCACTTGTAGCATCAAAAGCAGCCCTTGAAAAAGACAACAAGTCACTTGCAGCATCAAAGGCAGCTCTTGAGACAGAGAACAAAGCACTTGCAGCATCAAACTCAGCACTCGTAGCATCAAAAGCAGCCCTTGAAAAAGACAATAAGTCACTTGCAGCATCAAAAGCAGCTCTTGAGAATCAGCTTAAGAATACACCTGCACCAACAGAGACACCGGCACCGGTTGCTAAAGGTCAGATGGGTAACTTCAATGTTTCATTCGACTATGTTGGTGATGATACTTGGGGCGAGCAGTCTTGGGGTGACAAGAGTGTCAATGTAACAAAAGATGGTGATTACTCTATCGAATACACAGCAACAAGTGATTCAAAAGGAATCTACTTAATGATGCTTGACACAGACCTTTATTATGGAAGTCTTGCAGACAACTTTGCACTCACAGTTAAGAATGTAAAGATTGGTGACAAGACATACGCTATAGATAACAAAGGATGCTGGGGATTTGCAGATCAGACAGTTTCAAAGAACTACAGATTCAACATCGTAAATCCATGGAATGGTCTCTTTGACAAGACTGGTGTTAACTGGCAGGATGAAAAAGTTACAACTATTGATAAGTTAAACAAAGCTCCTGTTAAAGCTAATGATAAAATTGTAGTAAACTTCAATGTAACAACAAAGAAAGCTTCTTCAACAGTATCTATCAAGGCTGCTAAGTCTAAGGTTTCGGTTGCTCCATCTAAGTCTGCAACAGTTAAGTATACAGTTAAGGGTACATCAACAGTTAAGGCTACAAGCAACAACAAGGCTGTAACAGTTAAGGTAAACAAATCTAAGAAGAATGTTACAATCACAGCTAAGAAGACAGCAGTTATGGGCAAGACAGCTACAATCACACTTAAGGCTGGTTCTAAGAAGTCTACTATTAAAGTAACTGTTGCTAAGACAGCAAATGTTAAGAAGAAAAAGACAGCAAACTACACAGTTGCAATTGCAAAGGTAACTAAGAAAGTTAAGGCTAAGAAGATTAAAGTCTCTGTAAAGAACAAGAAAGTTGCAAAAGTCACAGTTAAAAAGACTGCAAAAGGACAGGTAACATTCCAGGTTAAGGGACTTAAGAAAGGTAAGACAACTGCTACACTTAAATATGGTAAGAAGTCCGCAAAAGTCAGCGTAGTAGTTAAATAATATTTAATAAGTTTGAATTCCCACAATTAAGGAAAACAAATCGAAAGAGCTTTCAGGGAGGGCACACCAATAGGTGTGCTCTCTTTGTGTTATGAACAGATAAAGAGTAGATTGAAGATGTCCGATTGAGTATGCAACAGGTGTTTATAAATGCCGTATATATTAAAAAACATGTATAATATATCTAAAAGTCAGGATATAAATATTAACAAAAATATAATAAAATATGAACATAATAATAACAGTTCAGCTATAAAAATATATTGCAATATTTGAGTTTACCAATTCTATTGCTATATTTATGACAAAACTGTTACTTATAAAAGGTATAAAATGAATTAAAATTATGTGAGAGGAGAATTATATGAGAAAAACAACTAAAAAATTATTAGCTGCGGTATTGTCAATGGCTATGGTTGTTACATCATTTACGGGCATTGGTGCAGTAAATGATGCAAAGACGGCAAGTGCGGCAGTAAGTTCTGTCTGGAAAGAAGACGGCTATCATGCTTATCTTTATTATCAGACAAAGACATGGGATTACAGAGATCCGCTTAAAACAGGAAAAGAATATTCTTATGTGCAGGCCGGTGGTCAGGATGTGACAGAGAAAGCAGAGATTACGGATGTTCTTTTAAAAGAAGGTGACGGAGAGTATACTGTTAAGATTTCAGGTGTTGACCTTACAGGAGCAGATGCGTTTAACATGATGGGAATTTCGACAGATATTCCTCTTAAATCAGCAGACAGCATAAAAGTCACAGATGCAACATTAAAAATTGATGGTAATGAGGTAGAGGGAGCAGCAGGAGTAGAACTTCCACATACAAAATCATATGAGGCAAACGGTTATAACGTATTCAGCTATACAGGTTATGACGGATGGAATCTTTCAAGCAATATTCCTTTCAAGCAGGGCAAACTTACAACAATGCCTAAATCCGATATTGAGATTTCATTTAAGATAACAGGTGTTCCTAAGTTTACAAAGACATATGGAAAAAAGGCTGGAGCTACATTTACAAGCGGAAATTATACATATAAGGTAACAACTGCCGCTACAGAAGATACAAATGGCAAAGTTGCAATTACAAAGCTTTCTACAAAGGGAAAGAAAGCAAAGACACTATCAGTTCCAAATACAGTTAAGGCATCAGGCGCGACATATACGGTATCTGCTGTTAATGCAAATGTTTTCAAAGCAGCAAAAGCAACATCTGTTACACTTGGAAAAGGTGTGACAAAGATTGCATCTTCAGCATTTGCAAATTGCAAGAAACTTACAAAACTTGTGGTAAACGGTAAATTATCGTCTGTTGCAAAGAATGCATTTAAAGGTTGTACTAAAAAGATTAGCATTTCAGGAAGTTCAGTTGATGCAAATGCTAAAAAGATTAAGGCAGCCGGTGCTAAGAGCATTAAAAAGGTTTATACACCTATTTTTGCCACAAAATATGCTACAAGTGGACTTGTGAGCGGAAAAGCTGGAACTGTTGCAATTACTGCTGAAAATGTTAAGAGTGTGACAAAGGTTACTGCTTCAAGTGCAGATGAAAAAATAATCAAAATTAAGAATGAGAAGACATCAGGTCTTACATATTCTGCTGAGATATTTGGTGAAGCTGCCGGAAGTGCAAAGGTTACATTTAAGATTGCATATAAGAGAATGGATGGAAAAACAGCAACAAAGACTATTACAAAAGATATAACAGTTGCAGATGGCGGTTTTTACGGACATCTCGAAGATAAAGATATTACACTCCGTGTGAAGCTGCCGGAGACTTCAACAAATGTCGGTGAAGAGAGAACAGTTTCGATAAAGGGCGGTACTTCAGCAAACATGATTGTTAAAGATAATGGTACTGTTCGTAAAGATGTTTCTACACAGTGGCTCATTGAAAATGAGATGGGGGAGGGTGTAAACCTCGGAAATACTCTTGAAGCTACTTTAGGAACTTATGCTGACAAGGTTGTTGCTACAGATGCTACAGTATTTGAGCAGGCATGGGGGCAGCCTATTACAACAGAAGCTTATATCCAGTCACTCCGTTCATATGGATTTAATACTATCCGTATTCCTGTAGCATGGTCAAACATGGATTCAGAGGATGGAACATATACTATCAATGAAAAATATCTTGGTCGTGTGGAAGAAGTTGTAAACTACGCATTAAACTGTGGTATGTATGTAATTGTCAATGATCATTGGGATTCTCAGTGGTGGGGACAGTTTGGTGCGTGCAAGGAAGATGCTGACGGAAATAAGTTTGCCGATGAGACAAAACGTGCAGAGGCATGGAAGAGATATGAGAGATACTGGACACAGATTTGTGACAGATTTAAGGATTATTCAGATCATCTCATTTTTGAAGGTGCAAACGAGGAACTTGGTGACAGATTAAACGACGCAATCTATGAAAGTGGTTATTGTGTACCAAAAGATGACAATGATACAAAGGCTATCTCAGGAAACCTTACAGAGGATGAGAGATACGAAATGGCAAATAAGATTAACCAGAAATTTGTAGACATTGTCCGCAGTACAGGCGGAAACAACGCATACAGACATCTCCTTATCGCAGGTTATGATACAAACATTGACAAGACTTGTGATGACAAATTTAAGATGCCAACAGATACAGCAGAAAACGGAACTACAAAACTCAGCATATCAGTTCATTACTACACACCATGGGATTTCTGTGGAGATGGTGGCAGCGGTATCTATACACAGAAAGACAAAGAAGCAACAGAAACATACTTCACAAAGATGGATAAATTCTACAATGCAGGATACGGAATCATCATGGGTGAGTTCAGTGTTTGCAATCCAAAGCAGGAGGGTGTTGCACAGTGGTTAAATGATACAATGACTATTGCAGCTAAACATCATATTTTACCTGTACTTTGGGAGACAAATCAGTACATGGATAAAGACAACTGTAAGATGAGATACAATGACATTGCCGTACTCTACAATACAATCACAGGTTCAACAGGTGATACAAGTTCAAAGATAAATACAAACGGAACAACAACAGACGGTTCAATCGCAGATTATCTTGAAACAACAAATGTAAATAACCTCAAAGCAGGCTTTGAATGGACAGGAAAGTGGTATAAGAACGGCGGTGGAAACCTCGTAGGAGATGATATATACACAACAGAAGAAGGTGGAACAAAGGTAACAAAAGGTTCTGTTGAAGCATTTGTACCTGAGTCATCATCAAAATCATCAATTGACGGAGATACAACAGAGCTTGGCTTTAATGACTGGGGCTATCAGGCATTCTTAAAGATTGATTTATCTAAGTATAAGAAGCCGGTTGTTGCATTTAACTTCTTAGATATATCAGATACAGAAGACTTTGTCGGAACAGTGACTATTGGAACATCAGACAAAGTTGGCGGAAGCGGAAAGAATACATATGACCTTAAGTATTCAGAATTCCATGGAAAAGGAATAGTGCTTAATGATACATTGTTAAAAGCACTTGAGACAGAGCCATGCCTCTATATAACATTTGCAGGAAAACCTGCAGTGACAGGAATTACTGTTTACGAGGGTTAAAATCTTAACAGATAGTGTAAAGAGAATATTTTGTATAGTGTATCACTGACTTTTAGTTAAATAAGCATTAAAACAAGCCGAATACAGAATAAAGTATCTGCGTTCGGCTTGTTTATTTATTTCTTAAAACCGGTTATGCTGATTATTTTCCACAGTTCTTTTTATCAATCTGCTGATTAAAAGCATAAAAGTTTCGACAGTCAAGGTTTTCCTGAGTGCGTCTGAGACATTCGCCAAATCTCTGGAAATGAACAATTTCTCTTTCTCTGAGGAAACGGATAGGTTCTGCAACTTCAGGGTCTTTTACTATACGAAGAATGTTATCATAAGTCAGGCGGGCTTTCTGCTCTGCCGCCATGTCTTCATAAAGATCGGTTATGGTATCACCGGTGCTCTGAAGCTGGCTCGCACTGAAAGGCTCCCCACTTGCTGCCTGCGGCCATATGGCAAGTGTGTGGTCAATATAGTATTTATCAAAGCCGGATGCCTTGATTTCTTCCGGTGTAAGATTTTTTGTAAGCTGTCTGATAATGGTAGCAACAATTTCAAGATGACCGAGTTCTTCGGTGCCGATGTCAGTAAGAGCACCCATGACACGGCGGTCGGTCATACTGTAACGCTGTGAGAGATAACGCATAGCGGCACCAGCCTCGCCATCCGGACCACCGTAGTCGAGAACTTATGATATTGCGGAAAGGCTTGATTTTAGGGGATTTGTGAAGAAATATAGATTTTGTTTGAGCAAAATATATTTTGCTGGAAAGGCTGTAATCTTTGCTGGTTGCACTGGATATGTGAGCAATAATGCAATACAAAACTTGTCGGAATCCGACAGAATAAAATAGTTGCAAATATTTTTAATATTGTATATAATGAGCTTAACAAGAGAGCCGAACGCTAGGTGCAGACTAGCCGCCGGCAAATAAGATGTTTATATTTAAAGTAACGCCTTACTTTGCTAGAGCTGGGGCGTTACTTTTTGTGTGTTATCGTATATACAAGAGTAATAACTGCACAAAGCATAATTACAAATGTGAATAAATCGCTATATGTAACCATTGGCATCAGCTCCCTTCCTTTGTAAGTCCGGCAACTGTCGTAGCACCCTTCGGCTCTCTGATTAAGTTCATTATTAAGATTTTAAGTTATCGGTATTATAGTACATATGTTAATAATTGGCAATAGAAAACCCCTGAAAGTCTGGTCCGCTTTCAGAGGTTTTGTTTTGTTCAAAATGGAACAAACATTTGACAATAATTTTTAGAAATGTTGAGTTTAATAATATCATTTCAGCTTGGCTTAACTAATTATATGCGGTATCATACGAAATTCATTTTCAGATACTGCGCGCATTACACCAATGAATTCAATTTGTGTTTTAGAGGTTACCTTTACTTTAAATGGAAAACCAGGTGAAGTTGCTCTGGTGGAGAATGCAGCTAAAGCATTGCAGATTAATCCATTGTTTAAGGTTATGTCTTTGTTAAAACCTTGTGTAAATATTGCGTCACTTTCACAGTTTATGGATATATCGTTTTCTGCGTTTTTGACTAAAATGGCATATCGTGAAATTGGTTCCATATATGTTTCGGCACGAAATTCTATCACCATTTCACTAGGACTATTTTTCTTTATGTATGCACGCACATTTTCATATGTTTGATTTAATGAAGTAAAAATATTTGTACCGTTGATAACATCAATCATTTGTCTGATTGAATTTTCTAAACCTTTACCGAATACATCAATATACAAGGTTTGCAGTAATAATGCAGGCATCATGCAGTCATCTAACTTAACAGGAATAAGCTTTGCTGTTCCATTGGATGCTTTCAGAATTGCATTTTGCCATTCTAATTTAACCATATTGCTTTGTAAACTGTTTTTAGATACAAAGAAAAAGAAAAATTTGCAATTGGTTAATCCTTCGTTCATTTTGTCAATTATACCATCACCAGGTTGGATGGACCAACTGTCATAAAAAATATTATTTTGACCGTAGACTTGAGCTAATCTCAATGCAATTGGCTCTACAATGGTTTTGTCTTTTGCAGTGTGACTAATAAAAATCATAAATCAGTGCTCCTTTACTGTTTTACTCCTTCTTCGGTTTCATCTTCACATAAAAGAAATCTGGAAGGCTCTCTGATTAAGTTCATTATTAAGATTTTAAGTTATCGGTATTATAGTACATATGTTAATAATTGGCAATAGAAACCCCCTGAAAGTCTGACCCACTTTCAGGGGGTTTGTTTTGTTCAAAATGGAACATATTATGTGTCTGATGACATTGTATTATATCCAAAATCTATTTGCAATATGCAAGGGAAATATCATCATTTAACACAACGGTCATTTCCTGCGTTTCCTTATTCCAGACAAAATGGTCTACGACTTCCAGTAAAGCATTATGCTTTTCCATATCATTTGAATTTTCATCTTTTATAATATCAATCAATCCCTGAAAATCAACATCTTTGTGAACTGATGCAGGGTGAACGGTGATAGTGGCGGATTCAAGTTTTTTGTTTAATTCTGTGCGTCTTTTCAAAATAAGTTCTTTATTTGCCTTGTATTCTTCTAAGGTGTCTATCTCATTTATATACGCATCTTTGATACGCTTCATTTTTGCATCAAGTGATTTGAGTTCTTTTAATATATATCCCCGTTCTGTATTTTCGGTATTGATTACATTTAGATTATAATTGTAAAAATATCCTGAGCCGGATAGTTCTTCGAGGATGGAGAGAACTTCTTTTTCAGCATTTTTCAATGTGATGCCGTTGTGTACAGAACAAAGTCCTTTTGAATGTTTCCAGCAACAAAAATTTGGAACGCTCTTACTGCCGCCTCGTGCGAAACCGAGCGAAGCACCGCATTTTGAACATTTAATCATACCGGATAGCCAGTTGGCAAGGAGTGGAGCAGGGCGGCGTTTCTTGTTATATCCCGTGCGGAGTCTGTCGTGTGCTCTGCGGTTTGCAGCCTTTGAGAATTGTTCTTCAGATATGATAGTTTCGTGTTTGCCGTCAGATATAATCACATCATCAGGATTTTTTCTTTTATTACTCTGTTTGTCAAAAAAGTTCCACCGGATTTTCCCTATATAAAAAGGGTTTTCAAGTATATATCCGACTACACGGGTTTCAAAAAGAGAGCCTCTTGCAGTTCTATAACCGGATTTATTAAGTTTTGCGGCTATGTCACCCATCGGGATATTCTGCTCTGTGTACATATTAAAAATCTTTCTGACAATCTCAGCACCTTTGGGTTCAATCTGTGGTATCTTATCTCTGCCACGCTCTTTGATGTAACCGATAGGAACATTTGAATTGTAGCCGCCCTTTAAGGCTTTTTGGGTCATTCCACGCATAACTTCACCTGAAAGATTATACAGATAAAATTCGTCACTCCATTCTATGACCATCTCGATAAGGCGGCCATACATACCCTCAGTGATAGGCTCGGATATGCTTATAACATCAACATTACATTTTTTTCTGAGGACTGATTTATAATAAGTGCTTTCATCAATGTTTCTGGCAAAACGGGAGAACTTCCAGAGCAGGATTGCATCGTAAGGATGTGACTTTTCTTTGCAGGTCGCAATCATTTCCTGAAAAGCCGGGCGTTTATCTGCTTTCTTGCCGGAAATGCCCTTGTCTTCTTGATAAATTCGTGTAAGCAGCATATTGTGCTGCTCCGCATAATCCTTAATGAGTCTTATCTGACTTTCCGGAGAAAGTTCCTCTTGTTTGTCAGTAGAGACTCGGATATATGCACAGACTTCTTTTAACTTTTCACTCATGCGTCTTCCTCCTTAAAATTGAGTATAAAAAATAAGCCTATACAAAAGAAGTGGCTTATGTTAAAATAAATATGCGTTATCTTTATATTTTAGCCATATTCTTTTGTGGGTAAAGTGTAAGGTCTTGACCGCCCGCAAAGGGCGGTCTTTTTGTTATGTATGTCTGTCGGAATCCGACAAAACAATATGATTATTTCAGTGTTGATTTGCGGCTTCCATCTCGTCAACACTCATATCTCCATAAAAGTCCTGATTTTGAATATGCCGTATCTCATGCCAGTAAGCCTCAAGTCTTCTTTCGTAGGAAAGCCTTGCATTTAAAAATATGCTAAAGCTGCCATCATCATTTATCGTTACGGCTGCCGGAATGGAATTGCCAAAGTCTAAAATTTGTACATTTATATAGTCGCTATCCAGATGTATCACCCCCAAAAATAAGTATATCAGTTACCTTTTTCTTTGCGTTTTAATGCCATGAGCATACCGTGTAAAGCCTGTAAATCTTCTGGCTCTGCATCCTGTGCAGCATCAAATAAAACAGAAAGCTCTTTGTTGTCATATATTTTTTGTGCAATCCTGCTTGTTTCAGGATTGAGATAGTAGGATGGTTTATGCTCTGTATCTTTATCTTCTATTAAATCGGAACGATTTATATCAAAATATTTTGCTAAAATATCTACTTTATCCATGCGTGGCAATCGTGTGCCATTGCACCAAGTTGATACAGAGGATTTATTGAAACCTAAATCATTTATTAAATCAGCTTGATTTTTATTGTGTAGTTTCATGTAATACTTTAAATTTTCAGCAAAAATTTTTTTATATCTATCATCAAGCATTAAGTTCACCTCGTTTCTGTTATTAAAACTAATCATACTACAATTAGTGGAGTAAATCAATAAAAAAGTAAAAAAAGTTTACAAAAAGCATTGACTTCTACAAAAAGTAGAGGTATAATATAATTGTAACAAGGAGTTAGCAAAAAGAAAGGAGTAAAACGATGGCTAAGAAACATAAGAAACAAAAAAAGCTGTCAGCTAAAGAAATAATCGAGTTGATTATCAAAGCGGTAACTGCCATTGCAGCATTGATAGTAGCGATTAAATCTTAACTAACAGCTAGGGTGGGAGGGGCGAAAGCCCCAACTACCTACATCTTAGCACATTGTATAATATAAAGCAATGAGGAATAAAAAAAGTGATATTTTGTTTTGGTTATTATCCCTTAACTTAGTATTTGGGATAGTGAGCGGATGGCACATGGTAAGCCGTATTCTTACAATCGGAAATGCAATACTGTTGTTGTTTGAATGTGGAACAGAAGTGCTGGAAAGAGAGTGATTGTAAGCTGTCCTAACGGCTATACGGGGAAAGAAAGGAAATGATGAGTATATGGATAAATTGGATAAATTGAGAAGCCCGGTAACGGTTCTTCTATGTTGTCTTGTTGTAATCGGAGTAGTTAAAGGTATGCTTTTGATTACGAAAGTAGCTATAGGAATATTGGCAACATTTTTGCTGGTGCTAATATTAAGAAAAATATTTATGAGAGATTAAACAAAACCCCTGAAAGTCTCACACACTTTCGGGGGTTTTGTGTCTGTTACCGCTCCCAGACTGGTAAGGAAGGGAGGTGTTTGTCATGGACTATTATTTCTTTTTGTCTACCAACATTATAAAATATGCAAAGATGATTTGCAATATGCGTATTAATGTTTGTCGGAATCCGACAGAATAAAAAGGTAGATGTTTAAACGACATCTACCTTAACTAATAAATGAAATAGGTGGGGTGACAATCCCACATCTCTTTAAGACCACAAGGGCGTGACGGCTGCCTGTTCCGTCCTCAGATTTCATTTATATAAGTAAGTTTATGTTTAATCGAGCCGGCTAGCGGCATTGTCTTCTTAGGTGTATGTATAGGACATTGTTTATAAGATTATCACTTGATTATCAAGCAATAATCCACATATCAGTTAAAATGATATGTGGATTTTCACTAGTCGCCTTGTGCGGTGACCATAACTATATAATCTTATCATTTCTATAGTGTTTTTGTCAAATGTTATAGCTTAATGTCTGTCGGATTCCGACAAGGCTATCATTTTCGTGACCTCACGAAAATGGTTAGAAGATTTCTTGATTATTCCTCCTCGTCTTCATCATCAGAATAGCTATCGTCTGAATAATTACCATTAGTTTCGAGCGAAGCACGATATTCACTTGCAAGCATTGTGCGATTGAATTCAGCGGTTGGTTCTATTTCTTCAACGAGCTTTTCAAGTTCATCTATAGATACTTTGAAGAACTCTTTACGAAGATTAACTTTATTTACTCGTTTATCTGTAAGCATCTGATGTAACTTACTTTCAAGGGCAACTGCATCTTCTGAGAATATGAAGCTGTGGACATCGAATTTGAATGGCACACTTGCACTTCCAAGTTCGTTTACTCTGTCTTGTGGTTCAAGACGGCGTGTCATTCCGACCTTAAATACATCTTCGCCAAACGAACCAAGATTACTTATTATGTAAACAGTTCCAGCTTTACCATTCTGTAGGTTAGATATTTCTTCTTTCTTTAATACAACATCAGATAATTGATTTTGTAATTCAAGTATTCGTTTGTTGAGAATATCCATTTCTTCCTGAGCTGCATTTTTAAGCTGTTCTTTGACCTTATCAATTTCAGCTTTGTATTTGTCCTCTTCTTTTGCAATCTTTTTCTTTTCTGCTTCCAGTGCTTTGAGTTCGGCTGCTTCCTGACGCATCTTTTCTTTTAATGCAAGCTGTTCCTGCTTTTCTTTCTCTTTCTTTACATAATAGTTATATTCAATTTTGGCAGCATTTATAAACAGGTATTCAAGCTGGCCTATAAATTTTGTAAGAGTGCCGTATATCTGTTGGTTGCCATTGCCGGCAATCTCAAGATATTTCATCGTGACTTCTTTTATTTTATCTGTAGCTTTGTCTATTGTGCCATATTTCAAATCAGATAAAATATTTTGAAGTTCTGAACGCAATGCGATAACCATAAGCGAGTACATTGCTTTGTTTGATTTTGTAGTGTATCTTGAGGAATATTGTTCCATCAGTTTTGTTATCTGTTTGTCGTTTTCACGGTAGGCTTTGCGAAGTTCTTTTGAGTTCATGTATTGTAAATGCAAAAATACTGATGGAGCATAGGCATCAACAAGATTAAGGTCTTCTTGTTTGAAAGTTAGAAGTTCGGAAGATGGATCATATTCAAAGAAATTATTGATAGAGTATTTGATACTCTTGTAAAGCTCTCTGAATTTTGAAACTTTCTTTGCTTCTTTTTTGATAAGTTCTTTCTGTTTTGTTAATTCAAGATTTATCTCTGAATCAGCAGCAGCTTTCTGAATGTTTATTGTCTGATTTAAATTCTGGTATTCATTAGTGACATTCTGTAATTGTTTTTGTCTGTCTTTTATGTCAGATTTAAGCGTTTCAAGTCTTTTTTCAAGTGTTGAAATTTCTTCCAGTCGCTCTTTAGTGTCAAGTTCTTTAACTTTATCTTCAAGTTCTTTTATTTGATATTTGTGATTGTTTATAACCTGTTTTATTTCATCTTCTTTTTTATTAAGAAGATAAAACTGGTATCCTATAAGTCCAGCTGCAATAACAAGCGGAACGATAAAATTCCAAAATATTGATGCAAAACAGGCAATAGCGCTTATAATTAGTATTTTTTTGATAAAATCTTTTTGGTTTTCCATAGCAACCTCCTTTTTGAGTAAGTGTCTTCTTTTTAATGTTTATTGAAATCCGACAAAATTATCATTTATATGTCAGTGTCCTTTTGATAAATGTGTTGCTTCAAGATAAATTATTCATCCATGAAATTCGTATATATAGCTGGGTCTATTCCGGGTAAATCTTTTAGATATAAGTACATTTTATGTTTTAATTTATAATAATCATCACAAATTATTACAGTCAATTTATCATTGCATATATTAGGGATTTTTTCTGGAATAGTATCCATTATCCACTGTATTAAGTTATCTAATTTCATATTTTTCTTAAATTCAATATTTTCGTTTAATTGTATTATTTTCTTGTTTAGTTCATTTCTACTATATGAATTCAAAAGAGTAGTGGTGTCATTAGATACTTCAACCATATGTATTTCTAATAGTTTTTTTAAAGGGGGATTATTTTTATATACGGCTGCATATTCGGAATGGTTTCTATATTTCATAGTGTATAAAATATTAAACAAAAGTGATTGTTCATCAAAGTTTAATGTATCAATTACTTTTATTGCATCTGATATTGTAAAGTTAGATGTTGGTTGTGATTTAGGAATATCGTTTATATTTGTTTTAAAATCACCCTCAAATAAACCAAGCTCCATTGCTAATCTATACATATGTTTGCATGGCAATCTTCTTACAAAATAATCTCGACAGGTACAACTATTTAAAGTTGTGGTGTAAGGATTTTTACCGGAACCTTTAAAAATTCCAGTTTGATTTATATGGTCTATTTCTGTAGGAGTGCATTTTGATGACATTGCACTTTTTTGGCGTTTTAATTGGTCAGGCTCATTATGAATATCATCGGAAGCCTTTATATGAGCAAGCTTTTCTCTCTCTTTGTTATAATTGCGATGCCCACGGCGATTTATTATTTCAATTACTCCTAATTCCGCAGCCAATCTATATATATGTTTACAAGGCAGTTTGCGTTCCTGAAAGTCATGACAGTTACAACTTGAAAGTGTCGTTGTATAGTATGGCATATCAGATGTACTTGAACAAGTGGCAGTTTTTTTCTTTTTATGTACTGTAATTGTAAAAGGGTATGTAAAAGCTCTACCCTGTCTTTCTATTTGTGCTTTATCACAATGTATTGAATAGTCCCAATCTGTCCAATCGGAAAGAATATGACATCTTCCATAAGTGTTTTCATCATTACCCATAGTATAAATTTCTCCTTTAAATTTAGTAATATTTTGATATAGGTGTATATATCAATCACCCTTTTCTTTTCTCTTTAATGCCATAAGCATACTATGTATGGTTTGTAAATCTTCCGGTTCAGCATCTTTGGCAGCATCAAATAAAAGAGAGAGTTCTTTGTTATCGTATATTTCTTGAGCAATCTTACTTGTCTCAGGATTGAGGTAGTAAGATTGTTCTTGTTCGTTTAAATTATTTTTTAATTTTATTTTTATATCTGATGTGCCAGCCAACCAGTCAGGATTAATATCAAAAAAATTGGCAATTTTTTCAATTTTATCTCTTTTTGGTGAAGATTTTCCCTTTTTCCAATCAGAGAATGTACTTGCAGGAATACCAGTTGCTCTTGATACATCAATATTTTTAATACCTTTTTCTTTCAACATTTCCAAATATCTTTCAAACATAAAAATCACCTCTTTGTTTTTAGGAAATCACAAAAAATGCTTGACAATTTAGGAAATCCGAATTATACTTTGGTTAAGATTTAGGAAATCCGAAAATTCAAACGAAAATGAAATTTAACATTTTACTAATGGTTTTGTGGTAATTCCATTGTATAGGATTTCCTAAACATTTGCAATAATTTTACTTAAGATTTCCTAAAAGGTGGTGATTTTAATTGTTTTCTTATAAAAGATTTGAAGAATTGGTTAGGAATAATGGTGTAACAGCTTATGCGGTTTCAAAGGCTACGGGTATCCCAAATTCTACCTTTTCAGATTGGAAAAAAGGAAAAAGTAAACCAAAAATAGAAAAATTACAAAAAATTGCTAAATATTTTGATGTATCAGTTTCATATTTTTTGAAATGAGATAGCAGAAATTAAATATAAAATGTCGGATTTCGACAAGGAGGTGAGAGCGATGGATAAAAAGGTAGAAAACATAAAAGCTTTACAGGCAGAACTTGACCGCAGAACTGCCGTTGAGAAACTTGCCGAGAAGATGATTATTGATGGAAAGTTTGAGGAAGCGAAAGAGCTTCTTGACACTTTAGATGATGATAGGGCTAGAGAGTTGATGGAAGAAGAGAAGTTACAGGAAGTTTTTTCACATAAAAATGTTGAAGTTACAAAAAGATATATAGGTGTGAAAAAAACTGAAGATTATGCTGATGTTATTAGCAATGATGAAGTGAAAGCTATAGAAAAAGCGGTGCAAGAAGAACCTGCACCGTTGGAAACCTCAGATTATTTTCTTATTCCTGATAATGACAGTCAGACAATAACAATTATGCCCGACATTGAGGGAGCAGTTTTAAAATTGGATAAAACAAATGCACTTATTTTGGCTTCGATTATTCAATATCATGTCCGTAGATTGTAATGATTTTGCCTGAACCCGTTTTAGGAAAAGAACGACGATGATTTTGTTTAAGCCATTTATAAGCACAGTGTTTAAGTTCAGATTTTGTGAGTTTTCTATAAGCAACACAATGTAGAGTAAAATCACCAATTTTTGCTTTGGTGACAACATTTGGTGGCGAAAAGTCATCAAACATATAAAGTTCTCCTTTCTTTGATACTCGGCTACAGCAATAGCCTGTATTAAAAGTATAGGGGGATGGGGTGCAAAAATCAAGAAGCGAGGTGAGAATGATGGATAAAGCAAAAAACATAACAGAGTTGCAAAAAGAACTTGACCACAGAGCTGCAGTCGAAAAGTTGGCTGAGAAGATGATTATCGAGGGAAAGTTTGAGGAAGCGAAAGAGCTTCTTTATACACTTGACGATGACAAGGTTAGAAATCTGATGGAAGAATGTCCAGATGAAGAAATTACAGAGACATATTTTTATCAGGATGAACTTAATCGTGAACATTCTGTTGATAAGCTTGTTACTGAGTATCTTATTGATGAAAAATTCGATGAGGCTATATCACTTTTAAAATCAATGGAAGATGAAAAAGTAATAAAAACTAAGTCTTTAAAAAATGATAGTAGCAGTGATAAGTGTTATGCGGAAGGGCATGAGGAAGTTAAAAGAGTCAAGCAGCTTGGAAGAATGTTTGTAAAGAAAGAACCGTTTGAAATAATGGCAGCTTTTGCATCAACATTATTTAGATTTTTTTATTTGACTATGAAGTTAAATAAAAACTTCCGCATGGTACTGGAATACGATGCGGAAGCCACGAATGTGTATGTGCATTTTGAGAAGATTATGGAATCTTTTTCACGATGCAACCATCCGGAATATTAATAAAGTTTAAATCATCTTCAGAGTAAAAAAAGAAATCGGATGATTGTTGGTTTGGCAACATTTCAAATCCGATAGCCGACATATCATCAATTTCTTTAATAACTCTAAGTCTTTCTTTTAGGGAAGTTGATTTAAAAGTTATTTGGTAATGGACTAAGCACATAAAGTTCTCCTTTCTTTGATACTTGGCTACGGCAATAGCCTGTATTAAAAGTATAGGGGGATGTGATGTGAAAATCAAGACGGCTTGTCGGATTCCGACAAGGGAGTTAGGAAGAAATTATCATTCATGATAAAAAAATCTGCAAAAACAGTTATTCATGATATGTTTTTTCGGATTTAGGCTCTTAAAATTAGATTAAAGAACAGTGGTCAAGACCTAAGCATAATATAAAACAAAAGCCGAAAAGGAGAGAATTATGGCAAAAAAGAAGATAACGCATAAAATCCTTGTGCCGACTAAAGACGGCGGTTATGTAAACTTTAATGATTTGTCTGAGGAGCAGAAACAGCATATTAGAAATCAGTGTTTTACGAGATTTGCTGACAGCTATATGGGACAGCTTGGATATACGAGGGTACATACAGAGGACGAAGCGGTTTCACAGAATTAATAATTTGCTGTGCTATCGGCATGACGGGCTGTTGTTCTTCCAAAATTATTTTTAGGGCGGGATTGCCCGCCCTAAAGAATTTGAGGACAGCAAAAATCAAGATAAAGGAGGCAAAAAAAGTATGGCTAGGTTAAAGCTGGACGAGCTTGCAGGCGGTGCGGCTCAGGAAAAGTTTGACAGAAGTTTTAGCAAGGTGGCACAAAATCTTATGGATGTAAATTGCCCGTTTGATAAGAAAAGGGCAATAACGCTGCAGTTTGAGTTTGCATTTAAGGATGAGTCAAGAACTGAACTTGAGGTTAAGATTACATCTAAAGAGTCGCTTGCTCCTCAGATGCCAATTCGTACACAGATGTCAATCGGACAGGATTTAGAAACTAAGAAAATATCTGTGCAGGAATATGGCAGCAGTGTTCATCAGAAATCTCCGGTAAATACAAATGAATTAGAGGATGGTTCAGAGGTGACATTATCTGATGGTTCGGTTGTTAATACGGATACGGGCGAAGTAGTAAATTATAGGGATATTAACAGATTAAAGGCTGTTCAGTAAGGAGGAAATCAATGATTAAAGATGCGTTAGAGTACATTGTAGGAATGAAAAAACCTAATATTACAGAAATAGGCGGTCAAACTTATTCGGATAAAAAGCTGGAAAGGATAAGTTATGAACCCAGTGCAGCACCATTAAGATTGTCAACTTTAGAAAGCTTGGTTAGATATATTAAAAGTAATTTGGAAGTTCCGGATACTCCATTTTTTTTACATATTGAAAAGCCAACAAGTGTAAAGTTACTTTCTACACTTGATTGTAACAGGGAAAGAGAATGTTTGGCTATAGTAGATGCAGAACTTCCGAGGTTTGATTTTGAACAGTATATTGCGCAGGAAAAATTTTGTATCAATCTGAAAACAAAGTTTATTCCGAATGAGGATAGAGAACTTTTGGTTTCATTTGCTGGAAATGTTGAGGATAAAACCGTTGCAGAATATGGTGACGATGGCATTTCACAGAAAGCAACAGTAAAAACAGGAGTTGCTTCAAAAACAGAGACAATCGTTCCTAGTCCGGTACATCTGAAACCGTATAGAACATTTGATGAAATAGACCAGCCGGAATCAGATTTTATTTTTAGAATTCAATCTGATAAATTTGACGGAATTACTTGTGCGTTGTTCTCGGCAGATGGCGGTGCATGGAAAACAGAAGCTAAGCAGCGTATAAAAGAATATTTAAGCAATGAATTGTCTGATTTGATAGAAAAAGGAAAGATTATAATTCTTGCTTAATAGGATAGGTCAATATTATTCAGGTGATCCGTTCTTTATTGTGAAGTGCAATAAGTGTGGTAAAGAGGTTTACAGTACCAGACGGAAAAATGAAAAATGCAGCAAGTGTGGAAGTGCCGATGTGGAAACAGCGGCACCGTACCACACGATTGAACAACATAAAAAATAAATTTTAGGAGGAACAACATATGAAGACAATTTGTATTGCCGGGTTGAAAGGTGGTATTGGCAAGACCACTACCACGACAACCCTTGCTTATTTATTACAGGCTGAAAAAGAGAAAAGAGTGCTTTTGATTGATGCGGATTGTCAGGCAAATGCCACGATGACATATAATATCGAGCCGTCAGATGACGGTATTGCGGATATTATGTCATATGCATTAAAAGGTGATACACCGGAGATTAAAAGCCACATTGTAACTACGGACTATGGTGTGGATATTGTTCCATCTTCCACGGGGTTGCAGGTTGTAAACGGACGCTTACAGGTGGAAAAGGAACATAGTCAGATTGATGTTCTGAAAAAGGCATTGTCTGAGATTGAAAATGAATATGATTACTGTATTATTGACTGCGGTTTGCAGCTTGATATTACGGTTTTAAATGCTATATGTGCTTCTAATCTTATCCTTAGTCCACATAAAATCGGTGGATTTGAGGAACAGGGAAGTGATGTATTGGATGAGATTCTTATTCAGTTATCCAATACGGATATAGGTGAGAATATAAATTTGAGAAGATTTGTGACATTGTTCAGGAAAAACAAGACAATGTGCAATTTTCTTCTCGCAACACAGGAAAAATATGATTCTACTCTTATGCCGTCATATGTGCGTGAGAGTGTGCAGGTTATTAAAAATTCTATGATGTCGGGTCCATTGCCGTATAATTTTAAGAATTGTATTGCGGTAAAAGATTACAGGCAGCTTCTTGATGATGTGCTGGAGGTGATGGCATGACAGGTTCAAACATTCTTGATACTTTAAATTCAAAAAGTATATCCGGAGGTATGAATACTACATATGCAAGATTTCGTTTGCAGGATATACCGATTGATAAGATTTATTCTAATGATAAAAATTTTTATCCTTTGACTGATATTGAGCAGCTTGCAAATGAAATTAAACTTTGCGGGTTGATGGAAAATCTTACTGTAGTCAAAGATAGCTGCGAGCGTGGCGAGTATCGGCTTGTCAGTGGCGAACGAAGATGGAGAGCGTTGACTTATCTTGTAGAACATGGTGAGAGTAAATTTAAGAATGTATCAGCTAAGATTACAAAGTTTGATAATCAGAATGAGGAAGAACTGTATTTAATTGTGGCAAATTCTTACAGAACAAAGGATTCTGGTACAAAGATGAATGAAGTTAAGCGGATGCAGGAGCTTCTTCAAAACGCAAAAAATAATGGGACAAGTATCAATGGTTATGATATGCAGCAGGAGAGCATCAGAAGTGTTATGTCAAAACTTCTGGGAATGTCGGAAACTAAGATTGCGGAGCTTACTGTTGTTATAAATCATTTGATTGATGAATTTATGACAATGCTTAACGATGGAATATTAGGTATTTCAGTGGCTTATAAGATAGCAGGAATGTCACCTGATATGCAGCTTGAATTTTTTCAATATTGTGAGGATGAAACTAAGATTACATTGAATGTTGTACAGCAATTTAAGGAAAAAAAGACAGCGGAGCACGAACAGGAGCAGATACCGGGACAGAGTTCTATTGATGATATTGAAGGAGATTATGATATAGAATCTGAAAATGTTGAAAGTGATGTTAATCATGTAATTATGGCTTTGAAACATGATAATGATGTAAAAGAAAGTATTACAGCATTTGATGCATCGATGGCAGAAAAACATGGAAAGTGTGATATAAATATTGAAAATAATATAGAGATTGAAACATCTGAAACAGATGCAACAGCAACAGATTATATTGCCAGTATGATGAACAATCCGACAATTGAACAGAATGAAGAAAAAACTGAAAACAATTGTGAAAAGCAGGAGGAAATACGTCACAGCCTTATAGAGTATGTGATGATAAGGGATAACATCAGTCTGCTTCAGTATATAAAGAGCAGAATTGCTATGTATTGCGAGGACTGTCTTATTAAGCTTGATGATGAACAGATGAGTACAATGAGCAGTTACCTGTCAAGGGATATAAATGCCCTTGCTGAACAGTACAAGTATGATGAATGACATAATCATTTGAAAGGATGTGGTTCTATTGATTGTTTTTTTATATAAGGCAGATAAACCTTTGAATTTATCAGATAGGAGATGTAATGAGGAGAGATAGACCTTTAAAGAAGCTAAATAAGTTTAAGTATAAAGAACTTGCATATTTCTGCTATCAATATAATGAGTGGTTATCTCAGATTAGAGATATAAATCACAATTTAGGAGTAGCAGGAGTAAATTATGACGGGATGCCGCATGCTCATAATACGGAATCGTCTGTGGAAAAGCTTGCTATTAAGCTTGCAATGCTTAACAGCAGGATAAAACTTATTGAAAAGGCTGCAATGCTTACTGACAATGAGCTTGCAGCGGCATTATTAAAATACTGCACAACTCCGGGGATGAGTTTTAGAGAATTGTGCAGCGTTGAGACTGTAAATTGCAGCGAAAGTACATTTTACAGAAAACGAAGTGAGTTTTTCGTGATATTGGACAAACTCAAGGAAGAAAATTTTTATTCAGAACTGCCAAGAAAATACAGGGCAGTTGAGAAACATCATAGAGGTAAATGGACCTCGTAGTATTTTATTATTTTTGGAGTTAGCTTGTATATTTTTTTCGACTATTCGGGGGGAATATATGGGTTAATATAATATATTTTTTGTTTTTTGGCGTGTATGCTTTTTACTGAAAATCAGGGGGAGTATATGTGCCGTTACAGGAAGGTGCCGGCTATTCGGACAGTGTCAGTTGGTCGGATGTCTTCCTTGCCTTTGTAAATTATACCTGTTTGATTAAATTTAGGAGGACGCGCCTATGAACCGAAAAGAAGGTATTGATTACTTTCCGGTAAAATGCGCGGCTGATAATGCAATTGAACTTGTTACAGCAGAATGCGGGTTAAAGGCGCACGCCGTCATATATGCATTGCTTCAGGAGATATACGGAGTACATGGTTATTATTGTGAATGGCAGCGAGAGAGGGCTTTGTTAATTTCGTCACGAATGTTTGGCGGGGGTGACAAAGCGGTCAATCGTATAAATGAAATAGTGAACTGCTGTGCAAGGCGGGGTGTCTTTTCATTTGAACAGCTTGAACAAAATGGAATTTTAACTTCAAAAGAAATTCAGGAAAATTTTCTTTTCGCAACAAGGAGAAGAAAAGCTGTAAAAATGAAGAGAGCATACCTCTTAGTTAAAGTCGCCCTTTTATCAGATAATGTAATCATTTTGGATGAAAATGTAGACATTTTGGGAGAAAATGCTGACATTTTAAAACATAGTAAAAGTAATAGTAAAAATACTAACACTCTATCTATAGTGCCAACGCTTCAGGAGGTAAAAGACTATGCTACAAATAACAGCTTAAAAATAAATCCTGAGAAGTTTTTTGAATACTATGAGAGAGTTGATTGGAAGGACAAGTATGGAAGGCAGATAAACTGGAAAAAGGCTGCTGATTACTGGAACAAAACAGAACGACCTGAGAAGCAGACTGCCAATAATTCAAAAGTTAAGTCAAATTCTTCAGGAAATAAGAAAAATCAGTTTAACAATTTCAGTCAGAGAAATGTGAGTTCGTCAGATATGGGCGAGCTTGAACAGCGTTTATTGCAGCGTGGATAATCTGTCGGAATCCGACAGGTAAGAAATTTAGTGAGGTGATTTCAAATGAAGAATATAAATCTTTTAATAAATATTTTAATGGATATCATGGAATTTGAGGGCTTGGAATTTGAAAGAATAAATATTGATGATGGTGGTGCAACAGAAGAAGCAGAGGTTCATTATCACATTAAATGTCCTTATTTTGTCGGAGATGAAAGAGCCTTATGTCATGGATGTAAACTCAGTGATGTCGGAAGAGATTTATGTGTTAAGTGTAAATTTCAATGGTTATTGGATGAAGTAGACGAATAATAATTTTGACAGCAAAAAAGTTTTAAATGCACTTTTACATATAGCTGTAGGAAAATTAACATCACAAATAAAGCTGGGAGTGTGGTGCAGCTCCCGGAAAGGAGCAGGAATGAAACAGACAAAGAAAAAAAGTAAATGTATAGGATGCGGAAAGCAATTTACTGTGAATGCGAGAAATCAGCATTATTGTTCCGTTGAATGTCGTGAGTATGAGCGTAAAAAAAGACATGCACAGATGTATAAAAAAAGAAAAACACAGAAAAAGGCAAAACGAATGGAGGAAAAGAAAAAAGAAAAGCATATGGGAGAGCTTGCAAGCTTTAATGATGAAGCAAAGCATATGGGGCTTACATATGGACAATATATGATTTTTTTACAGACAGAAAAAGATCAGAAAGAAAGAGCAAAGATAAGCTAAGGAGGATGTTGATATGTTGAATAAATTGTTGATAAAGATTGTGAAAAAGGTTGGTTATGTGCAGGGACTTGAAACAAGAGTGGAACAGCTTAAGGCAGTAGAGACAAGGCTTCGTGAGGAAAAGGGGGATGCAGTAATTGAAAAGAAAAGGGCTGCATTGAAATTAAAATATCTTGAGAGCGTGGTTATTGATTTGATACAGCAGCCACATATGGTATTTGCAGATGCAAAGGGAAAGTTTATAAGCATTGACGAAGCTGATTTGGACGCAAATAAAAACAAGTATGTCAAGTGTACACATACATTCCCAGAAAACAGAATTATGGTGAGAGTTAAGGAGGGAGCAGAAGAGTGATTGATGAAAAAATACTTATAAAAGTTTTTGAAAACAGGATTGATACATTTTTAAAGCAGCACCCAGACCAGAAAGATTGTGCAGCAGTGCAGGGACAGAGAGAAATTATACAGTTGATTGAGGCAGAAGCAAAAAGGCAGGAGGCGGAACGGCGGGAACACATAAAGAGCTTTGAGTGTAAGCTGTTAGGCAGACTGGACGATATAAAGGAGTCAAAAGAAGCGTTTTGCGATGAGCAGGAAGAAAAGTGCGGTTTATATGATAGTTGTTTTAATTGTTTAATCGGTGGTATTGTCGATTTAATAAAACAACTTGAGGATGAACAGGAATACTCTTATGCAAACTTTGATGAATATGTGGAAGAGATTGCACCGTACTTTGATGCGGAATATAATGACTGCTTTTGTGACGGCATCAAACAGGCGATTATGGTTATTAGAGCGGCTTTTAGAGAGAAGATGCCGAGGATAATGGAATATGTTGTGACAAAGTGAAGATAAGGGATGAGTGCTAAGTATGAGATTGATTAGTGATGAAGATTTAAAAGATAGAGCAAGTGAGTATTGTTTATCGGAAGATGAGTTCAGGAGGTTTTGCAAAATAATAGACGCAGAACCAACGGCTTGTGATGTGGATAAATTGATAAAACATTTAAACGATTATGCTTTGCAAGAAGCACCAAACGATAATGAAAGTCTGGGAGAAAGAGAAAATCAAAAAGTTGTGTATGACACAATACAGAATTGTATTAAGTGTATAGAAGAAACAGTGACAGCTTATGACAAAGGGAAAATTTAAAATACTGAAAAATTAAGGAAAGTCGGTCGAAAGACCGTCTTTTTTTGGAAAAAATAAAATAAATTTCAAAAAACTATTGACATAAGGGTAACCTTATAGTATAATATAATTGTAGCAAGGGAATGGCAGGAAAGGAGATAGAAATGGAGAACAACACAATGACAAACAATCAGTTCAAAGGAATTATCAAAATGATAATTGCACTAATAAAAAATGATACACCAAAAGAAGAACTTATAGAGTATCTATCAGAGTTAATTAAAGATTAAAAGCTCGAAGAAATAATCTTCGAGCCAAACCAAAACACCGAGGGCAGACCTACAACTTCCTGCTATCTGTCCTTGGTATAAAAATAATAGCAGGAAAATAAAAAAAAGTAAAGAGGTGATATGATGCCAACAGCACAGACAAAGGCAACTGAAAAATGGCAGAAGAAAGCCGGATATATGACAAAAGGATTTAAGTTAAAAAGAGAATTAGCTGACGAATTTAAGGAAGCCTGCGAGAAAGCTGGAGTGAGTCAGGCGGCACAGATTTCCAAAATGATGCGTGAGTTTATAGACGAGCAGAAATAAATATTTGAGGTAGATTTTATGAAAGTTGCATATCCGGTTATTTTTACAGATGTCGGTACAAATATTTTGATTGAAGTACCGGATTTGGGTATTCTGACAGAGTCAAATGAGGAAGGTAAAACAAAGGGAAGTATGGTAGATGCAATTACAATGGCAAGAGATGCTATTGTACTGAGCAACAGCGAAGCAAAAGAAGCAGGAAAGAAAGTAATACAGCCATCTAAAATGACGGATATAGACATATCCAAAGGTAAATTTTTTCAAGATGGGGTAAGCATTTTATCTTTAGTTGATGCTGAGATAGTATCATAAAAATATTATAAAAGGCGGTCGAAAGACCGTCTTTTTTGAAAAAATAAAATAAATTTTAAAAAAGTATTGACATAGGGGACACCGTATGGTATTATATAATTGTAGCAAGGGAATGGCAGGAAAGGAGATAGAAATGGAGAACGAAGAAATGAACTTAGCGGAATTGTTAAAAGATACAGCAGAGGAAAATCAAACAAGAAAAATCTTAGCAATCTTGGAAGAAAGCGAAGACTTGCAAGAGGCAAAGGAAAAAGTAAAAGCCCTACTTAAAAAGTAGAGCTTACACAAATAACAAACCGAGGGCAGACCTACAACTTCCTGCTTCTGTCCTTGGTATAAAAATAATAGCAGGAAAATAAAAAAAAGTAAAGAGGTGATATGATGCCAAAGGCACAGACGAAAGCTACAGATAAATGGCAGAAAAAGGTTGGTATAATATCAAAGTCGTTCAAGCTGAAAAAAGAACTGACTGATGAATTTAAGGAAGCCTGTGAGAAAGCTGGAGTGAGTCAGGCGGCACAGATTTCCAAGATGATGCGTGAGTTTATAGATGAGCAGAAATAAAAATAAATTCCCTGTCGGATTCCGACAAAATAATTTTTTTGAAAAGTTGGGAGGCAGGGACACCAATTCTGTGATATAATGCTAATATCGCAAAAATAGAAACAAAGGGAGAGAACGCAGGTTTTCTCTCTTTTTTAATGCTTGATTTAAGGAGGTGAGGAGGAGTGAATACGGTTGAACCAATTCGTGATATAAACACGGTGATGGATATTGCTGATTATCTAAAAAGCAAGAATGAAAGAGATTATGTAATGTTTATGTTTGGAATTTATACAGGACTTAGAATATCTGATATACTACAGTTTCGTGTGCGTGATGTTAAAGGAAAAGATGCGATTTATCTCAGAGAAAAAAAGACTGGAAAAGAAAAGAGATTCCCACTTAACGATGAGCTGAAACCAATTATTAAAAATTACATATCTGACAAAAAAGATTATGAATATCTCTTTAAATCATGCAGGAGTGGTAATAAAGCAATAAGCAGACAACAGGCATACAAAATACTGTCGGCAGCAGGCAGGAAGTTCAACATTGATAAGGTGGGAACGCATACACTCAGAAAAACATTCGGGTATCATATGTACCAACAGACGCATGATGCAGTTACGATAAAAGAGATTTTAAATCATGCAGACATAAGCGTTACGCTCAGATACATTGGAATCAATCAGGATAATAAAGATAAGGCAATAAAAGGATTGTCATTTAGGAAGAGAGCATAAGCTCTTTTTTGGTTTGCAAAAATTCAAAAAAAGAGGAATAAAATATATTTTTTTATGTGCCAGTTGTCATATTTTGTGAATGTAAACTTTAAATGATCTTTTTTCTTGCACTCTAATGAAAGAATACAGTCAAAGAAAAGTTTACAAAA